>ERZ773067.1750-NODE-1750-length-11340-cov-16.138591_pt1 | contig 11340 bp, 10 predicted proteins | sample MGYA00580622_ERZ773067 | MGnify/ENA primary metagenome ERZ773067 (study PRJEB29015, sample SAMEA2737998) | human oral metagenome | biome: human oral; feature: human-associated habitat; material: dental | place: China | collected 2113 ...
ACGAGTCGGGGGACTACGTGCTCGGGATCGTGACCCCCTACCGGGAGCAGGCGAATCGCGTGGGCGCGCGGGTGCGGCAGGAATCGGAAAGCAGCGGGCGCGCGAGGTGGCTCGCGGAAACGGCTCACAAATTCCAAGGCCGCGGCGCGGGCACGATCGTGTTCTCCACGGTGCTGAACTCCGATGACACCGCCGGCGGGGATCCGGGGTACTACGACGACTCGCGGATCACGAACGTCGCCGTTTCGCGGGCGAAGAACCGGGTCGTCGTTGTGACTGCCCACGCAGGGGTGCGCCTCGGAGTCACCGCGCGCCACCCTCACTGCCGACGTTGTGACCGCCCACGCAGGGGTGCGCCACAGCCGCAATGTGACCGCGCTGCTCGACTACATCACCATGCTGGATCCCGAGCAGGTCGTCGAGTCCGACATCGTGTCAGTGTTCGATGTCCTCTACGCCCACTACTCGGACGCTGTGCGCCAGTACGCGCGCAGCAAATGGCACGGCCCCAGCCGGTTCCCCTCGGAGAACATCATCGACACGCTCCTGGGGAACGTCCTCGCCGAGACGCGCTACGCGCGCCTGGACTACCAGTTCCAAGTGCATCTGCGCGACGTGCTGCCGCACACCCTTCGTCTCAACGAGGAGCAACGGCAGTTCGTCTGGCACGGCAGCGCCCTCGACTTCGGAGTGTTCTCCACGGTCACGCACAAACTGGTCCTGGGCATCGAGGTCGACGGGTTCCGCTACCACGAGGGCGACCCCGCCCAACGCCGCCGCGATGCCTTGAAGGACCAGGTGCTGCGGGCCTACGGCGTGCCCGTTCTGCGGCTGCCGACGAACGGCTCCAATGAGGAGGCGAGGATCCGGGCCGTGCTCGACGCTGTGGAGCAGGATCCCTTCCCCCCACGGTTCGCGTGAGGGGACCGAGGGGATCGGACCCGTGCCGCCAGACGCCCTCCCCCGCGCTCGGTGGGGGAGGGAGGCGGTCCCTCCTGCTTGAGTGCGCACACAAGGGACCCTGTTTTGGAGACACCGGTCGCACACAACGGCGTGATTCCGCCGTTGTGTGCGACTGCGTCTTACGTAATTCGGTTCCTTGTGTGCGCGATCCGGAGGGAGCGGTCGGAGGGACATGGGTGCCCGCGTGGGGGATGTTCTGAAAGAGGCAGAGCTTTGCCACATGGGCATTGCATGAGTTCCCGCTCGGGAGGGTGTGTGCCGCCGACAGGGGGTATAAGCGTTGTTTATGGGCTGGCGCGTGGAGCACTGGGCCAGCCCTGGCGACGGAGGGGGCGGTCGGAGGGCCGTGGGTGCCCGCGTGGGAGGAGGTCTTCGCCCAGGCAGGGGGCATAAGCGTTGTTTATGGCCTGCTGCGTGGAATATCTGAGCCCCGGGGAGAGCGGGGCCCGCCCGCTATGCCTGGTCGGTCCGCACTGCTGTTGTTCCGATCATGGACACCAATGGCGGATCGGCCCCGCTCCCGTGCGACTCTGAGGGAGAAGCGGCACGGGAACGGGATGCGGGCGCTGAGGGCTGAGCGCCTTTGCGACGAGGGGAGGGCTGATCCGAAGGAAACGGATCGTCGAGGCTAAGCCCGCGGATCTGGCCAGCCGGGGCGAGTTCTGCCCGCCACGCATCGGGGCTCCGGCACCTCCCCCGCTCACGGAAGGCGTTCAGCCCGGCCAGTCGGACTCCGAGTAGGTGCCCACCGCCCTGATGCGGAGCGTGTAGCGGGGGGCGGCAACTGCGCCACCGCTTCGAGAAACGCCGTTCCCGGGCGAGCGCCCGGGGCAGGGGCCCTCAAAGGCGGGCGGCCTTCTCCAGCCCCTCCTGGATCGCAGGCAGGTTCGAGTGCTTCCTGTGGATGCGCCACTTGCCGAAGGTGGGCGAGTAGTCGGGCAGCCACGCCAGTCCTCCGTCGCGCACGCCGCCCAGGAACATCGCCGTCCATTTGGGGTGGCCCTGCTGGGCGAGTTCGAACTGCCAGGCGGCCAGCACTTTGCCCAGCTCGTCCCACGCTGATGGGGGCAGCCAGTCGTCGAAATGCTCGGAGCCGCGCTCGAGGGCGGCGTAGGTGGAGACCTTCTGGCTGTCGGGGGCCTTGTTGACCAGCAGCGCCACCTCGGTCCACCCCTCCGCAGCCGCCTCGGCGTTCGCGTGCAGGATCTTCGCGACCGCTGCGATGTACTTGACGTTGGTGTCACGCGAATCAGCGGTGTTCGGACGTGTCATAGAGTGCTCCTCCTCGAGTCGTTCGCCGACGGCGGTGCTCCGTCGCCTCGCCCGCCGGTTATCTGATCCTTCCCCCTCATTTTAACAGCGTATGGGGTGCGAGCGGACCCCTCTTTACCCTCTCTTGTCAGTGTGTCCGCACCCCGCGGCCCCGGGCGGCGTAGGATCGGCCGCGCGCAGCGGTCGTGGCCCTGTCGGAGGTTCTGGTGGCGGTTGCAACGCCTCGAACCTGCTGCTCGGGGAATAAAACGTGTTGCAACCATCCCTAGAATCTGCCCTTGACAGTCACCTTCGGGGGGGGGGTAGCTTCGTTCCTGTCAATCGGTAAGGAGCGTGGCGTGTCGGGTCAGGTCGTGTGGGATAGCGATGAAGTGTCGCGAGCATCTTCCATTCTCGAAGCATCGGGTGAAAACGTTGCAGCGTACGTGCTGGATACTCCTTCCGGGGTCGGCAGTAACGAGGGGAGGCTTTCTGAGCGGATCGCGAAAATCAATGAGGTAATTGCGATGAGCTCCTTCTGTTCGCTCGCCGTAGCGCAGGGGCTGGACGCGGCCTCCAGTGCCTTTGCTCAGGCCGATGATCAGGCCGCCGCGGAAATTGCGGCGGTCCGCGAGTACCTCGACAGTCTGGACGCACGATGACAAACGCAAGTGCTGTCTCTGAGGGTTCCTCGTTTTCGATGGAATTCCTCATCGACGTCGATGCTCTGTTTGCCTTTGAAACGATCTGTGAGGAATCGATCGGCGCGCTCACTCGGGCCGATGGTGATGTGGCGCGCGCCTCGGCTATCGTCTCCCAGCAGGAGTCCTTGCTCGTGCATCGGTGCAACGAGGATCTGCTGACGACATCGCAAACATACGAGGAGATGGCGGCGGATTTGAAGGCGTTGAAGCTGGCCGTCTCGGACCTGGCGTGGTCGATGCGGTCGGTGCGGGGCGAGTATCAGGGGATTGCTCAGGCTGCGGCCGCGGGTGGTCTGATCGTCGAGGGGCACACGGTGATCCTGCCGGACGAGCAGGATGCGGCGCTGAGCAAAGTATTCGGCGAGCTCAGCGTCAGGGCGCGGGAGCAACGGCTGAACTACGAGCGCGCGGAGTATGTGTTCTCACTGGCGCTCGATGATCTCAAAATTGGCACGTATGAGCAGTGGATTAAGCCGGTGTTCGACGGGCTGAAAGAACACTTTGTTCTGAGTGAGAAGCATCGACTGGCCATCGCTGTCCCCTATGCATTGGGGCTGTTAGATTTTCTCGGGCAGTCGACAGTCGCGCTCACGATGCAGCACTTCAGTGGGTTATACGAGGCTCCGGAGGGATTCCTCGCCAGGGGTGATCTGTCGAAGTGGAAGTTTCGGCCGCCGGGGGCGCACGGGCTGGAGCCAACGGGGACACGCGTTGTGGCTCCGATTGCCGGAAAAATCGGGAAGGTTGCTGGCGTGGCGGGCGCTGTTGTCGATGGTGGTATCACCGCCTACGATACGTATCAAACCGATACGGTTCAGCACCCCGAGTGGAGCGAGGGACACAAGGTTGCGAGAGCTGGCGTTAAAGGAGTGACAACTGGTGGCGCAACCTTCGTCATGGGTGTTGCTGGGGCAAAAGTTGGTGCGGCTGTTGGTGCCGCATGCTCAGGACCGTTTGCCCCCGTGGGCGCTCTAGTTGGCGGTCTCGTCGGAGGGGTCATCGGTGGATTGGCAGGACACTATGGGGGTGAGTACTTTGGTGATCTCATCAATGAGCAGGGAACCGATCGTATCGCTGAGTCAATTGGGTAAGGTCTGAGCTATGCGAGAGAATCCAACTGGTTATCTATGCTGTCTCGCCATGGCGCTTACTGGGTCTGTCACCTGGTATGCCGAGATGTTTCTTGATGGGAAAGTAGCAAGACTATGGCGACGAATGAATGGGAGGGGGCGGATTGGCAGGAATGTTGCTGCAGTCGGGGCTCCAGCCATAACGTGCATAAGTTACATTGCGCTGTGTGTTGGACTCCTAAAGGAAATAGCTGCCCCTGGATGGCTACTGTTCACACTCGCATGCTTGATGATGTTGCTTGTATTTGTATTTCTCCTCAGTCTCCTACCAATCAGGTTCCCAAACGTCCTTTACGCCGATTGGCAGTATGCCAAGCGGCACGGGCTGTTGGATGAGAGCGGAAACATTGATCAGGAGGCGTGGGTGCTTCATCATGCACAGAGGCGGGGGGATACGTGGTGGTGAGTCTCGCGGCGGGATGGCGGCTCGTCACCCCAGAGGAACGCGCAGAACTGGGGGCGCTCGCTGGCGGGATGATCGGCCACTATTTTGGTGAAGCTGCTGGTGATGTGATCATTGATCAGGGTGTAGACCGTGTTGCAGAGGCGATGGAATGAGGGGCGGCTTATGAAGGATAATTTGCTTGGTTGTCTGTGTGCTTTCATCGGTGGAGTTTTTTGCGCTGTTACTTGGTATGTTGAGATGTTTACTGACAACAAGGTAGCCGCGTTGTGGCGTCGGATGAACGGGCGGGGGCGCATCGGAAAGAACTATGCTGCTATTGGTTCTCCGGCTTTTGCGTGTATCTGTTTCATTGGTGTCCTTCTTTTCTTAATCAGAGATCGTGCGCCAGGGTGGCTAATGTTTGGGCTTGCATGCCTCATGATGCTACTTCTCCTGGTAATTCTTATTGGGCTTCTCCCAATCAGGTTTCCTCGGTGGGTGTATGCCGATTGGCAGTATGCCAAGCGGCACGGGCTGTTGGATGAGAGCGGAAACATTGATCAGGAGGCGTGGGTGCTTCATCATGCACAGAGGCGGGGGGATACGTGGTGGTGAGTCTCGCGTCGGGATGGCGGCTCGTCACCCCAGAGGAACGCGCAGAACTGGGGGCGCTCGCCGGTGATGCCAGCGTTCGTCTTATTGCTGTCGGAAAGGCGAAAGATGAGGGGAATGTCCCGACTCTGGTGATCGCCGGTGGGGAACTGAGAACCGATGCGAGCGATGAAGCCGTCTACGCGGACAGCGTCCAGCAGCTGGAAAAACCATTCCCTGGGTTCCATCTCATTGATGACTTCGCCTGGCCGCTCACCCCGACAGATGCCCGATGGCGTACAGGCGTCTACATCCTCAACGATGTCTCGCTGACGCTCACTCAACTCACATGGATCACGCGCGCCCCGCACGCCGGGCCAGGCTCGCCGCAGCGTTCCCTGTGGACAGCGACGTGTACGTGTCCCAGCATCGTCTTCCCGATGGTCATCGATGATTTCATGGAGATGGCTCAGACTGTGGAGGTGCCATCGTGAGTGTTGACGCCACCGATTCGCGTTCTGTGGATCAGCTGATCGTCACCGTCGAGCAGGCGAATGTTCTCCTCGACATGATGTCTACCAGCAAGGGGACGACGCGCGTCTCGAGCGATGCCCTCACCAGCGGACTTGTCAGCGGTGGACTTGTAGGAGCGAACGGCCTCGTTGGTGACGCACAGCGAATCCTGGGGCCCGCGAGCGATGCTCGAACGAGGGCCGCTATCCGCGTTGTGTCCCCCACCATGCCGGATGTCGTGCGCGACTGGAGGATCTGGCCAACCGTTCCGCGCTCCGTCATCATGCGTTCCGATGTGGACGGCGTGCACTTCAGTCAGGTTGATTTCTGCGAAGTCCCGCATATCCTGGCCTTCGCCTCCCTGCTGCACGCCGGACCCACCATCCACGACGGGCCGCCATACATCCCCACCGACTTCGTGCGGGCGATTCGTACCCTCGATGTCCGCGGCGCCCAGGATGTTCTCAATGACCTGGTGACGTATGGCCCCGCCGAGTCGCACTTTGCGCGTGACTGTGTGGCTGGGCGCTGGAGTGTCGTCACCTGCGTGCGTGAGGAGAAGCGTCGTGGAAAGTGGCACCCGGGCGCGCACTTTGAGTGCTTTGTGACCGACCACCTCCACGCCCTCATTCATGCACCCCTCGACGTACAGGCTCTCTCCCGGTTGACAGTCGATCCGACGCTGGACGCCCCGCCTCGCGCGGCGGTCTGGGCCATGGCGATGGGGCTCCTGGCCGCGTAGATGACGAAAGCCAGTTGGTCGCGGCTGCCGCGAGCAAGTGAGCGGCGCGACTGTGGTACCACGGCCGAGTAACGCCGAGCGGCAGGCGGCCGCGTGGCGTCGTGACCACGGCAAGTTCGCGGGTACGCACCCATACGAAGGGACGCGCGGAAACGTGCGAAACCGGTACCGCCCCTGTGTGCCTTGCGGTTCGAGCAGGTGAAACCGGCACCGCCCCTGCATGCCGAAATTGGCTTGAATCGTGGTGTTGTGGGCGTGCAGGGGTGGTGTGGGTTTCACGCGGTGGAGGATGACCTGTGCCGGGGTGTCCTGGGTCTCACCCGGCGGCGGGATGCGCCCGCGCCACTCCACACGAAAAAACACCCCGCGACGCAACACGGCAAGAAACCGCGCAACGCTGCAAGATGCGACGCAACACGGCAAGACATCGCGCAACATGGCAAGAAACCGCGCAACACGGCAAGAAACCGCGCAACACGCGGGGGGCGGAGCCGCCTGGCTCCGCCCCCCGTCGCATGCGTCAAGACCGCTGACTCACTCGTTCCCCGTGAAGTCGGCGACGGCCTCGTCCAGGCCCGCGCGGCGGATGCGCACGAGCGAGAGGAACGCCAAGCCGAGCGCCAGAGCGATGCCCAGGCCTCGAACCAGCCAGGACTCGCCCACGAAGATCATCGCCATGGCAGCCAGGACGGGCACCAGGAGCGTGAACGCGTAGCCGATGTAGCGGCCAAACGACGGCATGGGCACACCGTCGGACTCGGCGACCGACTTGACCATGAAGTTCGGGCCATTGCCGATGTACGTGATCGCGCCACAGAACACGGCGCCCAGCGAGATTGGGATCAGGTAGTACTCGGGCACGCCCGCGATCAGGGTGCCCTCGCCGCCGGACGCCTTCGCCATCTCGAAGAACGTCATGTACGTCGGGGCGTTGTCCAGGATCGAGGACAGGCCGCCCGTGAACACGAAGTACGTCATGCGGGTCAACGGCAGCGACGGGGCGATCTGCTCCAGGTAACGCAGCGCCGGCGCCATCGTCGAGAAGATGCCGATGAACAGGGTCGCAACCTCCATGATCGGAGCCCACGTGAACGCGTTCTCCTCGAAGCGCACCTTCTTGTCCGAGAGCTTGTAGGACAGGCCCGCGACCGTGAACATGATGATCTCGCGCCACGGCACGAAGCCGGTCCACGAGTGCACGTGGCCCTCGGCCAGCGCCTCGCCGTCCCAGGACGGAGCGAAAGCGACCGAGAGGATGATGATCGCGAAGAACAGCAGATTGATTGTGCCGTGCAGGCGCAGGGGCTTGATCTCGCGGTCGTCGGCCTCGATGGAGGTGGTGTCCTCGGACGCGTAACGCACGCGGTCAATCGAGTAATACGACAGGAGCAGCAGCGCCAGAACGAACAGCCACTCCTTCCACAGCGCGAAGGTCCAGGCGAAGGGGACGCCGTGCAGGTAGCCGAGGAACAGCGGCGGGTCTCCGAGCGGAGTCAGTATGCCGCCACAGTTCGCCACGATGAAGATCGTGAACAGGACCGTGTGCACGCGGTGCTTACGTTCCTTGTTGGTTTCCAGGAGCGGGCGGATCAGCAGCATGGCCGCGCCCGTCGTCCCGATGAACGAGGCCAGCAGGCCGCCGATCGCCAGGAAGATCGTGTTGTTGCGCGGGGTCGCCTTGATGTCGCCGGCCAGGTGAATGCCGCCGGACACCACGAACAGCGCGAAGAGCAGCGAGATGAACTGCACGTACTCCACGCCCGTGGCGATCAGCGGTCCGGTGCCCGCCCTCATGAACATCCAGACCGTCGTCGGCACGCCGAGAGCGAGCGCGACGGAGAGCTGGGAGCATTCCTTTTCCCACCAGTGCGAGGTTTTCGGGATGATAGGCAGAAGGGCGATACATGCGAGCATCGCGATGAAGGGGAGCAGGCTCCACCAGGGGTAGGTCATCGGCCAGTCCTTGGTTGACGATAGATACGCTCACCATTTTATGGGGTGGGGGAGTGGGGTGTGGAGTGTTCCGGCAGGTGGGAGTGGCCTCATCGACGAGGCCGGGGCACGTGTGCGCTCGCGGGTGTCCGTTGGGCGAACGCGGGCATTGTTGGACGCCGGGTGTATGTGGGCGTGGGTGGGTATGCGTGGCGCCCCGAACAGGACTCGAACCTGCGACCTCTTGCACCGGAGGCAAGCGCTCTATCCGCTGAGCTATCGGGGCAGCTTGGTCAGTTTAGCAGGGTTTCATACATCCACGCGGGACGGTGATGTGTGCCATACTAGTGGGCGTTGCTTGTTTGAGAACTCTCCAGGAGGATCCCATGCGCGTTCATATCGGCACCGATCACGCCGGTTTCGAACTCAAGGAAAAGGTCGTCGCGCACCTGCGCGAGGCCGGTCACGATGTTGTCGACCACGGCGCCCACACGTACGATGCGCTCGATGACTACCCGCCGTTCTGCATTGAGGCTGCCCAGGCCGTCGTCGATGAGCCGGGTAGCCTCGGCATCGTTATCGGTGGCTCTGGCAATGGTGAGCAGATGGCCGCCAACTGCGTGGAAGGCGTGCGTGCCGCCCTCGTGTGGTCTGATGCGACCGCGCGTCTGGCCCGCGAGCACAACGATGCGAACGTCATTGCCGTCGGTGCCCGCCAGCACACCGAGGAGGAGGCTATCGCTTTGATTGATGCGTTCCTCGAGACGCCCTTCAGCGGCGACGAGCGTCACCAGCGCCGCATCGACCTGATGAAGGACTACGAGCGTTCCGTGCGCGCCTGATAGTCGCTCGCGTTGATGCATGCGCTTCTTGCGCTGATACATACGAGACGGGGCCGGTGAATGATCACCGGCCCCGCTTCGTGTGCCGTCTTCCTGGGTGTTCGGCAGTTTCGCATGCAATTCCCCAGTGAGTCCTTCGGGCCGTGATGACAGATCCTTGAGATTCCAAGGATTTTGTGCTCTCGTGGGGATAGGTGCGAGAGGAATTGCATGCGACTTTGGGTGCTGGCGTCCACATGGGTGAGTGCTGGGGGAGTTTTGTACCGGTTGTGGCCTTGAGGCGGGGGTTGCCCGGAGAGTTTTGTACCGGGGAGTGTGCGCTGCGTGGCTGGTGGGTGGTGGTCTGCGGGGAAAAGTTCTCCCTGCTCGGGTTGTTTGCGTCTGGACCGGGAAAAAGTTCTCCCTGCTCGCGGCGAATGGGCTGAAATGGGTGTTTTTGGCTGTGCTGGGGGAGTTTTGTACCGGTTGTGGCCATGCGCACCGTGTACGGGGAGAGTTTTGTACCGCACCTGTCTGTGGGGCCGTGCGGGGGCGGGATATGTCCGCGCCCCGGCCTGCGTTCGACCTGCACCCTGCCCGTGCAGCGGGCCACCCCGCACAGTGGGCCCACAGCCCCGGCTGCGACAGTCCCTTACCCCTGGCCGGTGAGGGTGAGGTACACGAGGAACAGGTTGAGGGCGACGATGACGGCCGCGATGAGGAAACCTGTTACACGCAGGGGGCGATTGTTGACGTAGTCGCCCATGACCTCACGGTTTGCGGTCAGGCGCATGAGTGGGATGATCGCGAAGGGGATGCCGAATGACAGGGCGACCTGTGAGACGACGAGCGCCCATGTGGGTTCGGCGCCCGCGCCCAGGATGATGAGCGCGGGGATGAGGGACACGAGACGGCGCACGAGGATGGGTACGCGAATGTGGAGTAGACCGTTCATGATTTCGGAGCCGGCGTAGGCGCCGACCGACGTGGAGGCGAGGCCGGAAGCGAGTAGGCCGACCGCGAAGACCGTGCCGACGATGGGGCCGAGCGTGGAGGAGATCGCGGCGTGCGCGCCTTCGATTGTGTCGGTGCCGCTCTGTCCAGCCAGGGCTGCGGCGGCAAGGAGGAGCAGGCCGATGTTGACCAGGCCCGCGATGCTCAGTGCCCAGTAGATGTCGATGCGGGTCGCGCGCAGGAGTCGCGAGAGGTGCCCCGAGGAGTGTCGGGCGTCCCCGGTGGAGGGGCCGAGCTCGTCGGCGTCGTGGTCGTTGACGAGCGAGGAGTGCAGGTAGACCGCGTGCGGCATGACGGTCGCACCCAGCATGGAGGCGGCCACGAGGACCGAGTCGGTGCCCTGAAAGCGGGGGAGGAGCCCGCCGAGCATGCCGGAGGGGCTGGGGGGTGCGACAAAGAGGCCCGCGAGGAAGCCGAGCGTGATGATGATCAGCAGGCCGACGATGATTGTTTCGAATTGGCGCTGTCGTCCGCCGCCCTGGACGAGGAGCAGGCCCATGGAGACGATGCCGATGATGACTCCGCCCCATAGGAGTGAGATCCCGAAGAGGAGATGGAGAGCGAGAGCGCCGCCGATGACCTCAGCGAGGTCGGTTGCTGCGGCGACGATTTCGGCTTGGATCCAGAAGGCGATGCGTCCGGCTTTGGGCATGCGGGCGCCGAGCAGGGAGGGCAGGGATTGTCCGGTGACGAGGCCGAGCTTGGCGGAGAGGTATTGGATGACCATCGCGAAGATGTTCGAGGCCACGAGGACCCAGACGAGCAGGTACCCGTAGCGTGCGCCTGCCGTGATGTTGGCGGCGACGTTTCCTGGGTCGACGTAAGCGACGGCCGCGACAAAGGCGGGGCCGAGGAGGGGGATGAGCTTGTGGTGGTGCTCGGTATCCGTGCTGGTCACGGGAAATCCTCACTGCTGACGGAAATACTTCGGCTACCCGAAACATTACTCGGGTTGGCACCCGCGTGGGGTGGGAGAGTGGCGCATGGGACGCGCATGTGGCCAGGTTTTCATCTACGAGGTCGGGGAGAGTTCGCGGATAGGAGCACAGACCCCGTAGTCTAAAGGGGTGACTCCTGAAGAACTTGCTACTCTCATCCGCGCGACCCTGCTGGACGCTGCTGCCGCCGGTCGCATTTCGATCGACCCCTCGCTGGTCCCCGACCCCGTGACCGTGGAGCGCCCGCGCGTGCGCGAGCACGGCGACTGGGCGACCAACGTCGCGATGCAGCTCGGTAAGAAGGCCGGCATGGCGCCGCGCGAGTTCGCGCAGATCCTCGCCGACGACTTGGCTGC
>ERZ773067.1752-NODE-1752-length-11336-cov-4.408652_pt1 | contig 11336 bp, 10 predicted proteins | sample MGYA00580622_ERZ773067 | MGnify/ENA primary metagenome ERZ773067 (study PRJEB29015, sample SAMEA2737998) | human oral metagenome | biome: human oral; feature: human-associated habitat; material: dental | place: China | collected 2113 ...
CACCAGAAACACCAGGTGGATCGTCGCCGACCCGCCCAGCGCCGTTGCGAGACGCAAGGAACGATGCATCGGTACCTGACGTGGCCACGCCACGAAACCCGCGAGGGTCAAAGCCCCCATCGCACACGTCAAGACAGCGGGAAGGTGTCGCCGGTCCGCGGCCATCGCGAGTCCGAGACCGGCCGCCATCGCGAGCAGCGCCGTCAGCAGCGGCACCAACAGATAGGAGCCGGGAACCACAGTCAAGTGGGAGGTTTCAACTACGGGACCGGCACGCCACGCGATACCCACCATGGCATAAACGATCAGGACGGTGAAGACTCCCGCCAACACCTGAACCCACCGATTCATCACCCGGATCCGCGCCACCGCCCAAGGAGCGGCGATCAACGCCAGAAATCCGAACAGCGGCAACTCCAGCGTCATCGTCACACCCGCGATGCTCACGGGTCGTCTCAGCCACACGAACTGCATCACCGCAGCCAAGGGCACGAGCAGCCACGAGATCCGGTTCCCCCACCGGGAGAACCGGGTGGGCTCGCCCGTCATCCGGCCGGCACCGCCACCGGCTCGTCGTCACGACGATCCGCGGCCAGGGTCCGCCGAACCACCCGGAATCTTTCAGGCACCTCCGGGTCACCGTCCCTCGCCCACTTCGGAACGGGACGGGCGATCTGCCGGTAGGCGCAGTAGAAACCGAGCAACGTGGCCACCTGGATCCATGCGATGGGGGAGTCCAGGAAGGTGCTGTCGCCGAAAGAAAGGACCGGAATCATGATGGCGGTGATCACGACTCCCTGCCGGATCATCCGGTACTCGGGTGCCTCGTCGATCCTGCCGATGCCGCGCATGCCACGCCACGCCACGGCGATGAGAGCCGCCCCGACCAGTGCTGCGATGAGGAAACCGTACTGGCTGAGGATCTCGAAGACGCCGCTGTGCGGATTGACGGCCTCGTGTGTGATGTAGGGCACCCGGTTGCGCCGCATCGTGTTCTCGAACATGCCCGGCCCGATGCCGAGCCCGAAGGTCGACAGGAACATCCAGATGGCGTTCATGTAGAGCTTCAACCGGTCGGATCCCGACCCCTCGAACGAGTTGAAGATGCGGTTCATGATGGCGGGGGAACTGATGAGCACCACGACCGCTACCATGACCAGCGTCACCGACACCGCCGTCAGCAACTTGAGCCGGGGACGCACGACTTCCCGGGTGGCCACCATCCACACCAGCATCACCAACGAGACCGCCAGCACCAGCCGGCTGTTGGTCGGGTAGATGATGACCGGGCTGAGGGCACAGCAGACGAGCATCACGTTGCGCACCCAGCGTTTCTCCAGCCGCGAGGCCATGATGAACACGGCCATGGCGGCGCACAGGAAATAGGCGAAGGGATTGGGGTTGACGAAATAGGAGGCGATGTCGTCGGAGGACTCCCGCACCCAGCCGGGCGAACTCGACAGGTAGTTGGGCAGGTGTTTGCCGCTGACGATCTCGTAGATCGCCGGTATCACCGCCACGATCCACGCGAACAACCAAGCCCGCCCGAGCAGCCGCAGCCTCTCCCGGGTCCACGGGTACAGGACGAAGGCCAGGACACTCGCCAAGCTCAGCGCTATCGAGAGCAGGCGTTTGAAGGCGTCCGTGCCGTGGGGCATCACCAACCCCCAGACCAGCCAGCAGACGATCAGAACCACGATCCAGATCGACACGCGGTTCCAGCGCGGGGTGACCAGGAAGGTCACCACCACCAGGACGGCGGCCAGAGGCCGGGCCGCGGCGAAACCGCCGATCGAGACAACCGAACCCAGGGAAGCCACCACCGGCATCAGGAACAGAAGCACCGAGGTAAATCCTTGGAGGCTCCTGCGCTGCCCGGCGGTCGTTGCTCTCGTCATTCTCACCCGTCCTGCTCCGCCAGCTCGCCGATGTAGCGGACGAAGGCCGGATAGTTCGCGTCCGCGTTGTAGGAGGCCAGCGCGTGTTCCCGCACCTGCTGGCGAAACGCGGGATCCTTGGCGCATTCGTGATATGCCAGCACCCGGTCGGCCATGTCCCTCGGGGTGAGATCGGCCGGGAGCAGCAACTCCGGCAGCACGACCTCACGGATCGCACCGACGTCGGGGGCGATCGCGGGAACTCCGCGCACCATCGCCTCCATGATCGAGACCGGCACGCCCTCCTTGGAACTGGTGTTCAGGAACAGGTCTACGGAACTGTCCGCGTACAGCTTCAGCAAGTCGGGGTTGTTGATGTGCCCCAGCATCTCGTGGGTCAGGTTGGGAACACCGTTCAGTTTCGCGGCTACCAAGGCGTGGAGTTCCTCACGCAGCGGCCCGTCGCCCGCGTGCCGCCAGACGACCTTGACCTCCGGCAGCGCCTCGGCGACGAGACGGACGGCGTCGATCATGATGTGGAGCTGCTTGAACCTGCTCAGGGTGCTGACCGACATCAACTCCAGGGTTCCGGGATCCGCGGGGACACACATTGGGCTGTCCAGGACCCCGAGCCGGCACACCCTCACCTGCCCAGGGCCGAGACCGTAGCGCGACGCGTACTCGGCGGCGTCCTGCGAGATGACAGCGAGGGTGTGGATCTCGGGTGCGAACTGGCGCATCAGGGCCGTGTACCCCTCCGGCCTGGCGTCCTCGTAGTACTCGCTGTTGTGCGCCCGCGACAGCACCTTCCTGACGATCCCCTCCCGCTGCGCGAGAACCGCTGCGCAGGTGCCGACTGAAAACCAGTAGGTGTAGACCACGTCGATCGGGCGACGAAGCCCGGCCGCGATCCGCCGCAGGTGCTGGAGTTCCATCTGCACCCGCACCACGGACAGGAAGGCATGTTTGAGCTTGTAGAAACTGACCCGTTTCGTGCCGAACAGATACCTCAGTTCACGCCAGAGGACCGGGGAGAACAAGGCCTTGAAGGAGTTCTTCAGCTGAGCGGAACGACGATGCCAGTCGGACATCAACCCAGTGTCAACCTCCACCTCGGGTGGCGTGGGCCGCTTGCCGCGGCCCATGTGGTTCTCGGGCAGAAAAATGACCCTGCCCTTGAACTCCGCCCAGTGGGGCACCTCCGTTTCGATGAACTGTTCCCCACCGCCATACGGGAACCCGGACGTGATCCACACTACGCTGGGCTGCACCGGCATACTCTTCCTCCTAGTAACTGGGCAGGCTCAGTCTACGCAGAGTTGCCGCTAAGCTGTTGGAATCATCACACGTGGAAGGGCCCTTCTTGATGTCAGTGCGATCGTATCTCAGGCTAGTGTCCCGCTACTGGTTGGGTGCGTTGCTGGCAGGAATCCTGGCCGCCGTCCTCGGTGCGATGGTGGTTCAGTTCACCAACAAGCCCGAGCACACCACATCGCTCACCATCACGATGCACGTCACGGAGCAGGGCACCTCCCCGACGGGCGAGAAACCCGCCATCGACCAGCTCGCCGCATCAGCTCCCGCACTGCTGACCTCACCGCGGGTGCTTACCCCCGCGGGCAAGACCGTGGATCCGGCCATGACCGCCGAGCAGCTGAAGAAGGCCCTCGACGTCCGCACCCCCAACCAGTCGCTGGTGTTCACCGCGTCGCTGAGCGGCCCGGAGGAGCGCGTCACCACCGTCATGAACGCCATCGGCAACGAGTTCCGGGCGGCCGTCGATGACAACGCGCTGCCCTCCTACGCGGGCGTGAAGCTGACTGTCGGTTCCATCGAGGTGACCACCGAGCCGAGTGCCGCCTCCACCATGGGGACACTCACCCGGGCAATGGTCGGCGTTGCCGTCGGCCTGCTGGTCGCTTTCCTCTACCTGTTCCTGCGGACCTTCCTCGATGACAAGATCCGCAGCCCCGAGGACCTGCGGGAACTCACCGACGACGCGGTGCTCACCGCTTCCGGACTGAACGACATGGCTCAGCTACTCAGCCAGGGCCTGCCCTATCTGTCCGCGGGTCCGGGCGAGAACGTCATCGCCGTCAGCGGGATCGACTCCGAGGCCACCGACCTGGCCCGGGAACTGGCCTCCGCAACCGCGAGAAGCGGAGCCAGCGTGGCCCTGGTCGACCTGGACCTGGCCTCCCGTCCCCTCGGGAACACCCAGGGGCTGGCCGACGTGGTAGGCCAGCGCGCCACCCTGGCCGATGTCGTCTCCCCTGCCGACGGGATCGACGTCGTCGGGGCCGGCGGGCCGGTCCCGAACCCCGGCGAGTTCCTCACCCGCACCGGATACGCCCAGGCATTGAGGGAACTCGGCGCAACGCACGACTGGGTACTCGTGAACACCGGTCCCCTGACCGCATCGAGCGCCGGCGTCCTGGGCGCGAAACTCGCCGACACCACCCTGCTGGTGGTGCGGCGGGGCACCAGCTCCCGCCGGGACGTCGCCCAGGTCCTCAACCTGGTCGAGGCAACCGGCGTGAAGGTCGCTGGCCTGGTCCTGCCCTGACTCCTGGGAACACCCTTCAGGACCTGAGGGCGGAGATGACCCGTCGTATCGGCCGCACCGACAGGCCCAGCCAGACGATCCCGAAGATCACGGCGGCCACCAGGTCGATCCAGTAGGAGGGTGACAGGCTCTGGATGGCCCAGGACGCCAGTCCGATCAGGGCGGCGCTTCCGAGCAGAAAGAACGCGAGCCCGTTCCACCGCTGACCGGTCTGCCGCCACGCGACCCCCATCAGGGACAGGGCGGTCAGGGTGGCGCCCGCGCCGTAGCCCAGAGCGATCCCGAAGAGCCCGAGGAAAGGCACCGTCGTCACCCACACGACGATCGCGGTCAGCAACCCGGCCTGGGACAGCAGCATTGAGTAGCGCACGTTCCTGTGCGCGCCGCTGGTGACCGCGCTGACCGACGGGGTGGCAACGTTGTTCAGCAGCAGGGCGACGCAGAACACCGGCATCAGGACGGCGGCCTCCATGTAGCCCTCCTTCCCACGCCCCAGCTCGTAGATCAGGTGGATCAGGGGCCGGGAAGCGATGGCCAGGGCCCCGAAGACCGGGACGAGCAACGCCACGAAACCGCGGGTGGTCAGGTCGGTGTGGGAACGCAGTTTCTCGCTGTCCCCCGCGCCGTGCGCCGCGGCGAGAGCCGGGTAGAGCACCGCGGTGAGGGCGCCGGTGATCATGGCCATCGGGGTGACGAGCTGGGCCGCGGCGGCGTAGACGCCCGAGGCGGCGTCCCCGAACCACCCGGTGATCATCTGGGACAGGTACAGCATGCCCGAGCTGGCGATGGAACCGATGGCGGAGAAGGTCACGAACTTGTCGATCTCGCTGCGCAGCCCCCGCCCGGGACGTCCGTGAGCGGTCCATGGCCAGCACAGCAGCGAGTAGGCCCCCAGCGCGAGGCTGAGAGGCACGGTCAGCAGGAGGTTGTGCACCCCGAGCGCCAGCAGAAGACCCGTCCCCGCAATCCCGATGACGCTGGAGACGATGTCCACCCTGGTGCCGCGCGCCACCTGCCCGGCCCCGAAGTGCACCCCGCGGGCATAGGTGGACGTGCACAGCGTGATCAGCATCGCGCTGACGCACAGCCCCTCCCACCAGGTGCCGCCGTAAAGGGTCATCCACAGCACCGGGGCGACCACGGCCAACGGACATGTGACCTGCAGCACCCGAGTCGAGATGTGGTTCGCGACCGCGTGGACCTCCGCGTCGTCCTGCTTGCCGCGGGCCCGGGCGATGAACTTCGACGCGGCCTGCTGGGCACTGGACGGCCAGGACGTGTGGAGCAGTGAGGCCAGGGAGAAGGCGTTGGCGACCGCCCCGTAGATGGCCGGCCCCGCAACCCGGGCGATCAACCAGTTGGAGATCGTGCGGGTTCCGCCCTGCAGACCGACCGTGATGATGGAGAAGATGCCCTTGCGGGCACTCGATGTTTTCGCCGGGGAGTTGAGCTGCACCGGGGTGAACGTCATGCCCTGTCCCCTCGACTGTCGGAAATCACCGGTTCAGGCTACCCCGTGCCGTCGTCGACGAGCACGGGCAGGCGTGACCGGGGCGCGCGCGTGTAGGCTCCCGTCCATGGCTTTCCTTCCGTTCGCGCGCCCAGACATCACCGAGGCCGAGATCGAGGCCGTCGTCGAGACCATGCGTTCCGGATGGTTGACGACCGGCCCGAACGCGGCCGCCTTCGAGAAGGAGTTCGTCGAGTTCCTGGGCGCCGACGCCCACGGGGTGGCGATCAACTCGGCCACCGCGGGCCTGCACCTGGCCTTCGAGGCCATCGGGGTGCGTCCCGGAACCGAGGTGCTGGTTCCCACGTGGACGTTCACCTCCACCGCCGAGGCGGTGCGCTACCTCGGCGGCGACCCGGTCCTGGTCGACGTCGATCCCGGAACCCTGTGCATCGACCTGGAGGATGCGGAACGCAAGGTCACCGACCGCACCATCGCCATCGCCCCGGTGCACTTCTCCGGGCTCGCAGTGCCCGACGGGGCCCTCACGGGGTTCGCCGAACGCCACGGCCTGAAGGTCGTAGAGGACGCCGCCCACTCGTTCCCGACCCTGAACGAGGGAAAACTGGTCGGCACCCACGGCCACGAAGCGACGGTCTACAGCTTCTACGCCACCAAGACCATGACCACCGGTGAGGGCGGCATGGTCGTCACCCCCGACGCCGACCTGGCCGCCCGGATGCGCACCATGCGGCTCCACGGCATCAACCGCGACGTCTTCGACCGCTACTCCTCCACCAAACCGAGCTGGCACTACGACGTCGTCGCACCGGGCTACAAGTACAACCTCACCGACACCGCGGCGGCGATGGGACGTGTGCAGCTGACACGGGCCAGAGAAATGGCCGACCGTCGCGCGGCAATCGCCAGCCGCTTCGACGCGTCCTTCGCGGACCTGCCGGTCACGCTCCCGGCGCACGCACCCGAGGGTTCCAGCCACGCCTGGCACCTGTATGTGATGCGGCTGAACCCCGACGCGCCAGTCTCCCGCGACCGCTTCATCGAGTTGATGGCGGAACACGAGGTGGGCACCTCGGTGCACTTCATCCCCCTCCATCTCCAGCCCTACTGGCGCGACACCTACCACCACGCCCCGGAGGACTTCCCCGTCGCCACCGCCGAGTTCGCCCGGGCCGTCAGCCTGCCGATCTTCTCCGCCATGACCGGCGACGACGTCACGCAGGTAATCGACGCCGTCCGATCCATCCTGGGGTAACCATGATCGCCAAACGTGTCTTCGATCTGGTCAGCTCCGTCATCGGCCTCGTAGTGCTGTCGCCGGTGCTGGTGGTGGTGAGCCTGCTCGTGTGGCTGGGCGACCGCGGCCCCGTCTTCTTCCGCCAGGAGCGCGTGAGCCGCGGAGGGCGGATCTTCCGGATCCACAAGTTCCGGACCATGCGGGTGGCGAACACCGGCTCCCAGGTGACCAGCGCCGACGACGACCGCATCACCCCCCTCGGGAAGGTGCTGCGCAAGGCGAAGCTCGACGAGCTGCCGCAGCTCATCGACGTGGCCCTGGGCGACATGTCCCTGGTCGGGCCACGCCCCGAGGTGCCGCGGTATGTCGCGATGTGGGGGGATGAGGCCCGCGCGGAGATCCTCAGCGTGCGGCCTGGGATCACGGACCCGGCGGCTATCGCCTACCGGAACGAGCAGGACGAGCTGGCGGCCGCGGAGGATCCCGAGGCCCACTACACGCAGGTGATCCTGCCGCGGAAGGTCGCCATGTACCGCGACTACGTCCGGAATCGCAGCTTCGCCGGCGACATCAAGGTGATCTTCGGCACCTTCGCCGCCATCTTCCGCAGCTGAGGTCTGAGAGCGGACCCAACCCTGACCGGCGAGAGCCCGCGCGGGATGAATATTTCCGAAAACATCCAACCGGCTTGAGTGCACCTCCTACAATTACCGATGGTTTACCCCTAGGAGTTGCTTCCCTACCCAGGAGTCGCCTTGGATATCCCCGCAGCTGTGTCCGCGCACGCCGCGACGGCAGGCAGCGCCGTCGTCCACCGCTGGCGTGATGAAGAACTCACCTTCGCCGAGCTGGAGTCCCGCTCCACCGAGCTGGCCAGGGCAATCGCAGCGGCCTTCCCGGGCGGCTCCCCCGTCGTCGTGCACGGTCACAAGCATCCCCTCATGCTGGTGACCTTCCTGGCGTGCGTGAAGTCCGGGCATCCCTACGTCCCCGTCGACAGCTCCACGCCCGCCTCCCGGCTGGCTGCGATAGTGGAGAGCTCGGGCGCCGGGCTGCTGCTGGCAGTCGACCCGGTCGACCTGCCGGGCATCGAGGTGTGGGACCGCGAGCAGCTCGCCTCCCCGGCGGCAGGCGGCGACGTCCAGCTCCAGCCGGTCAGAGACGACGACCCCTACTACATCATCTACACCTCCGGCAGCACCGGGCAGCCGAAGGGCGTCCAGATCAGCCGGGCCTCCGTGTCGGCCTTCGTCGACTGGGCGCTGACCCTGATCGGCCCCGCTCCCGCTGGAGGGCATGTGCTGCTGAACCAGGCACCCTTCTCCTTCGACCTGTCCGTCTACGAGCTGATGATGTCGCAGGCGTCGGGGGCGACGATGTTCAGCATCGACCGCGACCACATCGCCCGGTTCCGCGACCTGTACGAGGAGATCAGCCACTCCGGCGCCACCGTGTGGGTCTCCACCCCGTCGTTCGCGGATCTGTGCCTGGCATCCGAGACCTTCAACGCCGACCTGCTCCCGCAGCTGCGCACCTTCCTGTTCTGCGGCGAGGCGCTGAGTAACGAGACGGCCCGCGAGCTGCGGCGACGGTTCCCGCAGGCCCAGGTGGTCAACACCTACGGGCCGACGGAGTCGACGGTGGCAGTGACGTCGGTGGTGTGCGACGAGAAACTGCTCGATGCCTTCCCGGTGCTGCCAGTTGGACGCGTGAAGCCTGGCACCACGATCCAGATCTGGCGTCCCGACGGCACCCTGGCCGACGAGGGTGAGGCCGGGGAGATCGTGATCGCGGGCGACACCGTCAGCCTCGGCTACTTCGGCCAGCCCGGACTGACCGCCGAACGCTTCACGACGGTGGACGGCCAGCGCGCCTACCGCACCGGCGACGCCGGTTTCCTGCGTGAGGGGATGCTGCACTTCGCGGGCCGGATCGATTTCCAGGTGAAGCTGCACGGCTACCGCATCGAGATCGAGGACATCGAGACGAACCTGCGAAGCCTGCCGGACGTGCAGCACGCGGTGGTGCTGCCCGTGACCAAGGAGGATGGCGGTCCGATCAGCCACCTGCACGCCTTCGTGCAGCTCCCGGAGGTCCCCGAAAGCCCGCTGCGCACGACGGTGGCGCTGCGCAATCAGTTGAAGGGCCTGTTGCCGGACTACATGATCCCCAAGTCCTTCAGCTATGTCGAGGCGATCCCGCTGACCGCCAACGGCAAGGCCGACCGGACGGCGTTGCGGGCCGCCCTGTGATCGCGGCCTTTGGTGAGCTCACCTTCTTCGTGGCGCTCGCGGCGCTGGCCCTGCCTGCCGTCGTCCTCGGACTGACAGGGCGCAACCTGAAGTATTACGGGCTGTTCGCGACCGTCGCGATGCTGGGAATCACCCTGGCCGGCAGTCTGAAGCAGCTGGCCCTGCTGGGGGCCTTCCTGGTGGGCGAGACGGTCCTGATGAAGCTGCACCTGTGGTTCATCACGACACACGGCAACAAGAACGCCTGGGAACGCCGAGCCGCCGTGGTCCTGGCCCTGCTGCCGCTGATCCTGGTGAAGGTCACGGGCCTGTTCCACTTCCCCAGCCTCGGGTTCATCGGGGTGTCCTACCTGACCTTCCGCGCGGTGCAGGTGATCGTCGAGATCTCCGACAAACTCATCAAGAGCCAGTCGGTGCTGGACCACCTGTACTTCGTGGCTTTCTTCCCGACGGTCTCGTCGGGGCCTATCGACCGGTCGCGCCGGTTCCTGCAGGACGCGGAGCGGCGGTTCAAGCCTGGGGAATACCTGGCGGTCCTCGGCCGCGGGCTGTGGTTGATCGTGCTGGGTGCCTTCTACAAATTTGCCCTGGCCACGCTGTTCGCGGGCTGGCTGCGTGACCTGCCGGATTCGCGGTGGGGCACCGTGCGCTACATGTACTACTACGGGTTCAACCTGTTCTTCGACTTCGCCGGCTATTCGTTGATGGCGGTCGGGGCTTCGTACCTGTTCGGGATCCGCACCCCCCAGAACTTCAGGCTGCCGTTCCTGTCCGAGTCGATCAAGGACTTCTGGAACCGCTGGCACATCACCCTGTCGTTCTGGCTGCGCGACTACGTCTACACCCGCCTGCTGATGGCTTTCATGCGCCGCAAGGTGTTCAAGGACAAGGTGCGGGCCTCGCACGTCGCGCTGCTGGTGAACATGACCCTGATGGGCATCTGGCACGGCAGCGAGTAGTTCTACATCGTCTACGGTGTCTACCACGGGGTGCTGCTGGTGCTCAACGACATCTACGAACGCAAATCCGGGTTCTACAAGAAACATCACAAGAAGCCCTGGTACCGGCTGCTGGGGATAGCGGCCACGTTCCACCTGGCGATGTTCGGTTTCCTGCTGTTCTCGGGGCATTTCGCCCACTGAGCGACCACGACGACAATGAAAGGCATGAGCATGACGGAAGTTGAAGAGAAGGTCTCCGCCCTGATCGTCCAGGTCTGCGACACTGATGAGGTGCTGTCGGATCCGGACCTCGACCTGTTCGAGGCCGGCCTGATCGATTCAATGGGCTTCGTCGAACTGCTGTTCGGCCTGGAGCAGGAGTTCGGCATCCAGGTGCCACCCACCGAGATCGAACGCGACGACGTCTCGACGGTCAATAAGATCCTCGCCTTCGTCAACGAGAAGCTGTGAGGCGTCGCAGGGCAAGCCAGGTCGTCGGCGTCCTCGTCGGGTCGGCTCTGTTCGCGGGCTTCTTCTTCACCCCGGCGCTGCCGGCGTTCTTCAGCGCCGAGGTGTTCGCGCAGGGTCCGACGGGGATGTCGAAGCGGGAGCTGTTCTACGCCACCACCATGGAACGGCTGCGCGACCCCACGGCCTATTCGCAGGCGGTGGCAGCCGCACCGGAATCCAACCGGAACCTGCTGCTGCTCGGCTCGTCGGAACTGAGCTCACCGGCTCCGCAGAACCCGGCCCGGTTCTTCCCGCACCACGTCAGCGACTTCGACCTGTTCATCTCGGGGCGCGGCTACACGCAGTCGCTGTACCAGGCGATCTCGCTGTCCGCGACCGCCTCGCAGACGCCGATGAAGAAGGTGGCGCTGATCGTCTCTCCCCAGTGGTTCACCCGCGACGGAGAGCTGCCGGAGGCCTTCCAGGACGTGTTCTCCGCCGAGGACTACAACCGGATGCTGGGTGATTCCAGCCTGAGCGAC
>ERZ773067.1754-NODE-1754-length-11330-cov-3.892772_pt1 | contig 11330 bp, 6 predicted proteins | sample MGYA00580622_ERZ773067 | MGnify/ENA primary metagenome ERZ773067 (study PRJEB29015, sample SAMEA2737998) | human oral metagenome | biome: human oral; feature: human-associated habitat; material: dental | place: China | collected 2113 ...
TGTGTTGAAGATAGAATAGGTGTCTTTCGGTCGGATTACAAGGTTTTCTGAGGGTCTTAACCCTAAGTTTTTTGAGAGAAATCGTATGCCTTAAGGTTCTTCCATTAATTTATTGGTTGTGAATTGAATAAAGGGTTATACACTTGCATAGTATTACTTTCTTGTATCAGTAAGTCTTACAAAGGAGGATAAACCGCAGGGTAAAATTCAAATTGCTACTATGTCTATCCATTTTCTGCAAACAACTTATTTCCTTTTTGTTTGGTATTTGTAAACTATTTTTATACGATTCGAAATCAATACGTGGTCTTTTGGCTTCTAAAAGACGGCTAATTGGCTTGTAAAAGGTGCCCTTTTGAGCTCTAACTAACGCCCTTTGGGAGTCCAATTAAGCACCTTTTCTTGCGCTACTTTATAACTAATTGATTTTCTGCTGGTTGCAGACTTGCTTTTTATACGTGTTTTTGTCCTTGTTTATAGACATTTTATATGAAATTATGTAATGCTTTTTCATAGTCTTGCCTGCAGTTTTGAAGTATTAAAAGAATCTTTTTATCTTCGTAATACTTTGCCTAAAACCATACGAAAGATATAAAATGAAAGAGCGGGAACGCCTGTTAAAGGTGTTTCCGCTCTGTGGATGTATGTGTAAATGCAGTATAGTCTTATGGTGCTACTACTACTTTTACCCAGCTATTAGTGTCATCGTAATTGGCTCTGTTATCATTAGCACTTTCTAAGAACGGCTTTACTTGTTCTAATTTTGCCTTTTGTGCAGCAGTCATTGTGACAGTAATGTTTGCTAAGAAACCATTTGGACTTTGACTACCAGCGTAAAATTTTGCCAAGTTTGTCATGTGACGTATGTCTAATGACGAGAGTTTGTTATGGGCAATACTTAATTCTACTAACTTTGTATTGTTTGATAAGTCAAGCGTTGTCAATGGTAGAGAGTATGTTCGCAAATATGTTAAGTTTGGATTATGCGTTACATCCAATGCCGTCATCTCCGTTACATTATACAAGTCAAGCTTGGTGAGGTTTGGATTGTTTGATACATCCAATGAACCTACATGGGTATTTGATAGTTGGAGTTCTTGTAAGTTGGCGCCAGCAGCAGACAATCCCTTGATTTCTTTCACAGCTGCACTTGCAAGGTTGATTTCTTTTAACTTAGTTTGAAACCTGAAATCAAAATTTTCTATTTTTGAATTAGATGCTTTAAAAACTTCCAGATTTCTATTTCCATCTAAACCAATAACAGCTGTTAAACTACCATTTGAGGTAGCATTAAATTCTTTAAGCTTGGGAGTGTTAGTTGTGTTGATGGTCTTTACGTTACCACTGCTATAAGTCCAAAGAGTAGTTAGCTCTGGCAGATTACTTGCATCAACCTTTTCTAACTTTTCGTTTTCATATAACTTGGCACTCCCCAGATTATTATTATCCTTCATGATAACCTCTTTTACCCCCTTCATGCCATGGATATCTATGTTTTTAACAGCAAGTCCAGTAATATCAATCTTTGTTACATTTGGGCTGCCAGTAATGTTTACATACTCTGTCAACTGCTTATATTTTGATAAATCAAGGTCTCCTGCAAGATTCTTGTTATTGCTAAGGTTCAATCCTGTGACATTGCGATAGTATTGCAGTTCGTCAAGAGATGTTAGTTTGTCATTGTTTGCTATTGATAATATGCCCTTATAAGAAAGAATCTTCTCCAAGTTGTCTGCCGCATAAATATCCATGTTACCATCTGCGGTCCTTGTTAAGCCTGAAACCTTTGCCGCAACAGCCTCAATTAAACCCTGATTTCTGAGAAGAAACTCTTTTGCCTTAGTAGGATCAAGTGTCATCTCACCAAGGTTATAAACCTGAGCACGCTGAATATTAACTTCTTGCTTTACTTTTTTCAAGATTGCCTTGCCATTCTGTAAAACAAAAATAAGTGTCAAACCTTGTGAAAGTCTTTGCTCTGGGAGGGCTATGTAATATGGCTTGTTTTCCTCAAGGCTGCCAGACTCTGCTGTAAGGTTTACTACTGGAGAAGCTGCACTGAATTGGTTTTGGGCAGCACTAATCTTACCATCATTAGCAAAAGTGATGGTTGACTTTAAATTACCAGCAAGGTTCTCCTGCCCAATAGAAAGTAACTTTACCTGCTTTACGTTTGAAGTTCCTTTGATGGTAAAGCGGAGCAAACCACCAACATTGTATGCAATGAATGGTTTTCCACGCTGTGGAATGATACCAACAGAAACATTTGCCTTTGGATCAAAACTGCCTGCAACAGCCTTTTGAGCTTTAGGGAAGTCATATTCGTATATTGCTTGGGTGTTACTGTTTGCTGAAATCTTCGCATCCTGCTGATAAGGATACATCATGAAGTAGGGGTTTGGTTGATCAGCAGCTTGTCCCCAGAAACGTACGTCACTTCCCGTTGTAGAAGTTTTGAAAGGAAATGTTTTATTGTTGATAGCAGTTTTATAGCCAATACCTATTTGGTCATTAGTCTGCCAAGTTACAGTTGAGCCGTCTGTGCCAAGTATTGTACGTGTAACAGGCTGTGATGAGCCTGCAATAAAACTCATGTTAACCAGTTTCTCGCTGGTTGCCTCAGTGTTTTCAAAGTCGTCTTGTGAGCATGATGCTGTGGTGAGGGCAAGTCCTAAACACAGCAAGTATGTCTTAAAATGTTTCATATTGTTCTTTTTGATTTTATTCGTTTTTGTGATAAGTTTAATCTCTATTTGATTAGAATGGTGAGTCGTCATCAGTACCATCCTCAACTCTAAGGTTAGGATCTGTGGTTTCAGTGAACCCCTCGTGATGAGTACCATGCGCACTATCCATTAAGAAATCACCCTCAGTCTCCATTTTCACCAGAAGAGTAGATGGTCTTTGATATTCTTTCTTCATTTTTGTCTTGTTTTATTATCCTAATTACTCTTGTAGATGTCGTAAACCCTTTAGATTCTTCGTTATCGTTTAAAGAACTTTGTTAAAATAGTTTGTTTTGTTCTTGTCCTAAATACTTCTGTCAAATAACGTCGTAGGGTTATAACATCACAAATGAGGATTCGGTTGTTATACTTCTTTTGGCTGCTCTTAAAAGCTTGTTGTCAAGTTCTTTACATAATTTCTTTTAGCGGTGTGCAAAGTTAGTAATTCTTCTGTAAATTGCAGATAGTCAGCTTGGGAAGTTTTTAAAACAAAAACATAATTAACATATAAATCGTAACAGAGTTGTTGTTCTTTGCTTTTGTTAACATTTTGATAGCAGCTTGTTGTCTTCTAATGTGGCTTTAATTATATGAAAGAATTGAGCCTATTGTATAAACTTTTTACTTAAATATTTGACTTAAATCATGTTGATTCAGTTGTCATAGACCAAAGTGTTGTGTATAAAATGCGCATCCATTTAGTTTTGAACTTGTGAGAGTTGAGGAAAATATGTATCTTTGCATGACTCTTATTATAAAAGATAACATTATTTTATGCGAGATCTTTCAGATGCCGAATTGGCACAGCTTATAGACAAAGATATATTTCATCATATTTCAACAGCAGCTGATAAACTTGGATTAGAATGCTATGTCGTAGGTGGTTACGTTCGTGATTTGTTTTTGGAACGTCCGTCAAATGACATTGATGTCGTTGTTGTTGGAAGTGGTATTCAGGTTGCAAGTGAATTGAAAGCCATCTTGGGTAAGAAGGCTCATTTATCGGTTTTCCGTAATTTTGGAACTGCACAGGTAAAGTACAGGAATATAGAGGTGGAATTTGTTGGTGCGCGAAAGGAAAGTTATAGCCACGACAGTAGGAAACCAATAGTTGAAGACGGTACATTAGAAGATGACCAGAATCGTCGTGACTTTACGATTAATGCGATGGCAGTATGCTTGAATAAAGCACGTTTCGGAGAATTGGTAGACCCATTTGGAGGTATTGATGACCTTTGGGATGGTATTATCCGTACTCCACTTGATCCAGATGTAACCTTCTCAGATGATCCATTGCGTATGATGCGTTGTGTTCGTTTTGCTACACAGCTTAACTTCTTCATAGAAGACGAGACCTTCGAGGCTTTGGAGCGTAATGCAGAACGAATCAAGATTATTAGTGGAGAGCGTATTGAAGAGGAGTTGAATAAGATAATGATGACGGCAACTCCAAGCAAGGGCTTTATAGAGTTGTATCGTTGTGGACTCTTACAACTCATTCTGCCAGAGCTTGTTGCACTTGATGTTGTAGACACAAGAAATGGACGTGCACATAAGAATAACTTCTATCACACCTTAGAGGTGTTAGATAATATTTGTAAGCATACGGATAATCTTTGGTTGCGTTGGTCGGCATTGTTGCATGATGTCGGTAAGGCTAAGTGTAAACGTTGGGATGCAACAGTAGGTTGGACCTTTCATAATCACAACTTTGTTGGTGCAAAGATGGTCCCAACTATCTTCCGTCGTCTTAAACTCCCGATGGATAGCAAGATGAAGTATGTGCAGAAACAAGTTGATTTACACATGCGTCCGATTGCTATTGCTGATGAGGAGGTAACTGATTCTGCTGTACGTCGATTGATGAATGATGCAGGTGACGACATTGATGACTTGATGACACTCTGTGAGGCAGATATAACAAGTAAGAATGCAGTTCGAAAACAACGCTTCTTGGATAATTTCCGTATTGTTCGTGAGAAACTAAAGGACTTGAAAGATCGTGATTATAAGCGTCTTTTGCAGCCTTGTGTTGACGGAAACGAGATTATGGAGATGTTTAATTTGAAGCCGAGTAGGGAGGTTGGAGTTTTGAAAAAAACACTAAAGGATGCTGTGCTCGATAATAAAGTTCCTAATGAACGTGAACCGCTTTTAGCTTTATTAAGGGAAAAGGCAAATGAATTAGGGTTGGTATAGGTAATTATTGTTAAAAAAGAAGCTATGTACGGAGTTTATTTAAATAATAATATGTACATTTGTACACTGAAAACTATACAACGATGTTATAGTTTTCAGTGTACTTTGCTTTAGTAATAAACAAACTTCTGAGATATAGGTTAAACCTTAGTTTTTTTTGTTGAATAGAGATAATAATAAAGAATATATATTAATAGGTATGAAGAAAAGAAGTATCTTATTGTCTGCTATAGCAGCAGTTGCAGTGTTACTTACCAGTTGTGGTGGAGGAGGTAGACAAAGTCTTCCAACAAACAATGAGTATCCTGTAGTAACGATTGGTGCAGCTAATGCACAGTTGAAAACAACATTTCCAGCTACCATCAAGGGCGTGCAGGATGTTGAGGTACGTCCGAAGGTAAGTGGCTTTATTACAAAGCTGTATGTACATGAAGGCGAATATGTACGTGCGGGGCAGGTACTTTTTGTAGTAGATAATTCTACTTATCAGGCTGCTGTACGTCAGGCAGAGGCTCAGGTTGCATCAGCACAGAGTGGTGTTGTAGGTGCTCAGGCTCGTGTCGTACAAGCTAATGCAAGTCTTAATTCAGCCAATGCGCAGGCTGCAACTTCACGATTGACTTATAGTAACAGTAAGAACCTTTATAATAATAAGGTGATTGGTGATTATGAGTTGGAGGCTGCAAAGAATGCATACGAGACAGCCCAGGCTGCTGTTAGCCAAGCACAGAGTGGTGTTGCATCTGCTAATGCAGCAGTGACACAGGCGCATGCAGCTGTTCGTCAGGCTCAGGCAATGCTCTCAACAGCTAAAGATAACCTCGGTTTCTGCTATGTGAAGAGTCCTGCATCAGGTTATGTTGGTAGTCTTCCTTATAAGGAAGGTGCTTTGGTTAGTGCTTCTTCTGCACAGCCTGTTACCACAGTCAGCAACACTTCTTCTATAGAAGTTTACTTTTCAATGACAGAGTCTGATGTATTAAAGCTTAGCCGTACTAATAATGGTTTGAACAACGCTATCAAGTCTTTCCCAAGTGTAAGTTTGATGTTAGCTGATGGTACAACCTATAACCATGAAGGTGTAGTTGTTAAAACCAGTGGTATTATAGATGCAACAACTGGTACTGTGAGTGTTATTGCTCGTTTCCCTAACCCAGAGCATTTGTTGAAGAGTGGTGGTAGCGGTCAGATTGTTATCGCAAAGAATAACAACCGTGCTTTGTTGGTACCACAGGAAGCTACTGTACAGGTTCAGGATAAGATCTTTGTATATAAGGTTGATGCTGATAGTAAGGTACATTATACCGAGATAACCGTTGATCCACAGAATGATGGTATCAATTATATTGTTACAAGTGGTCTTAAAATGGGCGACCGTATTGTGAGCAAGGGCCTTTCAAGTCTTGAGGATGGTGCGAAGATTACGGCACTTACTCCAGCAGAGTATGATAAAGCCATTGAGAAAGCAGAGAAACTGGGCGAGAACCAAGGTTCAGCATCAGGCTTTCTCAAAGCTATGAAGGGAGAAGATAAGTAAGTGATGGGTGATAGGTGTTGAATGATGGGTGATGATGAATTGCTTAGCTCATTCGATATTTACAAACCCTAAATAAACAATTAGGTATTATGACATTTACGAATTTTATTAAACGACCGGTATTGTCAACGGTTATATCAATCTTCTTTGTACTCTTGGGTATCATTGGATTGATATCACTGCCTATTGAACAATATCCGAATATTGCACCTCCTACGATTTCGATTTCGACATTTTATCAGGGAGCAGATGCTCAGACCGTATTGAATTCAGTTATCACACCGTTGGAGGAGAGTATCAATGGTGTTGAGAACATGACTTATATGGAGTCAACAGCAACCAATGCTGGTATGGCAATGATTACTGTTTACTTCAAGCAGGGTGCAGACCCTAATATGGCAGCAGTCAATGTACAGAACCGTGTGTCACAAGCACAGGCGTTGTTGCCAGCAGAAGTAACACGTGTGGGTGTGACGGTGTCAAAGCGTCAGAGCTCAAATGTGGTGATGTATTCTCTTACAACAGATGATGGACGATATGATGACGAGTTCTTGACGAACTATAACAATATCAATATCGTGCCAATGTTGAAGCGTATCAATGGTGTCGGTGACGTACAGACACCAGGTATGAAGACCTATTCAATGCGTATCTGGCTGTATCCAGATAAGATGAAGCAGCATAAGTTGGTCCCATCAGATGTATCTATGGCTTTGGCAGAGCAGAATATTGAGGCTGCACCGGGTTCATTTGGTGAGCAGAGCAATCAGAAGTTTGAGTATACCATGCGTTATAAGGGACGTCTAAAGACTCCAGAGGAGTATGGCAATATCATTATTTCAAGCAATACCAATGGTCAAACAGTTCACTTGCGCGATGTAGCAAAGGTTGAGTTAGGTGGTCTGCAGTATTCAGTTATGATGAAGAACAACAGCCGTCCTGCTGTTATTGGTATGGTAAACCAGGTCGCTGGTTCTAATGCTACACAGATTGCTGATGACGTGAAGACAGCCTTGGCTGATGCTCAGAAGCAGATGCCGCCGGGTATGAAAGTTACAATTGAGCAGGATGTAACAGAGTTCCTCTTTGCTTCAATCGAAGAGGTTGTCTTTACATTGTTTATAACTCTTTTATTGGTATTTTTCGTTGTGTATATCTTCTTGCAGGACATTCGTTCAACGTTAATTCCAATGATTGCAGTACCAGTGGCATTGATAGGTACCTTCTTCTTCCTTTGGGTATTTGGTTTCTCTATCAACTTGCTAACCCTTTCGGCATTGCTGTTGGCGATTGCGATTGTAGTCGATGATGCCATTGTGGTCGTTGAGGCTGTACATGCAAAGCTCGACTTAGGTTATAAGAGCGCTATGACAGCAGCTATTGATGCAATGAACGAAATCTCTGGTGCTATTATCTCTATTACTTTGGTGATGTCAGCCGTGTTTGTTCCTGTATCTTTTATTGGTGGAACCTCTGGCACATTCTATCGTGAGTTCGGTGTGACGATGGCTGTGTCTATCGTTATCTCTGCTTTGAACGCTTTGACTTTGTCTCCTGCGCTTTGTGCTATCTTCTTGAAACCACATAGTAAGGATGAGGGGCATAAGAAGTTGTCACGTGTTGACCGTTTCCACATGGCTTTCAATACGCAGTATGACAAGATAAACACAAAGTATCAGAGGATTGTTGAGAAGATTATCAACCATCGTTGGATTTCCAGTCTTGCGGTTATATTAGGTATTGTTGCACTTGTTGTAACAATGAAATTCACGCAGACTGGTCTTGTTCCAAATGAGGATACAGGTACGTTGTTTGCAATGATTAGTTTGCCACCGGGTACATCACAGGTAGAGACCCAAAAGGTAACTGATCAAGTTGATAAGATGTTGGCAAGTAACCCATATATCGAACGTCGTGAGCAAATTGTTGGTTACAACTTCATGGCAGGACAGGGTTCTAACCAGTCAACCTTTATTATCAAGTTAAAACCATTTGCCGAGCGTAAGTATGGAATGATAGATCGTATTAAGTCTGTCTTCGATGGCGCAGGTATAGCCGGTTTGTTTATCGACCCTACATCATCTAATATGATTTTGGGTATGATTTACAAGCAGACAGCAAGTATCAAGGGTGCACAGATTATTGCTTTTGGATCACCAATGATTCCTGGTTATGGACTCACAAATGGTGTGTCTTTCGTGTTGCAGGATAAGACGGGTGGCGACCTTAATAAGTTCTATAAGGTAGCACAGGATTATTTAGCAGCATTGAGCAAGCGTCCAGAGTTTAGTCGTGCACTTACCACCTACAACCCTAACTATCCACAGTATATGGTTGATGTTGATGTGGCAAAGGCAAAACAGGCAGGTACATCACCAGCTGCAATTCTCTCAGTATTGCAGGGATATTATGGTGGTATGTATGCTTCGAACTTCAACTCTTATGGTAAACTCTTCCGTGTTATGATTCAAGGTACGGTTGAGAGTCGTATGAATGAGGATGGACTGACCAATATCTATGTAAGAACAGCTGGTGGAATGGCACCTGTAAGCGAGTTCTGTACATTGAAGCGTGTCTATGGTCCATCAAATATCACTCGTTTCAACCTCTTTACCTCTATCGCAATCAGTGCTACACCAGCTGATGGTTACTCTTCTGGTCAGGCTATTCAGGCTGCAGAGGAGGTTGCAAAACAAGTGTTGCCACAGGGTTATGGTTATGAGTTCTCTGGTCTGACTCGTTCAGAGAAGGAGGCATCTAACTCTACCGCAATGATTTTCGTTCTTTGTATCGTATTCGTTTACTTGATTTTGAGTGCTCAGTATGAGAGCTACATCCTTCCTTTGGCTGTAATTCTTTCTATTCCTATCGGTTTGTCTGGTGCATTTATCTTTACGTTGATCTTCGGACATAACAATGATATCTATATGCAGATTTCACTGATTATGTTGATTGGTCTGTTGGCAAAGAATGCTATTCTTATTGTAGAGTTCGCTCTTGAGCGTCGTCGTACAGGTATGGCGATTAAGTATGCAGCAATCTTAGGTGCTGGTGCTCGTCTCCGTCCTATCCTTATGACCTCTCTTGCAATGATTATCGGTTTGTTACCATTGATGTTTGCAAGTGGTGTAGGTCGTAATGGTAACCAGACGTTGGGTGCAGCTGCTGTCGGTGGTATGCTTATCGGTACGCTCTGTCAGGTATTCGTTGTCCCAGCTCTGTTCGCCTTCTTCCAGTACTTACAGGAGCGTGTTAAGCCTCTCGTATTTGAGGATGAGGCAAGCCGTGATGTAATCAAGGAACTCGAGCAGTTCTCAAAAAGACCTGCAACGGATTATAAGATTGAAGAGTAGACACTAATAAAGGAATAACAATGAAGAAATTAAATATAATCATCATAGCTCTCGCAGCCCTGTCATTGACAGGCTGTAAGAGTCTCTATGGCAATTACGAGCGTCCAGATGTGAAGACGAACGGCATTGTGCGCGACCCTGTTGATGACAAGGCTGCGCTTGAGGGTGCTAATGACTTTGGTAATCTGCCATGGCGCAGTGTCTTTACTGACCCACATCTGCAGACTCTTATTGAGAAGGCACTTAATAATAATCCAGACTTACTCAATGCTGCATTGAATGTTGATATTGCTGAGCAGCAGGTTAAGGCGGCTAAGTTGTCTTTCTTACCATCAGTAGTCTTTGCACCGACAGGAACTATTTCTCATTTCGGTACACATACATCATCTACACAGTCTTACTCACTTCCTATTTCAGCAAGTTGGGAGGTAGACCTCTTTGGTAAGTTGCGTTCTTCAAAGAAGGCTGCTCAGATGACGATGATGCAGGCACAAGATTATAAGGTTTATGCACAGACAACGCTTATAAGTAGTGTCGCTAATCTTTATTATACCCTTTTAATGCTTGACCGTCAAAAGCAGATTGTCGATGACATGTTAGGTCTGACCAAGAATACTTGGGATGTGATGAAACTTCAGATGGAGTTTGGTCGTGCTCGTTCAACGAGTGTACAGAGTGCTGAGGCTGCTTTCTACAGTGTTCAGACACAGGCTGCAGATATCCGTCGTCAGATTCGTGAGACAGAGAATACGCTTAGCTTACTCCTTGGTGAGCCTGCTCAGACCATAGCACGTGGTAGTCTTGATAATCAGAGTCTGCCAGCTAACTTTGCAGGTGGTATCGGTGTACAGCTATTGAGCAATCGTGCTGATGTACATGCAAACGAGATGGCTTTGGCACAGTGCTTCTATAATGTTCAGACAGCTCGCAGCCGTTTCTATCCATCATTGACTATCTCTCCTACTGGGGCTTGGACTAATAGTGGTGGTATGGTGAACCCAGGTAAACTCCTTTTAAGTGTTGTGGGTAGCCTTACACAGCCAATCTTTATGCGTGGTCAGCTGACAGCTGGTTTGCGTGTTGCCGAAGATAAGTACAAGCAGGCATACAACACATGGCAGAACAGTATTCTTAAGGCTGGCTCAGAGGTAAGCAATGCACTTGTAGCATACAATGCTGCTAATGAAAAGGAGCAGTTGCGTAAGCAGCAGATTGATGTCTTGAAGACGAATGTTGAGCATACACAGATGCTTTATACTCAGAGTTCAAGCACTTATCTTGAGGTTATCACAGCACAGCAGAGTTTGCTTAATGCAGAAATCTCACAGGTACAGGAGCAGTTTACAAAGCTTCAGTCAATAGTCAATCTGTACAAAGCCTTAGGTGGAGGTGCAAAGTAATTCATAATTCACAATTCATAATTCATAATTATGATTACTAATGTTAATTTATAATTCACAATTCATAATACATAATTATGATTACTTCCAAGTTACAATTCAGAATCATTCTGAG
>ERZ773067.1756-NODE-1756-length-11321-cov-8.573495_pt1 | contig 11321 bp, 10 predicted proteins | sample MGYA00580622_ERZ773067 | MGnify/ENA primary metagenome ERZ773067 (study PRJEB29015, sample SAMEA2737998) | human oral metagenome | biome: human oral; feature: human-associated habitat; material: dental | place: China | collected 2113 ...
GTGGGAGTCTTCCGAGTGGAAGCAGCAGTGGAAGTCGATCACGTCGCTGCAGGAGGAGCGCCACGGCATCTGGGAGATGCGGGACGCCCCAGTTGTTGGCAGCGGCGACGACATGTCGGTCCTGGCACCCGTGGCGGACAGGCGAACCCTGCAGCTGATCAACGTGCGCACAGGCACGGTGACGACGCTCGGGGAGAAGGTTCGTTTGGACCCAACCAGCTACCGACGCGATGTCTTCGTCGCCAGCGACGGTGTCGCCGTCGTCGTCGACAGGGACCAGGCGCAGTTCTTCGATACCTCCGGCACTCTCGTCGATTCCTTCCAGGTGGCGCGCTACCTGAATGAGATCGTGCGCGGGGGACAGGCCCCGACCCTTGAAGAGCTCCAGACCTACCTGAAGACCGGGAGGACCCCGTGGGCGACGGGCACGGTCGAGGTGTCGGGCCGAAAGTGCGAGGACGTCACGGTCTCCACGACATCGGGCGGGAGCTCGCGTATCGTGCACGACGCCAAGGGCCTGGCGATCGGTTCCGGCGAGCGGTGTACCCCGGATGTGACGGAGGTGCGTATGAGCACCGACGGCGCCGCCGTCTACATCGTGAATGGCGGGCATGTGCAGTCCGACCGTGTCTACTTCCTCGACACGGACGGGGACGTCGTCCACGAGAACACGGCGTTGACCAACGCGGATCAGCTGACGTGGGCGTTCGATGACCTCGTGATCGCGATCTCGAAGGGCCAGGTCACGGCCTTTACTCCGGCTTCCGCGTGACGCTACCCTGGTGCCATGACTGATTTGCCTTTTCGCGTCGGCCAGGCGGTCGACGTGCATGCCTTTGCGGCGCCCGACTCGCCCCGTCCCCTCATGGTTGCCTGCCTGGAGTGGCCCGGCGAGCGGGGCCTTGCGGGGCACTCGGACGCCGACGTGGCCGCTCACGCGCTGTGCGACGCGATGCTGCTGGCCACGGGCCTGGGTGAGTTGGGGAGCGTGTTCGGGGTGGATCGTCCCCAGTGGTCGGGCGCGTCGGGGCGTGCTCTCCTGGAGGAGGTGCGGCGCATGACGACGGAGGCCGGCTGGGTGCTCGGCAACGCGACCGTACAGGTTGTGGGTAACCGCCCGCGTATGGCGGCGCGCCTGCCCGAGGCGTGCCGGGTCATGAGCGAGATCGTCGGCGGCACGGTGACCGTGTCGGCGACGACCTCGGATCGCCTGGGTTTCACGGGCAGGGGCGAGGGCGTGGCGGCGTTCGCGAGTGTCCTCATGGTGCGGGCAGGGGGGTAACCCAGCCGCTGGGGCGCCGATGCTCCGGCTTTTACTGGGGAGCCATGCACCGACGGAATGTCGCCACGAATATGTGAAAAGCCTGTCGGTCGTTCAGTTTTCTTTGACATAATGGAGGGGAAGCAAGCACCCGGGGGCCGCACTCGTCTCGCCTTATGGTGCACCGAGCACCCCGCCCCTGTCCGGCGAGTCATCAGAGGTCGTCCGATGACTCGCCGTCGGAGAAAAGAACGCCATGTCCCTCGTTGATAAGCACCCCGACCACGACCCCGACTGCGACGACGCGCAGGGGGCTACCTCCCGCTTCGGCAGCAGGGAGGTCTCGCCGATCGTCAGTAAGAAGCCCTCCGAAATCCTGCGCGAGCGACGCCAGCGCATCCGCCGAAGGTGCCTGACCACGGCCGGGGTCTTGCTCGCACTCGTCCTCTCCGCCGTCTACGTCTGGGGTCCCTTCCATTCTCCCCACAAGCCTAAACTGCGATCCCAGGGCTACACCGGGACCCACACCGACACCGGCCGCCCCTCCCCCAAGTGGGCCAACGGAACCGACATCGCATGGAAACTGGACCATTACGCAATGGGTGCTGGCGAGTATGCAGCCATGAAGAACGGCGACCAGGTGATCCTCGCCCTGCCACTCAGAGAGAGCGACCGCTTCAAGGTCGTCAGCCTCGACGTGTCCGGCACCGAGCCCGCCATCCAGTGGAACTCGGTCGTCTCCAAGGCCGTCCCACGCAACATAGAGCCTCACCTGGTCATGGTCGGAGAGGACCTTTTCGTGGGGGAGCATCGGCTGGACCCCACCACCGGAGCCGCCTCGCCCGCTCCGTGGGCCGGGCGGAACCAGGACGGGCAGGACAAGCCGGAACTGGCCACGACGATCGTGATCACCTCCCGCGACGGGCTCGTCATCGCCTGCAGCCGCAGAATCTGCTCCGGCTGGGAAAAAGAGGACGGCGAGTGGACGATGCGATGGGAACGCGACTCCACCCCCACCCCCCTGGAGGACTACCAGGACTGCCCCGAATGCGGGGAGGGAACATGGGTGCCCCTCAACGACCTCCAAATCCTCAGATGGGGCCCCGCGGCCGAGAACGCCCCGCTAGGGGGGTTCTTCGACCCGGTCGCGCAGGAGGGACACATCATCAACACGCAGACCGGGGAGGTCCGTGCCCTGCACGACGTTAACCACAATCACCGCTTCGAGTTGCACTCCACCGCCGACGGCTGGGTCGTGGCGGACTCCAAGACCGACCAGGCAACCGTGTTCACCCCCGACGGGCGCCCCCTGGAGTCCTTCGCCATCTCCGCCTCCGCAGGCGCCGGGTTCCACAAGGCAGCGCTCCCCATCGGGGGGCAGACGCCCACGAGCGCGCAGCTGCGCGACTTCCTCACAACCGGCGAGGCCCCATGGGCCGAAGGGCTGCTGCGCACCCGGGCCACGACAACCGACAACGGGGCAACGGTCTGCGACACCCTCTCCTTCACACCGACCGGCTCCACCCACCCCACCCGCGAAACGACTACCTCCGACACATTCTCCCCAGACCGGACCACTGGAGAATGTCGCATGGGTGCTCAGAACGCGGCAATCAGCAAGGACCACTCGGTCATCCACACCTGGAGCCACTACGGCGGTGACAGAGACGCGCTCATCGACATGCACAGCGTCGGTCTCTTCCACACTTCTGGTAGCTTCACTCCCACGGATGGCTTCGCTGGGACTGGCGAAATATCCTTCCACGTGTACGACGACCTCGTCCTCGTGGTCGATTACATGGCCATCACGGCCTACACTCCCCGGTGGTCCTGAGACGCTCGCGCGTCGGTGTCCTCCCGAGGTCACCATCCGGTTAACGCCAACACTGTCATGTGATAGAAACTACTCATGACCAATGACGATCACACGGGCACCGACATTCCCGCGCGCGAGGAAGGCACGCACTCACTGAGCGCGGCGCGCGCCGCCACTTTGATCGGCACGCCCCCGCCTCGCCCGACGAGTCGCGTGAAGCCGGTCCTTCTCATGGGGCTCCTGTCCGTCGTCGCCGTCGTCGCCGCCATCGGCTTCTTTCACCGACTCGTGCCCTCACCCTCACAGCCGGAGGATCAGCGTTCATACACCACGATGCCCACCATCGGGTACTCGGGGTCCGCGACGAGCACGGGAGCGATCTCCCCCGCCTGGGCCTCGGGCGTCGAAACGGCGTGGAGGATCCCTTTCCCGTCCACGAAGTACGGGCCGCGGGCACTCACGACCGTGGAGGGCACCACACTGTATGCCCTCTTCGAAGACCCCGATCGCTCCACCCACCAGGTCACTGCCGCGGCCTTCGACATCTCCTCCGAGCAGCCGCGCGAGCTGTGGCGCACGACGGGTCCCGTTCCCGCCTCGTTCGGGCGGCCCAGCTTCGTGTCCTACGAAGACCAGTTCATCGTCGGCAGCATCGTCGTCAACAAGGCGTCGGGGGCGCAGTCCTTAGCTCCCTGGGAGGGATCGGAGGCACTCGCTGCCGTTGACGGCATCGTCGTGACCTGCGATAACAAACGAGCGTGCTCGGGCTGGGCGCAGGAGGCCTCGTCGTGGGTGCGCCAGTGGGAAACAACCACTGCCAACCAACAGGGCAGCCTGTCCACGTTAACCAAGCTCACCTACCCCGATACACCCATCATCGGTACCGGAGAGCACGAGTCGGTCGTCCTGCCCGTCGATTCGCAGACGCATGCGGCACAGCTCCTCGATCCGCGAACCGGGCAGGTCACGGACGTAGGATCTGTGAGCCCCTTCAGGGACAGGCAGAACAACGTTATGTCGTTTGTTATCACCAGCGATGGGATCCTGGCCCTCAACGACGACCTCTTCGTCACCTACGACGCCGACGGCTTCATCACGGGCACCCAGTCCTACAAGCAGATGAAGAGAATACCAACACGCGACGGACGCTTGCCTACCACGGCCGAACTCGGAGACTTCCTGAGCGGCGCCCACCCTGCATGGTCGAACGCGACGGTCACCGCCCCGACAAAGACGGTGGCCGGCTTCCCCTTTAGCCTCACGGTGACGCCGAGCGACGGACGCCCGCCCTTTACTCTTGACGCCGGGAACAATGACCAGCATTACGACGTCAGCACGTTTTGGCCCTCCGAGGTCCGCGCCAGCACCGACACGTCGGTCGTGTACGTCGAGTCCGTCGATCACGCCAACAGGGGCAACAGGTTCTTCTTCGACACCGCGAGCGGTCAGGGGCACGGATCGGAGGAGCTCCGCGACGCCGAAGACCTCTCGTGGGTGTTCGACGACCTGGCCATCGGCGTGACGATCGACGGCATCGTGGCGTTCACCCCGAAGGCCTCGTAAACTCCTGCCCGACCAACGACAGAAAAGGTATAGCCCGTGAGCACCAACGCCCCCCGGTACAGGAACTCCCTCCCGACACCCAAACCTTCTCGAGCGACACGCGCCTTCGTGGTCGGCGTCACTTTCCTCGCGGTCCTCGCCACCTCCCTCACCTTCTCGCTCGGCACCAGCGCCCTCCAGCTCCCTGGCCCGACGGCGACCCCGCCTCCGCACATCACCGGCCCGGAACAGACGGCGCAGCCGGACGCGATCGGCTACCACGGACAGGCCACCAACACGGGCGAGCTCTCCAGCTCGTGGGCCTCGGGCATCGCGACGGCTTGGACCCTGCCCGCCAGCGACGCTCTCCTGCCCGCGCAGTTGATCGCCGAGGGCTCGACCCTGTACGCGCTGTCCTACGGAAGCGGCGCCGACGCGGTGGTCACCGTGTCCGCCTACGACGTCTCAGGGGCCGAGCCGGTCGCACAGTGGAGCACGACCGGACCGCTGCCGTCCCGGATTCGCGCCGAGGCGTTCCCATCCTCCGTCTCGACCCAGGACGAGATTCTGCTCAGCGACATCATCGTCGATCGGTCGACCGGCAGCCAGACGCAGGCCCCCTGGGGCTCCGACCTCCCGATGGGGGTGGCAGACGGCGTCCTCGTCACCTGCGACACCTTCAGCTCGTGCTCCGGATGGTCCCACGAGTCGGGAGAGTGGACGACACTGTGGTCCACACAGACCTCGCCCCAGCGCCGCGCGGGCCTCGCACACTCGGGGCTCACGAAGCCCACGACGGCCGTCATCAGCAGCGGTACGGACGAGGCCGTGGTCGTCCCCGTTGACGATGCGCACTACGCCCCGCAGATCATCAACCCGACCACGGGCGCACTCACGACGCTCGGGGAGGCCCCCTCCGGGCTCTGCCCTTCAAGCTCCAGGGTCACGCTGGCAGGAGATGGACTCCTCGTGGCCGGAGAGAAGGAAACCATCGCCTACAACACCGCAGGCCAGGTTGTCGGCACGTTCAACGCCGGTTGGGAGCTCGACAAGTTCCCAACGACCGACCGCGAGCTCCCGAGCGTGGCATTCCTCGGAGCGTTCTTGACGCAGGGCAACACCCAGTGGACGTCTGGCGCCCTGGAGCGCGTCTATTCCAAGGATGCAAACGGCTACATCCTGTCGCTCACTCTCAGCAACGGGAAGAACCTCACGCTCAACCCCGGCGAGTCATTCCGTGAAACTCGAGGGGGCGAGGGATGGTCCGTCGCTCAGGTGCGCGCCAGCTCCGATGGCAAGGCACTGTACATCCAGGGCTACTCAGGCAGCCCCACGGACTCGTTCTTCTTCAACGCGGAGGATCCGATGACGTACGTGTCGCCGGTCATGAACGAGGCGACGAACTTCGTGTGGGTCTACGACGACTTGCTCGTCGGGGCTCGTGCCGGCGCGATCGTTGCCTTTACGCCCGACACCCACTAGGCGGAAGGGCAAAGGATCGTCCCCGACGTCCGAGACTCACTCGGATGTCGGGGACGTATCGCTTGCGGGCGCGGGCGCCTCGTCAACGAGCTCAGTTCTCCATGTGGTCCAGGGTCGCGCGGTGTGCCTTGACGGGGATCGTCAGGGCAAGTCCGACGGCGAGGATCAGCATGATGCCGAGGATGCCCCAGTAGGTGTAGTCCGCTCCGCTCGGCGTGAGGGCCGCGCCGATGGCGAGGAAGAGGCTGTACATGGCGGGCGCCATGAAGGACACGGCGCGACCGGTGGTGGCGTAGAGGCCGAAGACCTCGCCTTCGCGTCCCGCGGGGATGATGCGAGAGAGGAACGAGCGCGACGCCGACTGCGTGGGACCGACGAAGACGCAGAGGATCAGGCCGAGGGTCCAAAAGACGAGGGGCCCGTTGGAGTGGAGGAAGAAGACACCGAATCCGGCGACGACCATGGCGGATAGGGACAGGATGATGACCTTCTTTGGTCCGATCTTGTCGTCGACCCACCCGAAGGCGACGGTCGCCAGGCCTGCGACGATGTTGGCGGCGATCGCGAAGAGCATGACGTCGCTGGCGCTGAAGCCGAAGGCGGTCTTGGCCAGGACGGCCCCGAAGGTGAAGACGCCGGCCAGCCCGTCGCGGAACACGGCGGAGGCGATGAGGAAGAACAGGGTGTGGGGGGCCTCGCGCTTGAGGGTGCGCACGGTGTGCCACAGCAGCTTGTAGGATTCGAGGATGTTCTCGTGGCTCGGGCCGCTCTGCGGGTTCTTGGGCAGCGGCGGGTTCAGGATGACGGGGAGCGCGAAGCCGCCGAGCCACAGGGCTGCGATGACCATCGAGATGCGGATGTTCAGGTGGGAGTCGGTGGGCACGTGCGCGAGGTTCACGCCGATGAGCCCGACGTAGAGGATGAGCAGCAGGACGATGCCGCCGATGTATCCGGCTGCCCAGCCGAAGCCGGAGATCTTGCCTCGGTCTTCCTTCTCCCCGAGGTGGTTGAGCATCGCGTTGTAGTTGACGGACGCGAACTCGAAGAACACGTTGCCGAGCCCGAGTAGCGCGATTCCGAGCATGAGCGCGCCGTTGGCCCCCAGGACCGATTCTGGGTGGACGAAGTACATGGCGAGCATGCACACGACGACGGCGCCCGTGAACCATCCGAGCCAGACGCCGCCTCGGCCTCGCCGGTCGGCGCGCTGACCCGTGATGGGGGCGAGCAGGGCGATGAACAGGCCGGCGATCGTCATGCCGTTGCTGAGCATGGACGAGGCCGTTCCCGAGTCGGTGAAGACACCGTCGCTGGTCAGGTAGGTCGTGAACACGAAGGTCGTGGCGACCGCATTGAAGGCGGCGCTGCCCCAGTCCCACGCCGCCCAGTCGATGACTTTGCGCGTGATGACGCGGCGGGTAGAGGAGGTCGAGGTGCTCATGAGGTCTGGGTTCCTTCGGTGGGAGTTCTCGGCGGCGCGTGTGCGTCCAGGGTGAAACTACCACGTTTCGTAGCTCACTTACTCCTCGGGCCGCCCCAGGAACGAGGCCGGGGAACCGCCAGCGCGCCCTGACCGCATGTCATATGCTGTCTACATGACAGCGATGTCCGTTAACACGCACCCCGACGTAGCACCTCCTTACCTCTACATTCCCGTATGGCTAGACGAGGAAGGACTCTTCCAGATATCGATTGCGGACGGGGCTCAGAAGGAGAAGATTCTTCTCGCATACACAGCACTCGACAGGCTCCTTGACGCACTTGGTGATAAGCAGCCATGGGCCGCCATCCCAACTGCCCAGCTGTCGACAATCAAGGAAGAAACTGGCTACACGCACCTCGTTGTCGATCACTTCGTCAGCGACATCGTAAGAAAGATGAGTGAGTATGAGCGGTGACCTGAAGGTCAGCACCGACGGTTTTCTGGCCGAACTCAAGCAATCCTACACCATTGCAGCGGCAGGATTGGACCGCTTGGCTACCACCATGCCGCAAGAAATCGACGCTGGAATCGCAACATTCATCATCACAGACATGCTTGGCGCTCTTTCAACTGATGCCAGCAGCAATCACTGAAGACAGTCTGGACCGGTTTGCATCTATGTCTGACGAATCTGTGTCTAAGATGCGCGGAATAGGACGAGGACTATCTAAAGCGGGAACTGTTATCGGCGTGGGAGTACTGGGCTATGAAGTAGTCAAATCAGATACACCGGCTCAGAAAGCAGTGACCGGCGGATTAGGGCTAGCAGTTGGTACGTTTGTCGGTGGGATCGTAACCGATACGGTCATCGGCATGGCGGGTGGCGCGGAAGCAAGCCCCATAGGAGTTGCAGCTGGTGGAATTGCCGGCATGATAACCGGTTTTGTAACCGGATTAACCACAGAAGCACATGCAAACACACTCTACGAACAGATTCCCCTCGAATACCGGGATCGTGCCGACGCATTTGTCTCTCACCTACCTTACTACATGTTTGGAGGATCATGGTAAAGTCCAACGATTTGTATAGCGTATCCGATGCTGACGAACGGCTATCCAAGGCGCGCGCAAATTTTTTTATCGCCGCCGTTGGCGCTTTTTGCGCGGCCTTCTTTTTCTGCATCCGCAGCTTTTTCCCAATCGCCTACACGTTCTTATTCGTCGCAGTCCCGATTCTCCTCGCTCTCGCTTCTCTCACACTCGGCGTCGCAGAGATCCTTCAACAGCGCCGGGGAGTCCTCATGCATGTCGAGTCGGAAGGAATCGCCCTCTACCCCTTTATTTTTCCCTTCTACGTTTCGTCGATCAGCTCCGTGTTCTTGATGAGCTGCGGTCCCATCACACTCCTCTTGTTCCTGATTCAGCCTAATTCTGTCATGAGCCTAATCCTGGGTTTCTCGTATTCGTTCTTCGGATACACAATGTTCAACGTGACAGACTATCGCCCCTCGCGCATCCACCGGTCGCCGCTGATCACGCTCACCCCCGACTATCTTGCGATTCAGCCCCTCCTGCATGACAACCCGACACGTATCCGTTGGGATCGCAACCCCCAGATTGAGGGATTCGAGCTTTTCGTCGTCGCCAATGAGCCGCACCAGTTGATGCATGTATCCACCCGAGACTCCGAGGATGCGCTCGTTTTCGAGATGAGGGGGATGCCCATCTGCTACTGGCAACTCGCACGGCTCATGAACCACTTTGTCGCCCACCCCGAGGATCGAGCAACGCTCGGGACACCGCAGGGGCCGCAGCTCGTCACCGACATTCTGACGGCAGGCTAGGCGCATGCTCCCCCTCGTGCTCATCCGCCGTCCTCTCACCCCAGCACAAGCCGACGCCATCATGCGACGAGCATGGATCGTCCCCGCATGCTTCTATGCAGCCGGAGTCGCGGCAGCACTCATTCTCGTCGCCCTCATCGCACTCGGTGTCCCCGCCCTCGGCCTGCGTTACGGGCTCGCTATCGTCTGCATTCTCTTCGTCACCTTCATTCCAGCCGCCGTTGCCTACGCGCGCGCGCCCAGCCGCCCGCCGACGGTCACTGCCACCACGACGCGCCAGGAGGAACGCACGGTCACCGAGCTGATGATCACCGGGGACGCTACATTTGCCCGCAGTCGCAACGCTGGATTCACATGGGGACTAAGTAGCATTGCTCTTTGCCTCATTCCTCTCGCTTTCTCCTCGAGCACAAAAAATGGCTTCCTCATGTCGCTCGGCGCTGGTGTCTTCATCATCTACCTTCTCGTGAAAGTGCCAGGTCTGTATTTTCCCCAACCGCGTGATGTCAAGGTACAAAAGTTCCTTCTATTTCCCGAGGGTTTTGCCTTCGCCGAGAGAGACCTTCTCCTTCGGATCAAGGATGTGAACTGGAATGATGCGACCGGCATGGGCGAGACCGTCAAGGGCTTGACCGCCATCCACTGGACCTCGGATGGTGAGGACGGCGTCACGTGGCTGCGCCTCAAGGATCCGGGGCTCTCCTACGTCGCCTTCGAGCGACTTATTGACTATTTCGCCTCCAACCCCCGGCGGCGGCGCGTTCTCGGCACCGAGACCGGCGTCGACGTGGTGCGAGCGCTCCTGAGAGGACAAGACCCGGACGCCTGAGACGCGGCCACCCCCGAGCTCTCGTTGGATCCCCACGACGAGGCCGGGGAACCACCAGCGCGACCTGACCACATGTCATATGCTGGTATGTCACCCTGGAAGGAGAAGACGATGGCACGCAGCACGCTGGTGAGCCCCTCGGAAGCCGACAAGCAGTATGCCAAGGCGAATAACTTAGTTCGCCCGGCCATCTTCTTCCCGGTGACCGCGGTTATCTTCCTCTTACTGTCGGGCTATATTCCAGGCGGCATCGCGCTATTTTTCTCTGTCTACTGCTTGCTCTTAGGCATCGCATCTGCGTTCCTCGCAGTCACTCACATGCTCCGCCGATACGACAGATGGATCGTGCACGTGGAGGGTATGGGAATATCGATACGTCCCACCCTTGCCCTCGTTCGCGTGAAACAGATCGCCTTCGGCATCGGCATAGCCTGCGCTCCGATAGCGATCATCATCGAAGTGCTGGTGACCCACTCGGCCGTCGGCGCTGTCCTCAGCTTGATCACGGGCCTCATGTTCTCGACGATGTTCTATTTCATGTTCATGTCCTCACCCCACAGGCTCTGGCTCATCCATCAGGGCCCGATCATCGAATTCACTCCTGAAGATGTCGCGTTCCGTTCTCTCATCGACAAGTCCGCGACACGTATTCCGTGGGATCGCCATCCGACCATTAGGGGCTTCAGTCCAATTCCCGACATCGGCGATCAGCTTCCGCTCATGTACGTGTCCGCCGACGGAGCCAACCGCGACATGGAGTTCGACATGACAGGAATCCCCATACCGCTTTCGCGGGTAGACAGCCTGGTCACCTACTTCAACAATCGGCCGGAAAAGCTTGCAATGCTGGCTTCCTCAGAGGAAGCCAGGATGGCATGCGCGATCTTGACGGCCCGCTGACGCATATCACCGCCCGGGCCGCGGTGGGGCGCGAGCTACGAGCGCACCCGACAACGCCAACCGGGCAGGCCTTTAGGCGCTCGTCTCCTCGGCGACCAGGATCTGCGCAAGCGCCAGGTCGAGGGGGCGCGTCACCTTCATGGAGCGTTCGTCGCCCGCGACGGTCTGGACGGAACCGCCGATGGCCTCTACGAGGCCGGCGTCGTCCGTGGCCGCCCGGGCCT
>ERZ773067.1760-NODE-1760-length-11313-cov-3.610055_pt1 | contig 11313 bp, 9 predicted proteins | sample MGYA00580622_ERZ773067 | MGnify/ENA primary metagenome ERZ773067 (study PRJEB29015, sample SAMEA2737998) | human oral metagenome | biome: human oral; feature: human-associated habitat; material: dental | place: China | collected 2113 ...
TAAATTTTTCATGTTGTCGGTAGCGACTTTATCAATTAACGCCGCAATGTCTTTGTCTGCCGGAGAAACGATTTGTCCGCCACCGTTGGCTTTGCCTAAATAAACTTTATAGCCGTTATCTTCCGGTGGGTTGTGGCTGGCTGTCACCATCACGCCTGCAGTAGTATCAAAATATTGAATGGCGTAAGCCAACACCGGTGTTGGTAATTTGCGTGGTAATAAATACGCTTTAATGCCGGCGCCAGCCATAATTTCAGCCGTGTCGCGTGCAAATACATCGGAGTTTTTACGGCCATCATAACCAATCACGATGGAAGGCTGTTTGTCATACCCTTTTAAATACTCAGCCAACCCGCCGGCAGCTTGCGCCACCAACACGCGATTCATCCCCATAGAACCGGCTTGCAGGCGACCGCGTAAACCGGCGGTACCGAATTGTAAACGTCCGTCAAAACGGGCAGCAAGTTCAGCTTCCGCTTTTGCATTGCCACCTTTTGCCGCGCTTAAAAGTGCGGTTAATTCTGCGTGCGTTTCAGCATCCGGATCTTGGTTTAACCAATTTTGTGCCATCTCAAAAAGTGCTGACATAGTGACTCCTTGTAACATGAATGATTGAAAAACTCCCCTAGCCTATCTAAAAAGCGCGGTGATGGGAACGTTTATTTCCGATTAATTCCCTGTATTTTGATCTATTTCACAGATTCACCGAAGGCAATCGGTTGCCTCTTTTTTATTAAAAAAACGTGCGAAAAAAACCTCGCGAAAGATGCCCTTTTGACGCAAAAGTGCGGTGGAAAATAAACGAGTTTTTCCTTTATAAAAAAGCGTTTTTTTGCTATAACTGAGCTAGCTTTTTTAATTAATCTAGGAGACTTATTATGGAATTAGTTTTTATTCGTCACGGCTTCAGTGAATGGAATGCAAAAAACTTATTTACCGGTTGGCGCGATGTCAATTTGACCGAGCGCGGCGTGGAAGAAGCCAAAACCGCAGGTCAAAAATTATTGAATGCCGGTTTTGAATTCGACATTGCTTTCACCTCTGTCCTCACTCGTGCAATCAAAACCTGTAATATCGTATTGGAAGAATCTCACCAATTATGGATTCCACAAGTGAAAAACTGGCGTTTAAACGAACGTCACTACGGTGAACTACAAGGTTTAGATAAAAAAGCCACCGCCGAAAAATACGGTGATGAGCAAGTTCACATTTGGCGCCGTTCTTACGACACATTACCACCATTATTAGACCCGAAAGACCCGAATTCTGCCCACAATGACCGTCGTTACGCACATTTGCCGGCTGATGTTATTCCGGATGGCGAAAACTTAAAAGTGACCTTAGAGCGTGTACTTCCGTTCTGGGAAGACCAAATCGCGCCGGCATTATTAAGCGGTAAACGCGTTTTAGTGGTTGCGCACGGTAACTCTTTGCGCGCACTTGCAAAACACATTGAAGGCATCTCTGATGCGGATATCATGGATTTAGAAATCCCAACCGGTCAGCCGTTGGTGTATAAATTAGATGACAACTTGAAAGTGGTTGAAAAATCTTATTTGTAATCCCCAATAAAATTCACCCTAAAAAACAACCGCACTTTAGTCACTAAAGTGCGGTTTATTTTTGCGTTGTTTTTAAAAATTAAGCATTCAAGATATTCTGAATTTCTGCCATGCTTAAATGATATTCATGCGGACACGCTTTCCACGCATCGATCATGCGAGAATATTTGTCTCTCATTGGTGTTTGAGAATCGCAACCGTGTTCACAACGCATAAATTCCTGATATTTTCCTTCCACGCTTGTGATGAAACGGAGATAGTTAAGGTATTTTTTCTCACGCACAGAGCAGTAACCAACGAACTGTAATCGGTGTTCGCTCAATTCGGATTTATCACTCAAATTGTTATAGGAAATTTGCAACGCTTTATACATTTCCAACGTATCCAATACCGTGCGGCATTCTTCTTCCGAAATCACCGAAAACTCGTTATCCAATTCACGCAATTCCAAGCTGAACCCACCTTTTACAATGGCTTCTAAACGTTGGTATTTTGCCGCATTGTTCGGATCCAATAGCGCCATTAATTTATATTGGTTAACTAAAATTAAACGTTGGGTAGATGACATTTCCATAACCGCTCTCCTATTAATCAATTTGGTTGAGAATATCGTTTGATAAAACCGGATCCGCTTTTTTCTCTTTATCGCCGTTGATGCGTTGTTCCAAACGTTGGAAATAAGCTTCACGGAAAGTGAGGTACGGGTCTTGTGCCTGATCCAATAGCGCTTCTTTATCCATCAATTTCGCACGCGTATCAATGCCTTGCAAACCGGCTTTTAAGAAGCCCCAAGGACCAAGCAAGGAAAGCATTGGATAAGTCGTATCCGCCAGATTACCAATGTCTTGGCGCGGTGTTGCGGCACCATATAACGGCAACATCACATAAGGGCCGGTTCCAACACCATAGCGCCCTAATGTATCACCAAAACGGTTATCACCTTGTTTTTTCAACGGATCGCTATAACTTGCCACATCAATTAAACCGCCCAATCCGAAAATCGTGTTAATCCAGAAACGGTTAAAATGAATGAGTGCCTGCTTAAAATCCCCTTGAATCAAACGGTTGGCAAAACTTGCCGGTTCATCAAGGTTATCCGCCACATTAATGACACCGGTACGCACCGGACTTGGCACATAGTTTTTCCACCCCTTAGCTAACGGTTTTAACACATAAGGGTCGGCAACGTGATAGTTGAAATCCCACATTTTACGGTTAAACCCTTCCAAGGCGTCTTTACGTTCGCCGGTTTGCGGATCGATGGAAGAAGAACATCCGGTTAATAACACGGAGCCTAATAATAATGCGGCAAGGCATTTTTTTATTTGCATAATGACACTCAAGCTGATGAAAAGATGGGCTCATTGTAAACAACTTACCCTGCAACTACAAAAACTTTCTAAAAACCCACCGCACTTAAGAAAACAAAAGGCACGATGTTTATCGTGCCTTCATAACAAAGAAAAAAATTACAGAATGAAACGGCTTAAATCTTCGTTCTCAATCACCTCGCCCAAGGCGTCAGTGACATACGCTGCATCAATGTTCACGGTTTGACCGTCCATATCACTGGCATTGAAAGAGATTTTATCCATTAAGCGCTCCATCACGGTATGCAAACGGCGGGCGCCGATGTTTTCGGTCTTTTCGTTAACGCGAAATGCCGCTTCGGCGATTTTCTTAATAGCGTCTTGAGTAAATTCAATATTTACCCCTTCCGTTGCCATTAACGCTTTGTATTGCTCAGTTAAAGAAGCATTCGGCTCAGTCAGAATACGCTCGAAATCCTCCGCCGTCAGTGCGGAAAGCTCCACGCGAATTGGCAGACGACCTTGTAATTCCGGGATTAAATCTGACGGGCGTGCCACTTGGAACGCACCGGAAGCGATAAACAAGATGTGATCGGTTTTCACCATACCGTGTTTGGTGTTGACGGTTGAACCTTCCACCAGCGGCAATAAATCGCGTTGCACGCCCTCACGGGAGACATCCGCGCCACTGTATTCGCCTTTCTTACAAATTTTGTCGATTTCGTCGATAAACACAATGCCATTTTGCTCCACCGCATCAATGGCTTTTTGTTTCAACTCTTCCGGGTTCACCAATTTCGCGGCTTCATCATCAATTAAGGTTTTTAACGCATCCTTAATTTTCATTTTGCGTTTTTTGGTTTGGCTACCGGAAAGGTTCTCAAACATGGATTGTAATTGGCTGGTCATATCTTCCATGCCCGGAGGTGCCATAATTTCCACGCCCATGGACACACCGGCGACATCGATTTCCACTTCTTTATCATCTAACTGACCTTCGCGCAATTTCTTACGGAAAATCTGACGGGTGTTGCTTTGACTATCGCGGTTTTCCACTTCACCCCATTGGTTCTTCGCCGCAGGCAATAAGGCATCTAAAATTCGCTCTTCTGCCGCTTCTTCTGCTTTAGCACGATTTTTCACGATTTCCTGTTGGCGTACCAATTTCATGGCGCTATCGGTTAAATCGCGAATAATGGAATCCACTTCTTTGCCCACATAACCGACTTCGGTAAATTTAGTGGCTTCTACTTTAATGAACGGCGCATTGGCTAATTTTGCCAAACGGCGGGCAATTTCGGTTTTCCCCACGCCGGTCGGCCCAATCATAAGAATGTTTTTCGGGGTCACTTCGTGGCGCATTGGCTCTTGTAACTGCATTCTGCGCCAGCGGTTTCTCAAGGCAATCGCCACTGCACGCTTGGCGTCGCTTTGACCGATAATATGTTGATCTAATTCAGAAACTATTTCACGAGGTGTCATTTCAGACATGGTTTATTCCTTATAAATTTTTAATTCGGCAATTCTTCAATAGTGAAATTGGTGTTGGTGAACACACAAATTTCACCGGCAATTTTGAGAGATTTTTCTACAATTTCACGCGCCGATAACTCAGTGTTTTCCACCAACGCACGGGCGGCAGATAAGGCATAGTTGCCACCAGAGCCGATAGCAAGAATCTGATCTTCTTCCGGTTGTACTACATCGCCGATACCGGTAATGATCAGGCTTTCTTTTTCATCCGCCACAATTAGCATCGCTTCCAATTTACGCAACGCGCGGTCGGTGCGCCAATCTTTCGCCAATTCCACCGCACTTTTCAATAAATGCCCTTGGTGCATTTCTAATTTACGCTCAAAAAGCTCAAACAACGTAAAGGCATCTGCCGTACCTCCTGCAAAACCTGCCAATACTTTGCCGTTATACAAACGACGCACTTTGCGCGCGTTACCTTTCATCACCGTATTGCCAAGGGAAACCTGTCCGTCACCGCCGACAACCACTTTGCCGTTGCGACGTACACTTACAATCGTAGTCATAATGCTATCCTTTAAAAATGGAAAATGTGGAGGTTATATTGAGGTAATTTAGGGGGAATTCAAGGGGAAAAACAATATTGGTTATTTATTCACCAATCACATGATAAAAATGTGATCACGGTCAGAATTTTGTATAGCAAACGATTGCTCGAAATTGCGTAATAGAACAAAAAAGGTAGGATTACCGCCGATATATTCACAATCTCATCAGGAGTCACAATGAAAAATCTTGTTAAACTTTCCCTTGTCGCCCTCTTAACCGCGGCAGCAATTCCCGCCATGGCGGCCAAAACTGAACCTTATACCAATCAAGGTACCAATGCCCGTGAAATGCTAGTGGAACAACCGATTCACTGGATTTCTGTTGACCAACTGAAAAAAGAGTTGGAAGGCAAAGCACCGATCAATGTAAGTTTTGATATTGACGATACCGTGCTATTCAGTAGTCCTTGTTTTTATCACGGACAACAAAAATATTCTCCGGGCAAACATGATTACTTAAAAAACCAAGATTTCTGGAATGAAGTGAATGCCGGTTGTGACCAATATTCCATTCCAAAACAAATTGCTGTGGATTTAATTAATATGCACCAAGCCCGTGGCGACCAAATTTATTTCATCACCGGACGCACTGCCGGCGATAAAGATGGCGTTACCCCAGTATTACAAAAAGCCTTTAATATTAAAGACATGCACCCGGTAGAATTCATGGGTGGGCGTGAGCTTAGCACCAAATACAACAAAACCCCTGGCATTATCAAACACAAAGTCACTATTCATTACGGCGACAGTGACGATGATATTCTTGCTGCCAAAGAGGCTGGCGTTCGTGGCATCCGCCTCATGCGCGCTGCTAACTCCACTTACCAACCAATGCCAACCCTTGGTGGATATGGTGAAGAAGTGTTAATTAACTCAAGCTATTAATTTTTAAAAACACATAAAAAATTGACCGCACTTTGAAATGCTCAAAGTGCGGTCTGTTTTTATAATGAATTTCAGCTTGGGTTAGAAGCGAATTTCAACGGAGGCGGCGAAGTTTCTACCCGGTTGGTAATAACGCTCAAGTCCAGGATAACCGCCATAGGTTGCATTAGGACGTAAACCTACAGAGTTTACTACACCACCAATATTATTTAGTCCACGTAAAGTGTCCCACGTGTGATATTTACGATTAAATATATTGTAAACACCTGCGCGTAAAGTAACATTGTCTGTTGGTTTATAGAACCCAAACATATCAAATACAAAGGCTTTAGCATTTAAGTGTTTCCACGTATCCAACCCAGTTTCGTGAGAATATTCTGAACATTTAATTTCAAACTCTTCACCGATACCATAATCATAATAAGGATTACGTACACGCTCTTCTTTCAAGCAACGTTCCGGTAAGTTTTTCATGTATTTGGCATCTTTTGCTTTTTTCTCACCAAGATAAGTTAAACGGGAGAAAATACCCCATTTACCATCGGGCTGTTCATAATCTAAGCCAATAATTGCCTTAATTGGTTGAAGCGACATTAAACTTGCCCCATTAGACATACTTCCTTTGCTATAGCCTAAAGAACCAAATAATTTCCAACCATTTGGCATTGGGGTAACTTCATTTAAGTTAAGTTTGCCGGTAAATTCCACGCCATAAATTTTTGCAGAGTCAATATTTTGCATTTGTTGAACCGGGCGCCAACGCCACATACTTCCGTAGTAATTATAGTATTCCCATGTTTCTTGCTCATCGAGGAAGTCTTTATAACTGGAATGATGTAACGTCAAAGATAATTCACCCAAACGTCCTTTTCCTAATAAATTAAGATTTTGGGTCAAACTTTTTTCTGCTTTGAGATTAGGATTTGACATCCACGCACCCGCAGCATTGTCACGATAATCAAAATACATTTCGGACGCATTTGGCATACGGAAACCTGTACCAATGCTATAACCTAATTTCCAATCATCATTGAGCATTTTTTCAATACCTGCCGTCCAACTAATGTCATGGAATTTAGCATCCGCAGCTTTGCGGCAGAATCTACACTCTAAGGAATTCAAACTTTGTTGCGCATATTTAGCCCAATCATAACGAAGACCTAAATGCGCCTTCCATTCTGGTGTAAGCTGAATATCATCATGCAGAGAAATATTGTAGTGACGTGTCTTAATCGGGTACATCATTGTTGAATCTTTTGAATTCACCCACTCTTTCACGCCATCATAATTGTTATCTACATAAACAGAGTCTTGATGCAAAATATCAAATTTTCGTTCAGAAACCGCCGTTTTAAGTGAAAAAGTATGACTACTTGTGCCTAAATCAATTGGTTGACTATCTACACGAAAATTAATGCGTTTAAATTTAGTATTGAAGAAACGAAGATTATTATCGCTCGGCTCCTCAGGTTTAGCTGGGCTATAGCTTGTCGCAGCTTGTGCTCTATAACCTTCATAGTTATAAGCTGCTGTTTGTGCTTTTTGATAATCTACATCGGTTTTCACTAATGCAATGATTTTTGAGTCCGGTAAATATTCATAAAAAACGTTGATGGTATCTCGTTTAGCACGGTCGTCCGCCTCTCGCCATCTGGAATACAACGTTACCGCTGAATCTTCGATAATATAATTTTTATTGCGTGAACCGCTGTAAGAAGCCCCAACTCGGTGATTATCATTTAAGCGATAAGCAAACTTAGCTAGATAGCTATTATTGTGATGCGTTGAATCATCAGGAGTCTGTTTTCCATAACCGCGATAACGGGTCATGCGTGAATCTTCAGGGATGGTGTAACCGCCTGCACTTTTCATTTCATGTCCATGACGGTTGGAATAAAGCAAAAGTGCTTCCGCTTGTTCTCCGGCATACGCTACGCCTAAAGTATTCACCCATTCAGTATTACGAGAGGCATAACCTGTGCGATACAAAGCACCAAATTTACGCCCGTTTCTCACAATATCAAACGGTTCAAGGGTACGATAATTCACGCCGCCGCCAATGTTGCCGCTCCCTTGGTTGAAAGAATCACCACCTTTAGCAATCTCAATGGTGCGTGCAAGCTCAGGATCGATACTTTGACGTGAAGTGTTCAAGTTACCATAACGTTTATACAGCGAGTTTTCTTCCGAATCCGGCAAGGCCACACCGTCAATGCTAATACCAACACGGTTATCTTCTACACCGCGAATGGCAAAACCTTTTTGATGACGACCTTGATCGACGATTCCAACATCAGGACTATAACGAGTTAAATCCCGATTATTTTGAATGAGTTCCTGCTGAATCGCCGCAGCGGTTTTATTTTCAGAATGATTGGCTTTTGTAGAATTATCCAATTCCGTAGAAACCGTGATAGTTTCTAGATTTGTTTCCGCCAACGCCACACTTGCCGCTGACAAACCAATCGTTATTGGCAACAGACTGTAGGCTGTTACCAACATTTTATTGTTTTTCATATTAAGTTTCCTTAAGTGAGTAAAATTTCGCGGCGGATTATAAAGAAGAAATGATGAGAAAAATAGATGCATTTGAGAATAATTTGTATTTTTATGATCTGCTGCAAATTATTTCACTAACGAAACGAAGAGATTTACGATCTCGAGCAAATTTTCACTAAGAGAGCTTGCTCCATTCTATCTATAGGGAGTATAACCAACGGACAAAATCACGCTATAACACAGCAACAAATACCACCATACCAACGTTTTTATTGCTCCTCAAAAGCGGTATTCATCCTATTTACAATGGCTGTGAACAAATTAGTAATACATAACTAACTCATTTTACTTATAAAAAAAACATAGACTTATTTATTATTGTCTAAAATTCGACTAATTAATTTCAGCCATTGCACCGCCAATTCGCGCTGCATAACGCTCGCATTAAACACCGGATCTTCGCCTAATACACCGCAAGGCAAATCAGGTGGAATTTCGCCTTGTTCATAAGCGGCATAATCCTCACGCCAGTCACTATCAAAATAATAACTCTCCAAAGCTTCCATTTTCGGCAGAAACGCCTGCCATTTTTCAAGAAACGCCTCGGCATCCGCTAAAAAATCATTGGCTTCATTCAGAATGCCTTCCTTTTCTGTGATTTGATCTAAACGGGCTTTCGATAACATTTGACCTCCAAAACGTTGAAAAAAAATGACCGCACTTTCACTCAAAGTGCGGTCGATTTACAGCGTGTTTTTACAAACTACACATCATACGTGGTGGATGCGGTATTGCCACCGCGACCCGTCCAGTTGGTGTGGAAGAATTCGCCGCGTGGTTTGTCGGTGCGTTCGTAAGTGTGTGCGCCGAAGTAGTCACGTTGCGCTTGCAAAAGATTTGCCGGCAAGCGGGCGGAAGTGTAGCCATCTAAAATACCGCAGTAGCGATAATATGGATAACGCTCTTTGTACTTGTCAACCTTCAAATGAATACCAGCGTTATAGGCGTGATTCATATTTGTTCTGAATACGGTTTTTAAATATCCCTCATTTAGCTTTAATCCGCTCTCTGACAGTATTTTATCAACATCTTTTTTCCATTCTTTAAATGTTCCGCCATTCTCGAGTGTATTCGACATCTGCTTAAATATTTTTTCTGTCACATTGACATCTGTGACCTTCTTTATCCAAAAATATTTTTGCCGTGAATAATCCATTTCTTTTTCCACATCAGTGTATAAGGCAGTGTGTTTTTTCAGGAAATTATCAAGTGCAGCATTCTTTGTCTTGGTTCTAGTATTTGCAAATTCTGTTACTCCGCTATCGACCATAGCGGCATTGTCAAATCCCTGCAAAGTCGACATCAGCATTAAGTCTTCCAGTATATTTTCATAGTTAAAGTTCAAGTCATAGAAATCTGAAATATCTTTAGCTTTTTCTATCTTTTCTCGTACAGCTTTCAATACATCCTTCTGCCATCTTTTAAAATTATTTTCAACAAATCTGTCAAATCTTGCCTGATTCCTTTCAATTAATTTTCGTTTCTCATTTATTTTATTGATGTTCAGTTTTTTTTTACCTTTGGCGAACTCACTTACTTCAGTCTTCTCTACTTCCACCAAGTCAATCACATCCACGCCCAGCATTTCTGCTATCTTATCTTTAGTAAAGGCATATCCGCTCTCCATAATTTTAACTATAGAGTTCACTTTCTCAGTCATAGTTTTCGCTTTCTTATCTTCCAGCTCCAATGTTTCTTTTTCGTCAATCTCTTCGATAAACTTAAAATAAAACTTGCTAGGGTCATACCCATACAAGACAGAATCCAGCTCGATAAGTTTTTGAATCCAGTCCCTAATCTTTTTGACTTTAGATTCTATCTTATAATTTTGCTGTTCCTTGTGAACTTCACCCAAGGCCCTGTTACCGCTATTACCATCCACTCCGACTACTAATGTACTTCCAAGTAAATATCTCTGCACGGCTTTTGACTTCTCGCTCAATAATTCCTGATAGATTTCAGGTTTCAAGTCATCTAATTTAATAAATTTTATGAAGTCATCAAGTGATTTCTCCCCGGCACTCGGTACCGCCAATACATCTTTACCTTTAGCATTTTTTAAATCTTTAGCCTGTGCTTCCACATCTTTTTGTCTAGCTTTAATAACTTCTGGCGGGTCTGTTTCAACAGCAGGTTCATAAGCAAATACCGTTATAATGTCCCCATATTTTTCTATAATCGCATTCAACTTACTCTCCAAATGCTCTTTAGCTTTGAATACCGGGACAAGTGGCAACAAATCTGAACTTCCCTGTAAATTATCCAGTCTTTCTTCATTAACGCAAACTAAAAAACGGTTGGGTTCTTTCGCAATAACAATCTCACTATCACGAGTTTTAATCATCCAACCGTTATCCTTGTTATATTTTATATATTTATTCGGCAACAGTACCAAATCATCAATCACTGTTCCACCTGTACCATCTTTGCCATAAATAATCTCAAATATAGATTTTTTATATATTTCCGATCTTAGCACATTTTCCAAAAGTTTAACCATATTAAAATTATTAAATCTTTCTTGAATGTTTTCAGCTGTCTCAAAATACTCAGGTACATCCGTCTCAATTTTCCACTCTTTCGATGTCACACTTTGTGTCATAAGCTGTATCGCCTGTGCCACATCGACATCAGCCAGCATCTTCTGCAATGTATCATCATCAATATCTCCGCTGTAGGAAACCGAACCAAGCGATATTATTTCTTTTACCAAAGCACTTACTACATTTTCCCTGATACTCACATTTCCTCCTTTCTACATACTTATAAATTTTCTAATATACCTTTTTGAATTTTGTATTAAATCATTTATAACAATTCCAGCATAACTGCATACATCAACAGCGTCATCGTGTACAGCATTCGGAAATTTTAACAACTGCTCTTCCAGTTCCAATAATTTCTCTAAATTCTTAT
>ERZ773067.1765-NODE-1765-length-11306-cov-7.862946_pt1 | contig 11306 bp, 8 predicted proteins | sample MGYA00580622_ERZ773067 | MGnify/ENA primary metagenome ERZ773067 (study PRJEB29015, sample SAMEA2737998) | human oral metagenome | biome: human oral; feature: human-associated habitat; material: dental | place: China | collected 2113 ...
ACACCAGCCGCAACATAAGCAACGAAAGCATCATTGACCAACCCGAACTCCTCAAACCCCTCCCACTCCGGCCTGAAAAACGGAATCGAAATAACACTAATATTCCTATCTTCATCCTTAGTGACCATAATGCGCTGTTCCCCTGATGCAAAATTTCCAGCGAAAAAGCCAGGCATATTAGTCGAGAACCAGCCAATTTGCCGAGCCGTTGAGTCGAACTGGTCAAGTCTGATCGGCCACGGCAACCCGATCAGACGCTCCACCAAAACGATGAACTCATCTACAGCAAATACATCCACAACCCCGCTCCTTTCCATGAGGCTTATTCCTTGATGACTTCTATATCGCCCTTGCCGTCCCACTTGATTCTGACCTTACCTCCAAGATCAAACTCACCCGTCCTCACGGCACCATTCGTCCGAGCGTTGACGATTTCATACTTCACCTCGACCTTACCCTCTGCCAAATTCTTGAAGAACGCCTCATGCTTTCCATCTGCTTTCATCCTCTTCAATGTCTCAAGGATACGCGGATCTTGCCTACCCCCGGTCACCAAATCCTCCAGATAAGGAAGAGATCCCTGCTGCGCTCGCCCCCCGGCCTCGACGTCACGAGCCCCCAATTTCACACCATCCCCGCCCTTGTTCTCCTCGAAATAAATCCGGTTATCGCCTTCGATCGCAACCTGATCAAACTTCCCCGGCCCGGGCGACCCGTGAACGCCAGGTGAATCACCGGGTCTGCCGATGATCGTTTCACGCCCCAGATCCTCATTCCGAAGAAAACCAGCCCGGTCCCCCAGCCATTCAGACGCACCCCTCAAACGAGACAAAGACTTAGCAGCCTTATCCAAAACCTCTTTGGCTTCTAGCGCATCAACCGCAGAAACATCATCGAGGTCAGCGCGAAGTTTTCTCAGGTCTTCGGCAATTTGCCTGTAGGATTTGCTCGCGACGTCCTCGACACCGAGCTTTTCCGCCTGCTTCACGGCTTCAGTGGCCAGTTCCCTGTCATGACGTGCCTGATCCCGAATGGCGTCCCACGCCTCCTTGTCGGCCTTCGACAACTCACGCAAATCAGGGTCCCGCCACTCATGAGAACCATATGACGGTTTCGATGCGGGATAATTTATGTCCTTGTCGCCACCTGCATACAGATCACTCGCATATTTACCGTCATCAAGGTTCTTGAGTTTCCATCTACCATTCTCAAGGCTACGGTAGGTACCCTCCGGGTCACTCGCGTAATGGATACGCCCATCGCCACGGTCGTGAACCAGCGGCTTACCATCGTCACCATAAAGTTCGCTGCCGTTCTCATCAAACCGGGGACCATCATCCGTCTGCGTGAGACGCGGGGTCTCGTCATCAGGAACTTCTGGCGAGGAATCCCCCGATCCCCCAGAGCGACCGGCATCGTGGCCACTTTCATCCCCCGGGGCGTGATTCTGCCCGCGAGCATCCTCACCATCCAACGCACGCCTCGGCGTCGCATCCTCCTCAACACCATCAGTCTTTCTACGTGCAGAATCACCAACCTGCTCCTCGGGACCGTGTGAATGCTCTGCATCCCTGTGCCTCGGGACGCCATGCTCAGCGTCGCGATCATGGACACCACCATGACCCTCCACCCCACGCGGATGCCCATCACCCCCATGACCCGCACCATCACCAGAACGTGCCCCTGTCTTGGTCGGCCCCGCCCCCTGCCGGGACTCAGCGTCGCGATCACGGACACCACCATGGCCCTCAACCCCACGCGGATGCCCATCACCCCCATGCCCCAAACCATCACGAGACCCAGCGCCCCCAGACCCCGCACCATCACCAGAACGCGCCCCAGTCTCGATCGGCCCCGCCCCCTGCCGAGGAACAGTCGGAGTGGCATCCGAAACATCAGGGCTCTTCCCACCATGAGCGCCATCCGCGACGACGCCCCGCAGCCTCTCCAACTCCACAGCAGCCCCAGAACCAGGACTCATCTGACCAAACTTCTGGAACCAATCACGCAGATCGTGATTCCAATTACCGATATTCCTCAAACGAAGAAGCTGCCTGAGATCAGAAATCCTCAACGCAAGGTTCGGAGACAACTTCCCCAACATCTTGAAACCAAGCCTGCCCATCCAGCCACCAGTAGCAGCTCCAACAACATCCGGAGCCAAGCTACCAATGGTGCCATGAGGATCAGCCCCCCACGTGTCGTAGCTGATCACGCCTTTCAAAGCTTCGAACATGGCCGCACTGGATTCCTCGTAGCGCTTCTTCTCTTCAGGAGAGAATTCCCGTATATACGGCGCGAATGGGGATAAATTCTGGGCATAGTTGAAGGCATATTCACCAAACTTCCACAACGCACTGCGCTTGTTTTGCGTCGCCCCCTCATCTCCACCTATTCCAATCAGGTCGCTCAAGTCCTTGATATTTCCCAAGAAACTGTCCCACGCCCCTCCCAGTGTACGAATACCACTTGCCGGGCCGTTCAAGTATTTCCAGGCATCCGGCGCTCCCCACGGGGCAGCACCACGACGGGTAGCCTCCTCCTTGCCATCAAATGAGCTGCCGTACACATGTTGATTGTTCACATCCGTCTTGTCCGCCTGCACGAACTGCGCACCACCCCACGTGGCGTTGAGCTTGTTCCCACACTCCCGCTGCGCATCCTCGACATCCGTGACGAACTGCCTGACCCGCTGTTCCAGAGCATTCGCCTCCTCAAGCAACTCGGGTCCAACATCGTTGTTCTGATCCTTGGCCGGCTTGGCCATGCCATTTGGAAGGATATCGACCTTCATGCCGGTATCCTTAGGAGTTGCCTCCAGCCTGGCCTCATGATCCGCAATGTCTTTAACAAGCTGCTCCCGCACCTTCTGCAGCTCCTCCAGACGAGTCGCATAGGCATCCAACGCCGCATACATCGTGTCGGCATGCCCCTGCACAGTGCGGGCATAGTTATCCGGCTTGTTCATTGCACTGTGAACAATGCTCTCCTCGGGGGAGAAATACACCGACGCCAACCCACTCCACGTTGTACTGATGGCGTCAGCGGTCCCCGCCACCGCCTGGAAAGTTCCCAACAAGGACTTGGCGGCTTCGCGAATAGGCTCCGCAGAATCAATCGGAGGAACAACGAGGGACACGACAAACTCCTTCCAGCCGGATCACACTCACACGATGCGAGACAGAAAAAAACGAGACACCGCCATCGATTTCACACCGCACCCCTTTATTACTTATTTCTTCTTGGGAGGCGCAGGATTGGCGGATCCATCGGCCTTCGGCATCTCGTCGGGATAATCCGCAGCACTCGCCGTTGTCTGCGCATTGGCAGCCATCTCAAGATTTCCTTGATGATACGCATTGATCGCACCGGACGTTCCCGCAATGGCCACATCCGTACTTCCCTTGACGCTGGCCACGCCGAGAGAACCACAATTCAACACCCAACTGGAAACAGCAAAAGAAACGAAATCCGAATTCGGAAGAGCGGCCAATAGAACGCCCTCGTTGTCCTCCACGCTCTTCGCGTGTTTCGGATACTCCTCCGCGGTCTTAGCGGCTGACAGCACTATCTGCCCGGCGGCCTGCTCATCGATCTTCCAGTCGGCCACGGTCTTCTCCTCAGCGGCAAGGGCTCCACCCAACGAATGGCAGCATCCTAGCCGTTGCCACACGACAAAACTGCCCCTTGACGAAAGTTGGCACAGACCTGACACGCTTCCGCTGCCGAAGGAACGAGCCTGTGGGAACATGGGCACCATGTCCACCGACCACCTCCTCATGACAGCCACCCCCCTCGGGCTTGACGACAGCGCCGTGGCACTCGCGGACATCGACCCTGACTCTCTGCTACGCACCGACGACACCAACACCATGGCGGTCCTGGTGCACAGCCTCAGTGAACAACCGATCCTGTGGATCACACCGTCGCGGCTGATAACGGACTGGAACGAGGTGATGCGACTGCTTCCCGCGGACTCACAACCACCCAGCAGGCACCTCGTCTACTGGACCGAGCTACACAGCCCGTCATCGGCGCCAGAACCCGCCGGACGCATCGCCCAGGCGCTCGCCATGATCATGGAAGGTTGGACGGTGCCATTCTCAGGAGTAGCGCGATGATCGAAGACGTCAGCGCCGATCTCGTCACCGACAAGACCCACCTCCTCATCCAACCCCGAGCCATCGTCGGCCTCTCCCACTGGCTGTTGCGCACCTATGCACAAGCCAACCGCAACGACAAAGTTCTCGCCGTCGTGACCCGCCCCGACTCGGTACTCACCCTCGCCGCAGCCAGGTTCATCAACGATGCCCGGGCCTGCTGGATTGTCGACCACCCCGACGGAGCATACGACGGCTTCAGCGGGCTGCGTGCCCACTGGGACGGCCTGTCGTTCACCTACGACGGCGAACTCCATCCCGCCTATCTGGAAGTCGCCGTCGACGACGACCGAGGCATCAGCATCAGCGCCGAAACAACCCACAGCTACAACGATGACCCACAGCTCGGTCACTTCTCCCTACAGGTGCTCGCAGCGGCGGGCTGCGCGCCACCGACCCGCTTCGGCGTCGTCGAGCCGCTGTGCGAACCCTTCAGCCCGACACTCGTCACCGAACACGCACGCGCACTCTCCCCGAAGGACTCAATCTCCATCGTCTCGGGGGGCGACGGCGATGGCCTCATCATTTCCGTCCCGCAGCCGGTGGGCGTGGTCGAGAGGCTCGAATTCTCAGGCCCACGCGACAAAGACCTGACTCCTGCGCTCATCAGTCACTTCTTCCACCACTGCCTGGACGCGGGAGCCACCTACGCCTCGCTCGGTTACCGCCTAGGCCCACAGGGCCGCATGGTGACACCCCGCTACCTGCACGAAGTGATGCCAGTGGCACTCGCCGTCCCAGAAACCGCCCTGCCCCACACCACCCTCGAAACTCTGAAGAGAACGCTGCACGAACACGAGGTGGGCGAGGTGAACATTCTCGACTCCACACCCCGGGGTATCGAGGTGCGTTTCTCCCACGAAAACACCACCATCATCGATCTGATCGGCAAACAGAAAATCGTGCTGCGTTCCATCCTGCCCCCAGAAGTCGTCAAGAACATCAAACCCTGGTATCAGCAGGACACCTGACCGCAAGCAACACCGGGCCTTCCCCAACACTGAACGCTCCGTGAGCGCAGGCCGATTCAACCGGCATCAGGGGAAACCGGCGAAACCACTCAGCGAGCACTGCAGGGAGTGGATCAGCGATAGCCGTCGATGACGGCAGCCGCCACCTCGGCCCACGCATCCCTCGTACGAGGATGGACCCGTGCCAGATTGATGCGGTCGCCATCGGCCACTGCGGGATCATTGGGGACGACGAACACCTGCCGGCTGTGAGTGGCCAGGTGATCGCGCACCGTGTCCTTGCGCACCCTCGTCGAGACACCGTCCTTGTCGGTGAGGACGACAAGCGCCTCCTGCGCAAGTCTGGCGTAGCCATGCTGCGCAAGCCAGTCGAGGGTGCTCGCGGCCCGCTTCGCCCCCGAGACGGCATATCCGGCAGCTATCACCACATTGTCGGCCTTCGCGAGAATTCCCTTCATGGCATTGTGCGTCACCCCGGTGCCGCAGTCGGTGAGAATCACGGAAAAAAAGTGCCGCACCAGGTCGTGAACCCTCGTGTACCCCTCGGCGGTGAGACTGTCCGAGATCGCCGGATCCTGCTCACCTGCCAGGACGTGCAGCCGATCGATCTGCATGATGTAACCGGTCAGGTCCGTCCACGTTTTTACCTGCGGGATGTCCCTCACCAAATCGGTGATGCTATGCGGATGGATCCGTAACAGTTCCTCCTCACCGAGCATCCGCTCGGCCAGGTCACCCGAATCAGGGTTCGCATCGATGGCGATGGGAGGCGCTCCCCGCATCTGGGCGAGCGTGAGCCCCACCCCGACCGTCGTCGACGTCTTGCCGATACCGCCCTTGAACGACAGAAACGCCGTGCTGTAGGGACGCCGGAGTGGCCGAGAGATCCGGGCATCACGCTCAGCCAGGCGGAGCTGGGTCTGGTTGGGCCCAAAATTCACCCGTCCCGCCGTCAACCGGTACACCGCCCCACGGAAACCGCCCTGCGGCACCGCCTTCGGCGGCTGCACAAAAAGCACCGATGGCGGCGGAGCAGCCGAAGCTGTCGCCTGCTGGGCCAAAGGTTGCGGGACGTTCATGAGGACCTGCTGATCCTGCTGTGGAACCTGTGAAGGTGCAGAGCTCAAGGAAGTCTGCGACACCAAGTGGGGTGGCATGTTCGGCGGCACCGGGACGTCCGAGCCTCCCACTGGCTCCGGAGGCATCGCCCGTACCGGAGTGGATGGCCTCCCCGAATCACCTGTGCGCAGGTCAGGCCTGACGGCACCCTTGGGCACGGCAGGACCCGAATTCATGGCCTCTTCCGTCCCTGGCGGGGCATGCCTCGGCACGGGCGGGGTCCAGCCATTGGTGGAGGGTGGTCTTCCATCCGTTGACGGCGGCGCCCAGCTCGTCGACCTCAGTGGTGGCGATGGCTGGGGCTCCGGAGCCGGTGCGGGGCCCACCCCTGTCGCCGCCCGGTCGCCGGGAACGGACGCGACCACGGGTTCGGCCGCGATGGCCTGCCCGTCAGCGTCTACCGTGAACCACGCCACCTGCCCGCCCTTGGTCTCGTCCACCCCACGGGCCAGTACCGGACTGCCCAGCTGGCGTGCGATACCGGCTAGATGCTGGAAAACCGACGAGTAGACGTTGGACGGCACCACCATCTCGACCGGCATCCCGTTGATGATTGCATCACTGCCACTCCTGATGACGACGTTCCAGTAGGGTGACTGCATGGGTCGCCTTCCTGTCCAAGTTCGAGAGGGATTCACCGGACCCCGGGATAGTTCCGCAGTGACTAGGCTAGCTCCTGCACGGGATGAGCCCAATCCCTCATCCAGACGCTGCCCAGTCCACCACACGAAGGGAGATGCGATTGCCGTACGCCTATGACGACCAACTCATCGACGCCGTTGCGGTGCGTCGCAAGCGCCTCCTCGCGGGTTTCATGTTCGGGATTCGGCGCACCCGCATCGTCTGGCTGGACCGGCTGAGCACCTTCATCGGCAGCCTGGTGCTGACGGTCGTCATCTGTGCCGTATGCGTGGCAATCGCCTTCGTCATGTCCATCTTCCGGGCCGAGGCCCTGAAACAACAGCAACAACAACAGCGTTACGCCACCACCAGCGCCACGGAAACACCATGACCGCCGACCCCTTCCTGCGGATCAGCATCCTGGGTACCGTCCGCAACGCGGACCTCGTCGTTCCCGCCGACCAGCCAGCCACGGCACTGCTGCCCCAGCTTCTCGGACTGCTCGGCGAGGGCCACGGCCAACAGGGCACCTACACGCTGACCACCGCGCTCGGCGAACCCGTCAACCTGCAACTCCCGATGGGACAGCTCGGGCTTGAGGACGGCACCGTCCTCCGGTTGTCACGGGAAACACAAGCGCCTCCCGTCCCGGTCATCTCAGATCTCGTTGACGCCACCGCAGAGCACGAGACCACAGGCAGATGGACGGAGACCTCCCGCGGCTGGGTGTTGGGAGCGTGCTCGGCGCTGATGATGCTCACCACGCTCATCATCCTGCTCCTGGGGCGTGGGTCCGACGCGTTGGAGATCGGCTTGGCGGCAGGAGCACTCCATGTGATCAGCATGCTGTGCCGGATCCTGCGCAAGGACCTGGCCTGGACCTATTTCGCCGCCGCCAGTGTGCTCGGGCTCTGGTGGACCTGGCAGCAATACCTGGCGGGATGGTCCCCCCTGGTGATCCTGCTCGTGTGGCTCGCTGTCCAGCTGATCACCCTGACGGTCCACACCCGCCAGCGCTTCGCCCACCTCGCCGGGTTGATGGTCCTGGCCATCGCCGCAGGTTCGTGGTGGCTGATCCATACCATGGTTGATGACCCCGTGCGGGCGGGCGCGGTGACGGCTACGCTCGCCCTTCTGCTGCTCGGCCTGACCCCACGACTCGCACTCACCGTAGCCGGGGTGTTCAAGGCCGACGATGCCGTGGGGCGCGGCGCCAACCTGGCGCTGAGCGAGGTCGTGGGTCGTCTGGAACGCGCACATCAGGTGTTGTCCGTCGCCATTGCACTGCTCGCCATGTTGTGGGCGCTGGGCATGTCGTCAGTGGCAGGAGCAGTGACCAGAAACACCTGGGTCCTCGGGATGACAGGTGCGTTGACCGTGGCCTGGACCTTGCGGGGTCGTCACTTTCCCCTGGCCACGGAACGCGCGGCCATCTACGGCGCTTCTCTGGTCGCGGTGGGAATCATCGTGTGGTCCCAGCAGGATCTGATCTGGATTCCCCTGGCCGCCGTCGCCCTGGCGATGGGCCTGGCGATCGTGCCTTTCGTTCGCGTCTCCGACCTGGCCGGCGCCCAGCTGAGAAGGATCGCGACCTGGCTGGAGACATTCGCGGTGATCGCCACCATCCCTGTGCTGGTGGGCATGTTCGACCTGTACACCCAACTGCTGGAGAGCTTCAAGTGAGCGAGCCCTCGGGGTTTCCCGACATCTTTCCCACGTCACCACGTCGTGACGGGACGAACAACACCGCCCAACAGTGGGAAAGTGACCTGCTGGGGAGATTGCAGCAGCCAATGCGCACCACCGAGCCGGTTGGCTTCCCCTTGGGCACGCCTGCCCAACCCCCACCATCAGCACCCCAGCCGCAGTCCCCGACGCACGCAATGCCTCCGCCCCAGCCAGCAGATGACGCCCAGGAGCAGGGGCAGGAGCAGATCCTCTTCTCCCCTTCACGCCCCTCGGCATCACCGTCCGGACCCTCACCGTCCCAGTGGCCCCAAGAGGACGAACCATCGACACCGACACTACGCGACCATCCCGACTACGCCCGCCTGTCGAAACGTCACGCCCTGCCCGGCTGGCGCCGGTTCCTGTCCTGGTTCACCCGCATCTTCCGCAGCGATGACGTCGCCTCCCGCGTGACCCGAGCTGCCGCCGGAGCCCAGCGCCCAGTCACCACCGGACGGCGGGTCGTCGTGGTTGGAGCCAGCGGCGGAGTGGGCACCACCAGCATCGCCACCGGGTTGGCACGGACCCTGACGGCGGTGCGCAACGCCCCCGTGGCGCTGATGGCCATCGACGAGGGCGACGACCTGGCCTCCCGTCTGGATGTCGCATCCATTTCCCCGGCCCACTCGGACCTGCCAGCCGCCGACTTCGCCGGCCAGCTCTCGACCATGACCGGGAGCGGACGTGTGGCAGCCATCCGTCCCCATGAGGACGCTGCCGCGATGGCCCGAGGACTGGGCCGGTTCTTCGCCGTGACGGTTGTCGACGCGGGACGGCACCCACCCGCACAGCTCACGACCGAGGCCCACGCGGTCGTGATCGTCGCATCAGCGAACGCCGCAGGAGCCACTGCCGCCACCAGGACCGTAGCCGAACTGCGATCCTCGGGGGTCAGGGACGAAGCGGTCATGACCGTGCTGCTGCCACGTCTACCCGGCGACGAGACGGCACGTCACGCACGCTTTCTCCGGGAGGCCGGCATCACCACCTTCGCCCTTCCCCACGACCGGCACCTCGCCGGCGGAGCCGCCCTGCACCTCCGGTTGGCAGCCGAGAACACACAGGTCGTTCTGGGTGAGCTGGCCGCGGCAATCATGATCCCAGCCGGCAGGTAACCGATGAGCACCCGGATCGTCCACCGACCAGCAAGAACCACCCCGGCACTGCAGCCGCTGCCGGAGATCTCCCTCGAGAACCCGCCCACCCTCGGGGAGGGGGCCGACGGAGCCGGCGCCGCCGCGCTGCGTATCCTTCCGCTGCTCGGCGCCGGGGCATCCATGACCGTCATGATGCTGTTTCGCCACTCCAGTTTCGCCGCCGTCGGGGCACTCATGATGATCGTCACGGTCCTGGCCTCAGCGATCATGATGCTCAGTCAGCGAGGCAAGGCGGCCAGGAGCAGACGCGAGGCCCGCGACATCTATCTCGAATACCTGGAAACCCAACGCGACAGGATGCGTTCCGCGGAGGCCAGACAGCTCTCCGACGCGCATCGCATCCACCCCGACCCGGGTGAGCTGCTCAGCATCGCCCTGTCGCCCGACAGGTTGTGGGAACGCCGTCGCGGCGACAGCGATTTCCTCACCATCCGTTTGGGGGTCGGTACCGTTCCCGCCCGCACGATCAAGGTGAAAACCGACGAGAACGTGCGCACCCGCAGCGATCCGTTCATGGCAAGTGAGGTGGAGCTGGTCAGGTCACGTTTCGGAAGCACCCCCGGCATGCCGATGCTCATCGACCTCGACTCCGTCGGTGCGGTCAGCGTCGTCGGAAGCCGGGGATTCGTGACGAGGGTGGCGCGGTTGATCGCCACACAGGCAGCCGTGTTCCACTCACCCGAGGACCTGCACCTCGCACTGGTGGTCGACGACGGACGTCGCGCCGAGTGGAACTGGTTCTCTTGGCTGCCACAACTCGCGTCGCAAACCATTCCGGGCCCGTTCGGGCCGGGCCGGGTCATCGTGCCGAGCATCGCGCGGCTGCGCAGCGTGCTGGGACCCGAACTCGACGCCCGCTCCCCCAGCGCTGCCGAGACCCGCAGAGCGCTGCTCACCAACACGGAAGTGCACAACAGTCGCATCCTCGTCCTCGTCGACCAGTACGGCCAGTCGGCAGCCACACTCACGCCCTCGGATCCCCAGATCAAGTTATCGCAGGTGGCCACCACGGTCGTCTACCTCCTGGATGACCGCAGGGCAGAGCCGGGTGCGATCACCATGCGGATCAGCGAGGGCGCGACCCCGGCAGAGTTCATCGTCGAAAGCTATCCCCGGCCAGATGCCGCCCCCCAGGTCATCACAGGCGAACTCGACGACCTCGACCCCGGCTCGACGGCGGCGCTGGCCCGCGTCCTCAGCCCGTTGCGTCTGTCCCCCGACTCCCATGAACACGACGCCGCCCAGGAGGCTATGAACTTCGCTGAGCTGCTGGGAGTGCCCGACTACAACAACATCGATTTCTCCCAGGCCTGGGCACCGCGCGGTGAGACCGGGTTCCTGCGGGTCAGCATCGGAACCGACGACTCCGGTGAACCTGTGACCCTCGACCTCAAGGAGGCAGCCCAGTACGGCATGGGACCACACGGCCTGTGCGTCGGCGCCACCGGATCCGGCAAGAGTGAGATGCTGCGCACCCTGGTGTTGGGGCTGTTGATCAGCCACGACCCGGAGGACCTGGCGATGGTGCTCGTCGACTACAAGGGCGGCGC
>ERZ773067.1766-NODE-1766-length-11304-cov-9.648324_pt1 | contig 11304 bp, 18 predicted proteins | sample MGYA00580622_ERZ773067 | MGnify/ENA primary metagenome ERZ773067 (study PRJEB29015, sample SAMEA2737998) | human oral metagenome | biome: human oral; feature: human-associated habitat; material: dental | place: China | collected 2113 ...
ATGCCTTATTTCATAAAGAAAATGTTAGAAAAAAGGGCGCAAGAATCAAAGTAAGCCTAAGATCTACCAACCTAGAAATAAACATTTGCAACGAGGAATGATCATGAATTGTTAGGGAAGTGCATGTTCTAGGAAAATGAGAAGTTTCTATTGAAAAGATAGGATTTTGGAGAAATATGTCTACAAACAAGCTAATCCAATCCAAGCTGGAACTGTTGCCGACCAGTCCCGGCTGTTACATTCACAAGGATAAAAACGGTACTATTATCTATGTCGGAAAAGCCAAAAATCTGCGTAATCGGGTTCGCTCTTATTTCCGTGGCAGCCACGACACCAAGACGGAGGCCCTGGTTTCCGAGATTGAGGATTTTGAGTTTATTGTCACCGAGTCCAACATTGAGGCTCTCCTCCTAGAAATTAATCTAATCAAGGAAAATAAGCCCAAGTACAATATCATGCTCAAGGACGATAAGTCCTATCCTTTTATTAAGATTACCAACGAAGTTTATCCTCGTCTGATTATCACGCGCCAAGTCAAAAAGGATGGCGGCCTTTATTTTGGCCCCTATCCAGATGTCGGTGCAGCCAATGAAATCAAGCGCCTGCTCGATCGAATTTTCACTTTCAAAAAATGTACCAATCCACCTGCAAAAGTCTGTTTTTATTATCACTTGGGGCAATGTGAAGCCCATACGATTTGCAAGCGGGATAGCCAGTATTTCAAGAATATGGCTCAGGAAGTGTCGGACTTTCTCAAAGGTCAGGACGATAAGATTATCGATGAGCTGCGTGATAAGATGAATAAAACAGCTGCAGCCATGGAGTTTGAGCGGGCGGCCGAATACCGTGATCTGATTCAGGCTATTGGAACCTTGCGTACCAAGCAGCGGGTCATGGCTAAAGATTTGCAGAATCGGGATGTTTTTGGTTACTATGTGGACAAGGGCTGGATGTGCGTGCAGGTTTTCTTTGTCCGTCAGGGTAAGCTAATTGAGCGTGATGTCAATCTTTTCCCTTATTACAATGATCCCGACGAAGATTTCCTGACCTATATTGGCCAGTTTTACCAAGAAAAGTCCCACCTCAAGCCCAATGAAATCCTAATTCCAGCAGATATTGACGAAGAAGCCGTCCGAGCTATTGTGGATACTAAAGTAGTCAAGCCTCAGCGAGGCGAAAAGAAGCAGTTGGTCAATCTGGCTATTAAGAATGCTCGGGTCAGCCTCCAGCAGAAATTTGATCTTTTGGAGAAATCCGTTGAGAAAACGCAGGGCGCTATCGAAAATCTAGGGAAGCTCCTTAACATTCCGACGCCCGTTCGGATTGAGTCTTTCGATAACTCTAATATCATGGGAACCAGTCCCGTCTCAGCTATGGTGGTCTTTGTCAATGGTAAGCCTAGCAAGAAGGATTACCGCAAATACAAGATCAAGACCGTGGTAGGGTCGGACGACTACGCCAGTATGCGAGAGGTTATCAAGCGCCGCTATAGTCGGGTGATACGTGACGGGCTGACGCCACCAGATCTGATTGTCATTGACGGAGGAAAAGGTCAGGTCAATATTGCTAAAGAAGTTATCCAAAACCAGTTGGGACTTGATATTCCGATCGCTGGACTGCAAAAAAATGACAAGCACCAGACTCATGAATTGCTCTTTGGTGACCCTCTGCAGGTTGTAGAATTATCCCGCAATTCGCAGGAATTTTTCCTTCTCCAGCGCATCCAAGATGAAGTACACCGCTTTGCCATTACATTCCACCGCCAGCTTCGGTCTAAGAATTCTTTTTCATCGCAACTCGATGGTATCGAAGGTTTGGGACCAAAACGCAAGCAAAATCTCATGAAGCATTTCAAATCTCTTACCAAGATTAAAGAAGCCAGTGTCGATGAAATCGTTGAAGTCGGGGTACCGCGAGCGGTGGCAGAAGCTGTGCAGGCAAAACTCAATCAAACAGAGCCATCTAGACCTTTGTTAGAAGTGGCAGAGCCGATTGTAGGCATAGATTGAAAGAAAAATTTATCTGATTTTAGAGAAATTCAGATACAGCTTTCAAATACTGAATGATATTGCTCAACTAGATTGATGGAGGATATTGTTGGTGCCAGTAGTGAAAAGGGGTAGATATGTTAAGAATTTTCCCATTTAAAACCGATGGTGTCATAAGTGAAATAGAACAATTGGAGAAAAATCATTCTATTTCCTTGCCTGAAAAATATAAAGAATTTTTATTAAAGTATAATGGCGGAGATACGATTGATACAAGTTTTAAAGTTGAGAAAATTCGTTCAGATATCCACTCCTTTTATGGTTTCTCATTGGCTAACTATTTTAGTAATTTTAACTATCTAGTCGAAAAAGGCTTTTTAGAAGATTTTATTGAAAATCATTATCTACCCATAGCTAAAGATAGTTTTGGTAATAATATTTTACTTGGCATCAGCGCTAGTACTTATAATAAAATAGGATTTTATGATCATGAAATTCAAAAGTATAGTTCATTTACTATCGATTTTACTGAATTTCTAAAAAAGATAAAAAGTCCTGTTGTTCATATTCCATCCATTGAGGAGCGAATGAAAGAAATGGAAGAAATTGGAAGTCCTGTTGTAGTTGATGATGCGTTAAAAGCATTATGGCAAGAAGAAATCGATGAATTTGTAGGCCGAGAGCAAGTGATTGTTAGGTTGTAATGCTATTTTATACTGGCTTTTTTGGTCTTTGACTTTCTGACTTGCCTCTGCTTTTGCGAGGGATGGGCAAGATGGTCTAAAAGGTATTGAGCATTTTAACCAAAAGGGGAGCATGTTCAACAAAAATCGTAAACAAATACCTGTAGTATTTGAAAGAAGAGGAAAATTTGATGAGCTTAATGATTCGACCACTAGGTCGTGCTAGTGATGAGGAAATAAAAGCTTTGGAGGAGAAATATAAGTTAACTCTTCCAGACGATTATAAAAACTTTCTGAAAGAAAACAATGGTGGACGATGCCCTTTCTATGAGTTTGAAAATTCTATTGAGATAAAGAACATCAATGAAGAAATTAATATTGCTGTTTTATATGGGATTAAGACTGGCGAAAAATACTCTGATATAGAAGATTGGACTGATGAATATTTAGATGATCTTTTTTCTCAATCAATAATTATAGGCAATTCCTTGCAACATGGTTTTCTAGTTTTCTGGTTGAGTGGTGATGAGAATGAAGGTATCTATTACTATGATGATACATATAATCTAGAAGCTTCAAGTGATGAAAACAATGCCTATTTTCTGGCTCGTACTTTTACTGAATTTCTAGAATTAGTTCAAAATTAATGTTAAAATGGGAGGGATTAGAATGTATAATCCCTCTTTTTATTCAGTAATTATTTTAAAAAATAGTGGATTGATTGAATTGAAACGTTACAAGATAGTAAAAATTTTGGAGTTAGAAATGTTAAGAATTTTTCCTTACGATACAGAAGGTGTAGATCAGGCTATAGCGGATTTTGAAGATAAGTTTACAATCAAGCTTCCAGAAAAATATAAAGAATTTCTACTTAAATATAATGGTGGGAATAGCTTACAAACTAGTTTTAGTATAAATCGTAAGACTTCAGACATACGAGCATTTTATGGATTTAATAAAGCGAGTCAATACAATAATTTCCAATATTTGATTGATAGTGGTTTTTTAGAAGAAGTTTTAGAAAGAGGCTTTATTCCTATAGCGAAGGATAGTTTTGGGAATTCTATTCTTCTTGGTATTACAGACAAAAATTTCAATCAGCTAGCTTTTTTTGACCATGACGGTCAGATTGTGCAGCCTTTAGAAATCAATTTTGAAGACTGGGTGGCTAAACTTATAAGCAAAAAGAAAAAAATTCGCACGATTGAAGAAAGAATCGCCGATATGAGAGCCGTAGGCAGCAAAAAAGAAATTACACCTAGATTAAAGGCAATCTGGCAAGAAGAAATTGATAGATATGCTGGTCGTGAGCAAGTAATTGTTAGGTTATAATCTTATTTTATTTAAGTTTCTGTTATACTAGATTTGTTCAGCATTGACGTTCTAGGCTACTCTCCTGAAGGAACTGGCTCAGTAATCTATCTCAGTCAAGCGTCTCAGGCAAGATGGATGATTTATCGGAACGTATTTCTATCATGAAAATAGTTATAGGAAAAGAAGGATTAGGATTATAGTATGGAAAATAATTTATTGTTGACAGAGATAGATTTCGGCTCGGTTAGTTCCTCTTCTCTTGAAAAGTTGAAAAATGATCTACTGTCTCTATCTGATGAAAAAGAGTGTGTCTTACTCATCGCAGAAATTTTAAAAAAGGGAGATTTTTCGGTTAAACCGTTGCTGATTGAGCTGATGAATCAGACTAAAGATGAGTCTGTATTAAATTTGTGTATTCGACTTTTTTGCTCTATTTGTAGCAATGAAGATTTAAGGGATATTTCCAATCTTAGATTTTTATCTAATGCTACAGAGTTTGCTGTCTTTACATTTGTTACGGGTGCTGTGGAAACGATGTCCTATGAGGTGATTCCATATTTGTTTGCACTCTGGGACGAGTGGGAAGCTACGAATTCTGATATTGAAGATGCGATTAAAGATGCATTAGCTTATTATTTTTATGATCAGAAATTGTTGACGGATGAAGCGACTAAGGAAGAGCTTGAAGAATTATGGACTCTGGTACATGATCGTAGAGAGCCAGATACCTATTATTACAAGGGATATCCTGTATTTCCAGGAATGTTTGCGAAGGAAATCATGACCTCATTGTATACAGGTATTCAAGTTGAAGGTAAATTTCATACATACCTCCAATCAGCTCTTCTTTCTACATATACTGGTAAAAGAGTTCCAGTCAAAAACAATGAAAGGATTTCTAAAAAAGATATCGAGTCTATGGTAGAATACATTGAAAATGTATCAAAACAAGAATGGATGGAAGGAAGAAAATATTTTTATGGTTTTGAAGTTAAATAAGTCCTTCAACTCGCTAAATTGCTAGCAAATTGGCAAGAAAGAGGAATAAAATGACAATTGAGAAAGAATTAAATAAAATAGTAGAAAGTATTTCATTGATTCAAACAAGTCAAGCTGAGGTGCCGTTTTCAGAAGAAGCTCTGGGAGACTTCACAGACTATTTAAGAGACTACATCCCAAATCATGTAGGTTGGATAAAGAAGGGAAATGAAAAGCTGGTTCAGTCTCTTACAAAAGATAATCAGTTGGACAGAGAAGCAATTTCACAGATGATAGTAGGTCTACACAATATATCTTTAGATTTTGAGGAATTACGTGATATATTGCTAAAACTTTCCGATGAAATAGATAGAAAAAGCTGAAATTCAAGTATGCTAGCTATTCAATAACAAAAAAAGGATAAAAGATGTTAAGAATTTTTCCATTTGATAAAACAGGTGTTTCGGAGGCATTGGCTCAATTTGAAGAAAATCATGACATTTTGTTGCCGGAAGAATATAGAACCTTTTTAATAAACTATAATGGTGGAAATACCTTGCAGACAAGCTTTAAAATAAAGAAAGAGAGTTCGGATATTCGAGCCTTTTATGGCTTTGAAAATGCTGATTATGAATACAATTTTCAGTATTTTCTTGACCATGATTTTCTATCCGAGCATATTCAAGCTGGCTACCTACCGATTGCAGAGGATAGTTTTGGAAATTATATTCTTTTGGGAATTTCTAAACAAAATTATAATCTCATAGCATTTTTTGATCATGAAATACAAAAGATTATCCCCTTCCATCTTTCGTTTAAAGAGTTTCTGACTACTATAAAAAGTAAAGTGTGTAGGATTAAATCTATTGACGAAAGAATTCAAAAAATGAAAGAGGTAAATAGTCCAGTCATTGTTGATGATGAATTGATAGCAATCTGGCAAGAAGAAATAGATAGGTATGCTGGTCGTGAGCAAGTGATTGTTAAGTTGTAATCTTATTTTGTTTAATGTGATAACCTAATGTTACCACATTTTTATTTTTCCTAGAGTTTTTGCTATACTAGTTTTATTGAACATTGATTTTTAACAACCTGCCTATTTTGCAAGAGGCAGATATTATTTTGAAGTCAATATTTTCCTGAATAGAATGAACTAAAGGACGCTTATGAAACAATTATTACAAGAGTTAACAACCCTTTATTCTAAATTAAATTCCCATTATAATGAGCATTTAATAAATCCAGAGCAGATAGCGGATGTTTATGATGACATTCATGAAGAGTTCCAAGAGGACTTCGATAATCTTTCCAAAGGGCTTGCTAGAATGAAAAATTTAAACTTAGAATCAATAGCTGATACTAATAATCAAGCCTACCTAAATGGGATGTATGATATCTATACTTCATTGCTCAATATTGAAAATTATGTAGCTGATTTAAGGGAGATTCACATTCAAATTTCAAAGAAGATTAGAGAAATCAATGGCGAAATTGTTGATGAAGATGTGATTGGCAGAGAAGATAGAAAATGAGTTTACTAGGCGAATGGATAGATTTTAAAAAGGAGTAGTCATGCATAAATTTAGTGCCAAAATAAAGTCAGATAATAGCAATACGAAAATTTTGAAAATAATTAGAGATTTTAGTCATGAACCAATCGGAGCAATCAAAGAAAAAATGACTCATCATATAGCTGTGCTTGAAACAGAATATCTGAATTTAGAGCGACTAAAGAGCTTTAAAAAGATAGTAGAAGAGATAAGAGAATTGGATGGGGAGCTTCAACTATTTCTTGATGATGAGGAGGTAACCATGCAATTTTTGAGTCGTGTTATTGAGTCACAAGAAGATACCAAAAATCAAATTGAGGAAGACGATTTCTAATCTGTTGGATGATGCGAAGTAATGGTTCCGACTTTCCAACATAGTAATAATGCGGAACTGTCCCCTCTCAGTCAAGATTGTGTCCTTTAAAGATAGAAGTGGATGATAAATATATAAGGAAAGTATAAAGTGAAAGAAGTATTAGAAAATTTGCATCAGGCATGCTCAACACTTAATGATAAATTTAATGGAAAACTGCTTGATCAGGAGAAGTTAGATGATTTTCTGGAGGACCTTCGTGATGACTGGGATTCAAGTTTCAAACAGTTAAGAGGAGGTCTTCAGATCTTGGAAAGTCAGGTTGGATCAATTGAATCTTCAAGAAACAGGGAATATACAAAGGCCATTCTTGAAATTTTTTGGGGACTGAGAAGACTAGAAGTTTTATTGGATGATGCGGATGACTTGCTGGTAGCCTTGAATAAGAAATTGATGTTTGAAAGTGGAGAAATATCTGAGGAAGAATACCTAGACGTTGGAATCTTAAATGTTAAATACCTGGATGTAGATGATGACTCAGACTAAATCAAGTTGTTAGAATAACGAAAGATAGGTTGACCGAGTGAAGGAATGTTTAATGGAAGATATTTATAAAGGAGCAAATGGTGTCAATAATCTACGCAAAGATCAAAATGTCAGATAATATCTTACAGGCATGTAAAATAATGAGGAAACATAGCACTTTGCCAATTGGTGAAATCAAGACAAGAATAGAAAAAAATGAGGCTTTGCTAGAAAGTGATTATCTGGATCTAGACCAGTTAATAGTGATGCAAGAACTTCTCGCTAGTCTCATAGATTTAGGTGCAGAAATTAACTTGTATAAAGGACAAGCTGAAGTGGATATGGGATTTCTAAATAATACCATTGAAACCTATAAGAATATTGCTGCTGATAGAGAGAAACTAGATGAACTCATATTTGATAGTGAGGGATAAAAGCTATAAGTTCGAGCATCAGTGGCATTTTTAGAATGAACCTAGAATTTTTAATAGCACAACTTTCAGGATTTCAGTATAAATAGAGGTGAGAATATGGAGACTGAAAATACAGTATCAATTTGGGTTGGAAATTTTGCAAGTAGGGAAGAGCTGGATACCTATATCAACTTAAGGTATGATGATGACGGAGAAATTGTCAGTTCCAAGTTTTATGATGCTTTTCAAATTGATATCGATGATATTGACGAATACCTAATCGAAAAAGAATATTGTGATTCAAGATTTTTAAATGTATATGATCATTTAATCGGAGCCTCATATGCAGATGTTGTCATAGATAATTTAAAGAAGATTGAAGATGCCTTAGCCATACCTGACAGTAATTCTATCATTTTGCTTTACAATTATAAATATTTTGGGCAAGTCAAAGAGCAGCCCAATATCAAATTTATTGCGACCGTCAATTATAGATAGGTAGAGGAAAATGAATGAGCTAGTAACGAGATATATCAACTTTTGTGAGAACTTAAATAAAAACTGCAATGGAAATCTCTTGAGTGATGAGATGATAGATGATTTAAAAAGCTGTGAAAAAGCTATAAATGAATGTTTGAATCAATTAAACAGTGGGCTTAGCTTGTTAGAAAAAAAGAAAAATGAAATTTCATCATCTCAAGATCCCTCTTATACATCTGGATTTGTAGATATCTTTCTAGCTCTGGACGGTCTGGAGGAATCATTTTCTGAACTAAAACATTTTTCAATAGCAATGAATAAACACTTTATGTATGAAAGTGGGGAAATATCCGAGGAAGAATTTCTAGATGATGGTATTTTAAATGTAGAAATAGTTGCTGCAGGAGATGAAGAATGAAGTTAGATGCTAGAGTTGAAAAAGCTTTAATAGAAATCAATTTCGTAGAACGATATGAAAATATTTCTAAAAAATACAATAGGGAGAGAACTCCAAAAGGCCAAGAATTGGATTATTTTGACGGCGATTTTCTGATGGAAATTGTTGAATTATTAGGCTATAAAGCTCAATATGATAAACGAGAGCGTTTTTTCCATATTGATTTGGAATCGGTCGAAAAATTTCAATTTGGTTTCCATTTTGCTCTTGAGTATGGTCGATTAGAATTGATTTGGGTTGTTTATGAAGGAGATAAAGTTGTCCTTGGTTCTCCTTGGACTAGATATCCAAGGTTGATGATTGCGCGTGATTATATTATCAAACAGCCAATTATTTCCGACTACGTTGATTTTCGTGACGTCATGAAAATCGCCTTTGATATGCATGAGGATTTCAAGCAAGCATTTTTGAAAGCTGCTGCAGGAGATGAGGGATGAACTTAGATACTAGAATTAAACAGGCTTTAATCGACATCAACTTTGTAGAGAGATATGAAAAATTATCTGCGTATTATAGCCAGAAAAGAACTCCGAAAGGTCAAGAATTAGATTATTTTGACGGCGATTTTTTGATGGAAATCGTGGAATTATTAGGCTACAAAGTTCGGTATGATAAACGAGAACGTTTTTTCCATATTGATCTGGAGGAAATCGGACATTTTCGCTTCGGCTTTCATTTTGCTTTTGAACGCGGAAGATTGGAATTAATCTGGGTTATCTATGAGGGAAATAAAGCCATCATGGGTAGCCCCTTTGCATCTTATGCCAAATGGCTAATATCAAGAGACTATATCATTTTGGATCCCGTAATTTCTGATTACGTTGATTTTAGAGATGTCATGAAAATCGCTTTTGAAATGTATGAGGAATTCAAGCAAGCATTTTTGAAGGCTGCTACAGGAGATGAAGAATGAAATTAGATACTAGCTTGATGAAAATCAACTTTCTAGAGCTGTGATAGCTTTTTCAGTGTCCTAGATTCAGAAAGGAATCAAAATGGAATTTACTCTTAATCTAGATCTTTTGCAATTTATGCGGAAATTAACAGAACCGCTAGAAACATATATAGGAAACTCGTATTATAAGGAATATGTGCATGAAACGTTAGAAATTGCAGGCCGATTTATTGATAGGCTTAGTGAGTCCGACCCAGACTTTCTGTATGATAGATTGGAAAATTTAGACGAGGAAGACATCTTAACCTATTCGGAGCTGGATAAAAGCACAGATCCAGCTGTGTGGAGATGTATCGATGCTTTCATTGCGTTAGTAGTTTATCAGTCATATAAAGCAGTTGGACAGCGGTATTTGCCCCAAACCATAGAGTGTGTTGATGAAGATACGCTCGAAGATTATTTCATTCATTATAAACAACTGGTTAAAAGGTACAATGACATTGCAAGGAGAACGAAATTGCTTGATGAGGAAGCGAGCTTCGTAGATCCGTCTGTTAGCAGTTATTTAAAATTTTTGTTTGAGGAGTAATGCGAGCATATGAATACCAATCAACTTTATCTCATGCTGGTCTATTCAGAAGCTATTTTAAGCCATATGGAAACAGAATATAAGCCTCAAATACGAGTTGCCTTGGATGCTTGCTGGAGTTTTATGGAAAATAAAAACAAAACGGGCAAAGAGCTTTATAGTCTGCTAGATGATGGAACCGATTTTAAGGGAATATTCATCTATATGCAATTAGACGAGAATGAGGCTAATATTCCATCTTGGGACAATCTCAGCTATGCAATTGGAGCAACTTCTAAGGAGGCCTATCTACTGGACAATCAGCAACTGCCTTCCCCTTTAGAAAATATTGATTCAAGCTTAATAGACTTATTTATGGCGAATTTAAAAGAAATCAATATCGATTTTTATAATCATCTTGAAGAAATTGAAAATTTTGTGCGTATTGCTTCATCGCCTTCAAAAAATACTGCCTTTCAAATATTAGAAAGCTTAGGATTATTAGAAGGGAGTTGACATTTGAAATGGATAATCGACAAATTCAACAAATATCTGATATTTTGTATGCTGAAAGCAATGCTAAAGCTGTGGCGAGCCTTGAGCAGCTTCAAACGGAGGATGAACTGTTTGTCTTGCTGGACAATTTTAACTGGGATAATGGATTTGAAGTGCCAAAAGCAGTGCTTAATCATTTCAAGTGTAGTCTTTCAGTGGCTTTATTAGCTTTTTATCGTGCAGATGGCATCAGGTATTTACTTGAGGGAGAGGTAGCCTTTGCAAATTCGCTATCAACGGAGTGGGAAGGTTTTGTAAAAAATGTTTATACCAAAATTCTCAGAGGGCAATTTCCAAGCGGGACTATTTCTTTTCAGCCTGAAATAACGAAGATTCAAAAATTTAAACTAAAAAAAATAAAACCAGAAATTGATGAACGATTTCTTGATGGCATTTCGGGAAAAGATTTGAATGTAGTCATTTAATGAAATAAATGGTAGAGCCATCCAAAGGACTAGGGATGGTTTTTACGTTTTCTGAGATATTTTGTTATACTAGATTCAAACTTAGTAATCGTTGGTGAAGGAGTAAATATGAAACATAGAATCGCAATTCTCTCTGATATACATGGGAATACCACGGCCT
>ERZ773067.1768-NODE-1768-length-11295-cov-3.168149_pt1 | contig 11295 bp, 9 predicted proteins | sample MGYA00580622_ERZ773067 | MGnify/ENA primary metagenome ERZ773067 (study PRJEB29015, sample SAMEA2737998) | human oral metagenome | biome: human oral; feature: human-associated habitat; material: dental | place: China | collected 2113 ...
TGTGCCCGTATACTCCCCCATGCAGGGATATGGCTATGTGCCACCCGCAGATTTGATGGCGGCAGAGGAGATGGAGACAGTGTACAGAAAGAGATAATTCTGCGAAATTTATTTATATCATGCAGCTCCTGTGCTTTGTCGCATACACAGTGCCTCACAGACAAAAAGGGGCTGCTGCACGAACCAACTTCTCGACAACATGCAGCATCTTATTCAAAATTGAGATACTATGTTGCAGAGAAAAAGGTAAATGTGCAGCAGCCCTTTTCATGCGCTAAAACGCCGGCATTTATCGGGGAAAGTACCCCTACGTTATAAGATGTAGCAGTACTTAGAGGCAACGTAACCAATGGAGCCGTCGTAGCGCTGTACGCGGTACCAGTAGTCATTGATAAAATCAAGAACGGTCACGTACTCGCCATCTTCAAAGTAGCCGATGATGTCGGAGTTGGTGCTTGGTTTGGCACGCATGCGGACGCCCGTCCCTGTAATCTGCCCCTTGGCGCTATGGTATTCGCTGACGACGCGGCAATAGTCAGCATGAACATACGCTCTTTGACCGTTGTTGCGTGCTACGTAATACCAGTTGACATTGTGCCGTGAAATGATGGTGACATATTCGCCATAGTCAAAGTAGCCGATGATGTCGGAGTTGGTGCTTGGGCCTGTACGCATGCGGACGTCTGAGCCTGTGATCTGCCCCGTTGCGCTCCAGGAAGCGCCGGATTCGAGATTTGTTCTAACGGCATCGCGTCCGATCACACCGCGCAGGTCCCGTATCTCTCCACGGGCGGCGGGGTTCTGGGCGGCATCGTCAATAAAGAGGATCGAAGCTTTGTTTGTGTGCTTGGCTGCCTCGGCATGGCCGGCAAAAGAGCCGAGGAGGATGCCGGTACATCCTACGCCGAAGAGAATGAGTATAGCCAAGGTCGTCCATAGTCGTCGCATGGGAAATACATCTCCTTTCGTTATCTGTCCTAATTATAGTTCATAACTTGGCTGGCTATGATAATTATAGTATACCATAGAATAAAGTCGATGTATATATACGAAGTTGGCTCTTTGTCAAATGTTGTGGTGCGCCGCAAAGCAAAAAGAGCTGCCACAGCAGCTCTTTATGTTCAAAGGATGGAGCGGGCAAGCGGAATCGAACCGCCCTCTAAAGCTTGGGAAGCTTTCATTCTACCGATGAACTATGCCCGCATATTAATTTCACAAAAGGCATTATAGCGCGATTGAGCACATAACGTCAACTAAAATCAATATTTTCTCATCGAAGTATAATTTTTCTGAAAATATACTGTCACGGTTTTCCCATTGGGGTTGAGACGGCAGCACTTTCTGCCGTACACATCAATCAAATTCAGCAGGGAAAATCATCGTGTATGCGCTCATTCCTCGGGCAAAAGCATGATGAGGTCGGGGATGAGTTTTGAGATGTCACGGATGAAGACGCGCAGGACGGACACCACTACTTCCGGGTCGAGGACATTGGGGGTATGCGGGATGACGACATCGGCGATGATGCTGGTGTCAGAGGTGAGATAAAACTTGATGAGGCGGCTGCTCTGGTTCTGCTGCATGAGCCATCCCGTGAGCAGCATGGCGTTGGTATCGTCGATGGCGTTTTTCGCAAGTTGTATGCGTACGGTGGCATACGCCGTCGTGTCGATGATAACGGAAATGGGCATACGCCGCCCCTCGATATCGAGTTCGCTCTCAAAGAGTGTGGTCTTGCGGGCATCACCGACTTCATACACTTGAAAACCCGTGATGTTTTCCTCTTTGATATAGTTTTCAAATCTTTTTGCGGCATCGACCACGATCCATTCCTCCTGTCTCCTGCGCTTTTTGGAGGTTGTGCGTGCATCCTCCTTTCGCAGCGGAAAAGGCGCTGCGGTTCGGCTGATCGGTGCGGCGGCGGCAGGATATGGGGCTGCCATGGGCGGCACTGCGGAGTGTCCGGGTACGGTCGAGGGAGATACTTGGCTTGCCATGTCGCATCGCTCCTTTGCGGCTCTTGTATCAATCATCCTGTATATACGGCTTTGATTTCCTATGTATGGCTGCCCGCGGCGGCGTGCGCTCTCCTGCACGCTATAAAGTTCTCGGGCAACAGTCCTATATGAACTGCTCCTATTATACCACAGGAGACAGAAAAAGAAAATAAAGATTATCAATGAAAAAGCCGGACACAACATCCTTGTGCCGGCTTTTTTTTATGCCGCTACATATCTGCTCTTTCCAAAAGGTTGTGGTGGGCACATGCCCCTATACGTCATGTGACAAAGAGCCTCCCTGTTTTCTATATGTTTCTATGCAGCTGACGGGCTATTAGAACTGATAGTTTGTTTTTAGCCAAACGGTGCGGCCCGGTTCGTTGATGTGACCGCGGGCGGGGATGCCAAGGCCGATGATCTCGGCTTCGCTGTAGTTGACAAATTCGGTGTAGGTTTTGTCAAGGAGGTTATCCACACCGAGCGAGATGCTGATGTTTTCGCGCGGACGATAGGCGAGGCTCAGTGAGAGTGTGCCAAAGCCGCCCGTCGGACCGTGGTCGGTGCCTGTGACACTGCCGTAGCCCTCATGATAACGGTTCTGCTTGCTGACGAGACGACAGATGAGGTTTGCCTCTCCCTTGCCGTGTTGGTATTTTGCGGTGAGATTTGCCTCAAGCGGTGCGATTTGCGGCAGCGCTGCCCGATTCGTGCGGTCGTCGCCGCGCGTGTAGGCAAGGGATGCGCCGAGTGTCCAGTGGGGCGAGACGGTGCGCGTATACTCCGCCTCAAGACCGTAAAGGCGTGCGTTTACGTTGCCATAGGCGCCGGTGGGCTGACGCAGGATGAAGTCGCTGATGTGTGCGTAGTAGAGGGAAAGGCTGGCGTTTTCTTTTTCCCCGGCATAGACCCAGCCAACATCGATCTGGGTGTTTTTCTCCCGCGCCGGACGGGCTTCGCTAGGGGCGGCGGATTGTCCTCTGCTGCGGTTGCTGTTTGCCTCCCATGTCTTAAACGCCTCCCAGTAGTCTGCGGGGCGCTCTGCGTGCCCTACGCCGACATAGAAGGTCAGCGGCTTTTGAACCGCGTCGCGCTCATAGCGCACAAAGCCGCTCACGGCGTGCTCAGAGGCGCTGCCGGGGATAAGATCCCGCGTGCGCCGTCCCATCGCATTATGAAAGAGGGCGTTATGGTAGGCGGTCGTCTGACGGTCGAAACGCAGTCCGCTGCGCAGACGTGCACGCTCTTTGAGGGTCTGGTTGTACTCAAGAAAGACACCGAAATTTTGGATGTCCATATCATTGTTGAAGTCGCCACGTGCACGGCCGCGGTGTGCCTCGGAGAAGTAATGTGCCTGTCGGTGCAGGTCAAGTCCGACGGCACCCGTACTGCGCGGAGAAAAGGCAAGATCCGCGATGAGGCGCACGCCGTACTGCGTACGTTTTACGTCAGAACCCATGCCCATACGCGGCGCAGGGCGCAGGGAGTAGTTATCCATCAGATGATCGATGACGTCGTGGTTGAAGTGCAGCGCGAGTTTGGTGACGAGGGGAGAGAGATGCGTGCGCTCGTATTTGACGGCGTAGCTGTCGCGGTCGAACTTTACGCCGTCCATCATGCCGTGGGCAAATTTGGCATGACCGCGGCTGCGGTCATAGGAAAATTCAAAGAGGGTATCGGGATCCGGTGTGAAGCCTAGGATCCCCGTCAGGCTGTGTCTGCCGTAGCCAGAGTGGACGCGGTGCCCGTCTCCGTCTTTATAGTCTCTGGCATAGCTGCGCGTTTGGATGAAGCGTGCATAGCCCTCTCTGCTGCCTGCGGTGACATCAACGAGGTCGTCAAAGCGGTGATTGGACGCACCGAGAACGGAGATGCTGCCGCGCACCCCCGGCGCACGCAGGCGCTCTGTCTCCCGTTCGAAGATGACGCTGCCCGCAACGCTCGCACCATAGCGGACGCTCTGCGGCCCTTTATTGACGATGATGCTGCTGAAGGTTTCGGGGAACGCATAGGTCGTGGTCGGATCCATGCGGTTCGGGCAGCCGCCGTTCATCATGCCGCCGTTCATCTCCATCATCACGCGTGTACCGCCCATGCCGCGCAGCATGGGGTCACCGCTGACGCCGCCTTTGCGCACGAGTGAAAAACCGGGGATGGTTTTTAGGTACCCGCCGCCGTCTGCCGCCGGGACAGGCTGGCGCGGCTGCTGCGGGTCGGTGATGAGTGTGAGCGGTGTGCGTGTGCGGTAGCCCGTGACGACGATCTCGTCGAGGGTGAATTCATAAAGGGGCGCATCTGCGGACGCCGTTCCGTCGGGGACATGCACCGCTGCGGCGCGCATGCCGTGTATGTCCATATCCTGCATCGTATCTGCCGCATAGGTATGTGTGCCAAACGCAGCGGCGGTGAGCGTCATGCCAAGCAGTGCCGGCAGACGATGGGGCAGTCGGGTCATTCAGTGTACCTCCTGTAAAACATAGAGAATGAGATTTATTATCCTATTAGATAACGGAATGATACCACAATTCCGATAGATAAGACAAATAGAAAAATTTAATCACAGCACAATATATGAGAATGCGCTGATAAAATATGGCTGCATGGCATACAAAAAACTCCCCCATGCGGAGGAGTTCTCGTGCCGCAGCGGCTCAGTGGTGGAACAGGCGGATATGGGTCATTGCCATCGCGATGCCGTACTTATCACAAGTCGCGATGACGTTGTCATCGCGGATGGAGCCGCCGCTCTGGGCGATGTAGGAAACACCGCTCATATGGGCGCGTTCCACGTTGTCGCCGAATGGGAAAAACGCATCCGAACCGAGTGAGACACCGTGCACGCCGCGCAGATAGGCGCGCTTTTCTGCACGCGTAAAGGGCGCGGGCTTTTCGGTAAAGAGCCGCTGCCAGTCCTTTATGAGGAGGGCGTAGTCCTCCTCGTCACCTGCGGTATAGACGTCGATGGCGTTGTCACGGTCGGGGCGGCGAATATCATCGCGGAAGGGCAGTGCGCACACCTGCGGGCTTTGACGCAGATGAAAGACATCGGCCTTATTTCCCGCGAGTCTTGTGCAGTGGACACGCGACTGCTGTCCCGCGCCGACGCCGATGACCTGTCCGCCCGCGGCGTAGCAGACGGAGTTGGACTGGGTATACTTCAGCGTGATGAGAGCGAGGAGGAGATCCCTCTTTGCCTCGGCGGGGATGTCTTTGTTCGCCGTTGGCCGCTCGGCGAGGCAGTCCTCTGTGATACGGATGTCGTTGCGCTGCTGCTCGAAAGTAATGCCGTATACGTCTTTGCGTTCAAGAGCGGGCGGTGTGTAGTTTTCGTCCATTTGGAGGATGAGATAGCTGCCTTTGCGCTTGGTTTTCAAAATCGCAAGTGCCTTCTCTGTGTAACCGGGCGCGATGATGCCGTCGGAGACTTCGCCGCGCAGGAATTCTGCAAGGCTTTCATCGCAGATGTCAGAGACGGCGGCAAAATCGCCGTAGGAGCTCATGCGGTCGGCACCGCGTGCACGCACATAGGCGGCGGCAACGGGGGAGAGGGTGCGTCCCTTAGCCCCGCAGACATGCGCAAGCGTCTCCCCGAGCGGCAGGCCCAGTGCCGCACCGGCGGGGCTGACGTGCTTAAACGAGGCTGCTGCGGGCAGGTTCGACATCTCCTTTAACTCGCGCACGAGCTGCCAGCTGTTCAGTGCATCGAGCAGGTTGATGTAGCCCGGTCTGCCGTTGAGGACGGTGAAGGGAAGCCCTCCCTTCGCATAGACGCGCGCGGGCGTCTGGTTCGGGTTGCAGCCGTATTTGAGGGTGAGTTCGGTCATTTTGCGTACTCCTTTTCTGCCTGCCTGAATCCTTTGTCCACCCTATTATAATGGCGCGGGGGGAGATTTTCAACTGCGCAGGAAATGGGATTCAACAACAGCGATGACAGCAAAGTTCAAAACATACTGTATTTTTCTTTAGAGAATGATTATAATAGAGGAAGAAAGAGAGGAGGGATCTCCTATGATGCCGCGGCTCGGTCATATTGCATTTCTCAATGTCCTGCCGCTGACCTATGCGCTCGCGCATGGGGCGGCGGCGGGGCTTACCGTCCTGCATGCAACGCCCGCACAGCTCAATGATGCGCTCACGGCACAGGTGGTGGATGTGTCGGGGGTCTCGTCGATTGCATATGCAGCACATGCGGATGAGCTGCTCCTCATGCCGTCTGCCTGTATCGCCTCAGATGGCGATGTGCGCAGTGTCCTTCTCGTCAGCCGCGTACCTGCAGAGCAGATTGGCACGCAGCGCGTGCTGCTCTCAGATAAATCCGCGACATCACATGCTCTGCTGAAAATCATCCTGCGCCGTGTCTACCACGCCGCACCCATTTACGAAACGCGAGCACTCACCCCTGAGGATCCCGTACCGGCGGGGGCTGCCGCCGCGCTCATCATCGGGGACGATGCGCTCTGGCTCTATCATCATCCGCCAAAGGGCTGTCATGTCTACGATCTCGCGCAGGCATGGAAAAGTCTTACGGGCATGCGGATGGTCTTTGGCGTCTGGGCGACGACGCGCAGATTTGCCGCGGCGCATCCGCGTACCTTGCAGGATGTGCACGCGCGGATTGCGGGTGCCTTTCACGCATGGGCGCATATGAAAGAGGATGCCATCGGTGCGGTGCTGAAAGAGGGACGGTTCACGCGGGCAGAGCTTGCGGGGTATCTCGGCAGTGCGGTTGTGTGGCAGTTGGATGAGGAGACGCTTGCGGGGCTGCAGCTCTTTTATCGGTATGCGGCCGAGGACGGACTGATCCCTGCGGTGCCACAGCTTTCTATGGCACCTGTTTGACGGTATTTCTGCCTTTATGGTAAAATGGACAGCAGAAGAGAGATGTTTGGTAAGGAAGGGAGCGCGGGATATGATGAGACGGATGTGGAAGGTTCTTTTGGCAGCACGCGGGCTGCTGTGGGTCGTGCGTCATGTGCGGCAAGGGCAGCATTTTCGGCGCAGTCTTTCAATCGGTGCGGTGCTTGCCGCGATGGCGCCCCTTGCCGTACATGCGCCCGCAGAGGCGGCATATCTGCGCGTGGAGGAGGGGACGCGCGGTGCTCCGGTGCGCCATGTGCAGGAGCTACTGATTGCGGCGGGGTATTTGGAGGGGGCTGCGGACGGCATCGCAGGACCACTGACGCGCGCGGCGATTGAGCGCTGCCAAGAGGAACACATGCTCGTCGTCGATGGCATCTGCGGCGCGGCGACCTATCTCGTGCTCTCGGGCGGGGTGCCCTATGACCCCGCAGCGCTTGGCATTGAGGAGGAGGTCTATGCGTTCCCCGTGGGCGGACATACGCCGCTCGCGAGCCGCGGACAGGGGCGCTCGTTTTATGTGTCGGCGACGGCGTACAGCGCGTTTGACCCCGGGAATACGAACCGCACGGCGATGGGGACGCTCCTGCGCCGCGGTGTGATCGCGGTGGATCCTGCGGTCATCCCGCTCGGCACACGCGTCTTTATCCCAGGCTATGGCGAGGCGATTGCAGAGGACGTCGGCGGTGCGATTCGGGGCAACCGGATTGACATTGCATTTGAAAGCCACGAGGAAGCGCTGTCCTTTGGACGGCAGGATCTTGAAATTTTTGTTATGGAGTAGTGCAGCTGAATGAATCTATCGACCGAGCGGGTCAATGAGCTGATCCGTTTTGCGGCAGCGGCAGGTGCGTATTTTCTCACGATGACCGCTGTTTATATCAATATGGGTGAGGATATGGGCGCGGAGTATTTTTTGCCGGCGCTCATCCCCGTGCTTGCAGCGCTCGTCCTACTCCAATATGGAACGGGGGTACCGCTTTTTTCACGGGGGATGCTCGGGGCGATGCTGCCGGGGCTGCTGTGGTGCGTGACCTTTCCGCTTCTCTACGCGTGGACGTATGAAAAGGACTGGTTTCGCTCGCTGATTTATTATGATTTTCTGATCGGCACGGCGCAGATGATCGTACTCGCGGCGCTCGGCGGGGTGTTTTTTCACCTCGGGCACAGGCGGCTGACGGCGCTGCTGCTCGCCGTGCTTGCCTTTTTGACGGCACTCATCCCGCTCACGCAGATTGCCTACTATATGACGGTCTGGCATGCACTCAGCCCGGCGTCGCTGATGGCGCTCTATCTGACGAACTGGCACGAGGCGATGGACTACATCGAGTCAACGGTGGGCATTCTGCCCGCAGCGCTGATTGTCTTTTTGCTGTTGCTGCTCGTGTATGGCACCTATCGGAGTTTTCTCGTGCTCGCGCAGCGCATCCATCCGACGGCAGAAGGATCGCGCATGGGCGCACTCGTACTCGTTAGCCTCGCAGCGGCGGCTGTGCATATCGTCCTTATCCCGGAGTGCTCCATCGCAGGGCTTTATAAGGACGTGACGACCTACGTCGAGGAAACGCAGTCATACAGTCTCAATCAAGACGAGCGGTATGCGTCGCTCATCATTGATACAGAGAATACGCTTGCGACGCGTGCGCCGGGCACGGTGATTTTCGTCATCGGTGAGTCTGCCTCGCGTGATTATATGCACTTCTATACGCCGGCGTTTCCCTACGAGAATACGCCGTGGCTAGAATACATGGCAGCACGCGAGGGGTTCTTCATCTATCAGAATACGTATGCGGCGTGGACACAGACGGTGCCGGTTTTAGAGCGTGCGCTCACAGAAAAGAGCCAGTATAACGACAAGGAGTTTTTCGAGTCGGCCTCCATCATCGATGTGGCGCGGAAAATCGGCTACAAGACGTATTGGTTCAGCAATCAGGGGCGCTACGGACAGTTTGACAGTGCGATTACAATGGTTGCAAAGACGGCAGATATGGCAGAGTGGACGGACGACTCCTATACCTTTACGACGAAGTATGATGAGAGTCTGCTGCCGTATCTGACGCGCATTGATCCGAATGCCAACAACTTCATCGTGCTGCATCTGATGGGCAGCCACATCTACTATAACAACCGCTATCCCGATGCGTGGGCGAAGTTCGCCTCGGCGGAGGGGGATTCGACAATGACGAGTGCGCCGTCCTACGCGAACAGCATTCTCTACACCGACCATATCCTCTCTGAGATATTTAACTATGCAGAGAAGAATCTCAATCTAAGAGCGATGGTCTATTTCTCCGACCACGGAGAAAATCTCAAGATCTCGCACAATCCAGATGTATTCCGTTTTGATATGGTGCGCATTCCATTTTTTATCTATCTCTCTCCGGCATACCGCGCCGCGATGCCGCGCCGCACGGAGATGCTCGCCGCGCACAGGGAGACGTATTTTACCAATGATATGATGTACGACACGGTCTGCGGACTGCTCGGGGCGCCCTCTAACCGCTATGACCCCCGGCAGGATTTTTCAAGCCCCGCCTATGGCTTTACGCGCGAGACGCTGACGACGATGCTCGGCACGCACAGCCTCACAGAGGACGTTGCGCCGCCCGTGTATGCAGCGGACGCGGCGGATGCGGGCGGCGCTGCGCAGTAAGCAACATTCACATATATGTCAAAGAGCCGCAGCTTCATACGTTCAGGAGGAGGATCCATCATGCACTTCTACTGTGAGCGATGCAAAAAGGAATACCCCGTCGCAACGCATTCCTATGCGTGTGGATGCGGCGGTCTTTTTCACCTGTACCAAACGGAGATGGACGAAGATAGTCCCCACATGGCGATAACGCTCGGGGAGACGATGACACCGCTTTTGCCGCTGTCGATTGACGGACTGCGCTTTTATCTTAAAATGGAGGATCGTCAGCCGACCGGCTCCTTTAAGGACCGTGGGGCGAAGCGTCTCATTGGAGAGCTTTCCTACCTTGGGATAGAGCGCGTCGTGATTGACTCCTCGGGCAATGCCGGCGCCGCCGTTGCCGCCTATGCGGCGGCTGCGGGCATCGCGTGCCGGGTCTATGTGCCGGATGACATATCCCCGGAGCGGGTCAAGCAGATCACCGCGTACGGCGCCGATGTCGTGCGCGTGCCGAATGGGCGCATGAACGCGGGCAGCGTGGCACGTGCGGAGCTGGGCAGTGACTACTATGCCTCCCATGTCTACAATCCGCTCTTTGCCGACGGCGTGGGCGGGATGGCACATGAGATCTATGAGCAGCTCGGCGGTGCGGTGCCCGAATATATTTTTGTTCCCGTCGGCAACGGTTCTCTCCTTCTGGGGCTGTATCATGGCTTTGCAAAACTCGGACGGCTGCCGCATTTCGTTGCCGTGCAGAGTACAAAATGTGCGCCCGTCGTGGAGGCGTTCCACCACCTGCCCGAGACACCGCGCAAAAGCACCATCGCAGAGTCCATTCGTGTCAGTGCGCCGCCGCGGCTGGATGAGCTGTGCACGGTGCTGCAAAGGAGCAGGGGCGATGCGATTGCCGTCGAGGACAGCGAGATCCTTAAGGCGGCAAAGCAGCTCAACAGACGTGGGCTCTATGCAGAGCTGACAGCGGCAGCAGCACTTGCGGGGGCGCGCAGTTTCTTTGCAGATGGGATGCCGGACAATTACCGCGTCATCCTCCCCGTGCCCGGCAGCGGGCTGAAGCGGTAGCATCATGCTGCATGCCATCATCGACATTGGGTCGAACACCATCCGCATGGCGATCTACCAGATCGAGGGCAGGACGTTTGACCTCCTCATGAAGCGCAAGCATACCGTCGGGCTTGCAGGCTATTTGGAGAAGGGGCATCTCGTCCGTGACGGCATCGAGAAAATGGTCAAAATCTTGCGCGGCTTTACGGATCTGATTGAGGCACTTCACATCAGCCGTGTTCATACCTTTGCAACGGCGGCACTGCGTACGGCAGCGAACAGCAGCGCCGTCCTGCAAGAGGTGCAGCGGCGCACGGGCGTCCATATCCGATCATCACGGGTGATGAGGAAGCTGCCTACGACTTTATCGGTGCGACGCAAAGCATCGTGCATGCGGACGGGATTCTCGTGGATATTGGCGGCGGCAGTACGGAGATCGTTTCCTTTGCCGCACACCAGATGCAGGGCAGATGGAGCCTGCCCCTCGGCTCGCTCGCCATGCGCAGCGGACGCGTGGCGGGGCTGCTCCCGACAAAAAGCGAGTGCAGCGTCATCGAGGATGAGGTGCACCGCATTCTTGATGCCGTGCCTGCGGTGCGGTTGCTGCGTGCACGGCATATGATCGGCATGGGCGGGATTTTAAGCAGTGCGAGCCGGATGCACGGCCTCCTCTATCCGAGCGATGCGCCGCGCGTTTTGCGTGCAGCACATCTGCCGGATATGATTCGGATGTTTTGCGGCGGA
>ERZ773067.1771-NODE-1771-length-11285-cov-4.775779_pt1 | contig 11285 bp, 16 predicted proteins | sample MGYA00580622_ERZ773067 | MGnify/ENA primary metagenome ERZ773067 (study PRJEB29015, sample SAMEA2737998) | human oral metagenome | biome: human oral; feature: human-associated habitat; material: dental | place: China | collected 2113 ...
AATCAATTAACACAAGATGATTTGATAGATTTGTTAAACCAAAATGAACACGTACTTCATCATCTTTACGGTAAACGTTTAAATTTGAAATATAGTCATTTGATCGTAGATTTGCCATTGGTCTAATCTGTCACATAAAAAATAGTAACTTCAATTATTGAAATTTCTAAAATTTATGAGCCTTTCTTTATTTTTTAATAGTGAATTTAAAATGTAAACTGTAAGGATTTACATTTTTTATTATACATTTTTCTTAGAATATTTCAATTCTTAGGGTATAGATTATAATTGCGATTCTAATTGTTTATTTTTTTCTAAAAGTTGTGATTTTAAGTGTTCATTTTGGTTTAACAAATCTATCAAATCATCTTGTGTTAATTGATTCATGTCCTCTTTTGATGGTGTAGTTCTTTGAAACGATGGATCACATTGTTCATATGCTTCATCTTTTGCCTTTCGAAACTCATACATCACAGTAAAGTTTGTTACTAGAAATTCAGCATGATCGAGGATTTTATCCATCTTTGCATCTTTTGATATTGAACGATTAACTTTTTGATGGCTATCAAGAAGTCTATTCATAGTATTTCTTTCACTTGCATATCGATCAAATTTTTGACTATAAGATTTATTTGGATTCATCTCACGATCTATCTCGCGATCTCTATTTTGTTCTTGTTTTAGCTTTTCAAGATCGTTAATCAAATTTTTACAAGATTCAAGGTCATATCCCGTGAAGTGTGGGATAATAAGATCATCCATTTCTTTACCATCACTGTTACGAGTATATTTTGCATGAACGATATACCCGCTATTATCCAGTGTTAGATTTGAAATAAGTTCGTTTGAACGTGCTTTTTCCATAAATAAGTTATCCTTTACGATTTGATAACTTTATTATATCATTTTATCATCATTTTTCAAATCTTATGATGCACTTAATTGTACATTGAAATAACACTTTAATTCTTCAATTTGATAGGATGCGCTCGCATGATCATCAACATGTAATTGATGTTCAAAATTTGCTAGTGCAGATGGATTGTACTTTTTGAGAGTTGCTTCTACAACATTTAAAGCTGCTTCAATTAAGTCAGCTTCTTCACCATATTTTGTGAATACATCTGTTTTTGTGGATTCCAAATTATCAGGATTTGGATAAGTATGAGTCATTAACAGTTTCATTTTATTCCTCCTTAATTAATTTCCTATGAATAATTTTACGAATGTCCCAATTAAAGTAATATGTTTTTGCTACAGAAAACAGGGTATATGTTGCCACAATAAATAAAAAGAGACACAAATCATCCCATGTATAGGCGATCGATCGTATAATTAGTAGTCCTGTTGTCAGACCTAAATAAGATAATTTCAAACAAAATGATTCCCATTCATTGGTATTACTTGCAATACTTACAACTACCACAGTATTGAAAACAATTGTGTTTGCCAATAAGAGTACAATAATTGTTACATTAGTAATTCCTAGTGGTAAAAAGGTAATCACATATGCAATTAGAGTGGTCATTAGTAATACTTTTCCTAGTAGTGTTAATTTTGAAAACATTTTAATTCCTTTCTAATTTTAGCAAAAATCTTCTGCACTATATCCAAAATAGCAGTCAGCCATTTCCATATCAATGTCATAACTTTGTGGTTGTGACGATTGTCTATGGTTTCGTTTCCTATTTTGACGATAAGGTTTTTGACGATTTTCTAAATATTTTGCAGATTTTCGAGCTGTTGCAATCGTATGAAATCCATATCCATTTCCGTTTGCACAAATGGTACCCGATTCATCAATGATTACATATCTATCCATTGATTTGACATAATACGCTCGATATTGCGTTGTCAAGTTTGTAAAACCTTCAGGTTCGGTTCCCTGTAATTTTGTGATTTTCTTTTGTAATGATAAACTCGTATTTCGTTTTCCAAGCGGTCCACCAGTACGTGCTTTTATTGCATTTGTTGCAGATTTAATAGTCTTATACCCATAACCACTAGCTGTAAGAACAATAACCCCTTCTTTATCTAAAACAACATAGCGATCATTGAATGATAATTTATAAGCGGTATGATCTTTATCAAGTGGAATCAATTTTTCTGGATGTTTTGTCATTGTATTTTTAATTTCACGTAAGACTTTATAAATCACATAATTATCTTTTTCAAGTGGTCCTGGTTTGATTCTTCGATACATCAAATAATCCCCCTTTCCTAATTATTTAATGTGCAAATCAAAGTATTTTACTTTTGCAATTCATTTAGGTCTTGTACCATTTCAGACCATTCTTCAAGGGTCATATTATGAGTATGCAACACATTCCATTTTTGATAAAATTGATAGGCTAATGTATCATGACTCATACGATCTTGAGATTGCCAACCATCATAGGTTGTGGAAAAATAAGGGCATTTATTTGGACTTAAACGATAATACTGGATAACAAAATCATATACCTCACCATTTACATCTTTTACTGGTATTGTAATGTCAAGGTGTTGATTTCTATCTGATGCAAATCCTTGATTTTCTAAAATAGCATCGGCTACTTGGTCCTTTCGACGTTGATTCATACGGTCATAATAAATACGACCATCTCGACCATTAAAGTAATGGTCTCGAATCGTTGAAAAGTCGGGTTCTTTGATTTTAACTTGTTTAAGGGCACTCTTGTATGCTTCTCGTAATTCAGTTAAGTGTTTGATGTCCTCTTCTTCAATTTCAATTGGAATTCGTTTAGCAGCAACATTTGCAGCATTTACAAGAAGTTGAGGTTCTCCGTGTTTATCAATTCCAATACAATAATTGGCCTTTGGAATAGTTTTATGAGTTGGTAATTGGATTTTCTTTGTCCAATATTCCACATCGGTCTTTGCAAAATAACAAAGATTTGAGACACCATGTTGAATAATAGCATTATCCAGAGGAACTCGTCCAAATGTGTTATCAGGGTCACTTGAGTCTACACCATATTTTTTATCTAATTGAGTGATGAAATCATGTAATTCATGTGCTTCTGTGAACTCACTTACTTTTATAAGTCGTTCATTTGCTTGAATAATTGGATTCATAGGTTTTTTCCTTTCTTATTTTTATTTGACAATTTTCATATATGGTTTTACAGTTGGGGTTTTCAATGTTTTTGATTCTTTCATATTTTTACTTAATTCTGGTGATTCTTTTTCGAATGGTGATTTTGGTTGTTCTATTTGCCAACGACTACAGGATCTTTTGATAATATCATCAATTTGTAAAATAATGTTATCAATTTCATTTAACTCTTCATCATTTAGTGTTGGTGAACCAAGATAAGTCTGTTTATTATTTGATCTTATATTTTGTAAGATAGTTTCAACTGACTTTAACCGTGCAACAGATGGAGATTTATCCATCATGTGTGAATGAAGTTCAATTATTTTATTTGGATTTTTTACGTTATTACATGTTTCAATTTCACCATTTGATTCTACAACAATTAGATATTGAGAACCCTTTGTTTTAATCATTTCAAAAACTTTTGAAATATTAGGAATGATTTGTTTTAATAATTGTTTCATATCGGAGTTTTTCATATCAGGTAATTCCTCTCTATTATTTATGCTTATTAAGGGATTCGAACCCCTGACTGCCCAACGCATCTGTTTATTTAATTCGACAGTAAATACGTGTCATTTTGTTATAATAGCCGACCAACTGCTATATCTGCCGATATTGGGCGCTCTACCACTGAGCTAAATAAGCATATAAAATGGGTACATCTGTATGGTTGTACCCATCTATAATTATTTTAATGTGAATTCTGAAAATGACTTAATAGCCTGTTGTAATTTGGTCAATAACTCATCCTCCGTTAAGAAGATAATGGTCGCTTCAATTTCGACTAATTGACCAGTTTTATGTTTTACATTGATAAATGCAGATGTATCAAGGGAAATGCGCTTTTGGTAGCGAATTTGGACCGCATGACCAGCGGCATTCATATCAAAGTCATTGTCTGTAATGGTGAAATAATAGTCAACACCATTGTCATCGTTAAATGTGATAACGCCATTACCACCTTCATAATCAAGCATCATTAAATCTTCATTACTTGCGTAAAGACCAATGGTTTCTAATTTTTCAATTAATTCCAATAATTTCATCAATCGTACCTTTTTTCTAAAAATTTGGTTCCAATTTTTCAATAATTTGAATATTGAAGTTTGAACTTAGCATATCCAAAAGTTCTAGTGATGATTCCATGGTTTCAACATTAAGACCTGAGAAGAACATTAACTCAAGTGTCGTTTTATTGAAAACATAAACTTTATCCCCTTTGACAAGGTGTGTTTTCACAATTGAGTATCCTGAAACATCTTTTAATTCTGCAAATTTGCAGTATTGCGTGTTATAACGAGTTCCCACCGTTGCTTTTACAATTTCAGGTAGTGTGCTGGTTGATTCGATAACGATTACGGGTGCAGTTGTGTATTTGATTTCCATGAGTTAAATCTCCTTTAATTATTGTAGTTGCTGATTACGAACGACAAATTCTTTTCCTTCATATTCAACAATATTGATATCATTAACCGTTTCTTTTATTTTGAATGTTTTACTTTCCACAAAAGTACTATGACTTTTAATGATAATATGATTATTTTCTTTTTTTATCGTTACATAGTCATAAATATTGGATTTTACAATTTCATAACGAATCTTCATACCTATAAGAAATGCTACGTCTAAACATATTAAAATAATAATGGCTAGTAAATAGGGATTTTTTCCATCATGATTTTTATCATAATTATTTGCAAATAGCGAGAATATTATACATCCCACTAATGTAATCACCGTAATAATAGGTACTAAGTGTGGTACTTTTACGAGTTCTTGTAATAATTCTGTCATTTTACACCTTTTCTACTTTTGTTTCATTTGATTCATCATATGAATTTAAAATGGTGGCTAAAATCAAGAACAATAGTCCAATAATAGCTGTAACAATTGCAGTGAGAAATGATGTGGATTCAGTTTCAAGAGATCCAAGTCCACCTAGTACTAGGAAAATACCGATAATTGTGGAGACAATAAGTACAATTTGGCCTCTTTTATTTAATTTACGCATGATAAAAGCATCCTTTCTGAAAATGTTTGTATTGATAAGAAAATTCAGGAATGAGAGGGGATTGGGACGAACTTGTTTCGTCCCAAGGATTGACAGAAAAGTCGTTAAGACTTTTCTAAAAAAGCTCTTACCATGTGAGAGCTTATTAATAATAATACGTTAATTTTGTAAGTGCTTCAACATACAATTCACAGTATTCTTTTGGTAAAAGTGAAACCACTCGAAATGTAATAGTTGGTATGTCAATGGGGAACTCGGGATATCCCTCATTATAGATTGGTGGATATTCGATCTGTTTATATCTATCTTTTCCCCATCCATACAAATCTACGCGTATACTATAGCTGACAGCGTTATCACATTCTACAATACTACGTTTTAATGTGATTTCAGAAACCTTCATTTCTTTTTGTCTATCAAATAGTGAAAACTTATGGACTTGCTCCATTTCACTTGCAATGGTATCCTCTAAACAATAAAAATTCTCATTTACATCGCAAGAGTGCGTTTGATTATTTTCATATTGTAAATCTGATAATAGGTAACCTATTGTATTTAGTTTAAGTGCAAGGCCTTTTTCAAAATCGGGTTCGTAACCTAGTGTATTTAGTTTAAGTGCAAGACCTTTTTCAAAATCTGGTTCGTAACCTAGTGTATTTAGTTTAAATGCAAGACCTTTTTCAAAATCTGTTTCCATAATGACACAATAACCTTTCTGAAAGTATGTGGATTAATAAAAAGCTCTTACACGGTAAGAGCTTTTTAAATTGTTTGAGGATGAATCAAGGTAATATACTTCCCTTTTTCTTTGCCATAATTATAGCCATTAGCAGTACCACCTGTTTTATCCCCATTATAGATTGCAATAAGAATATCACAAGCATCAATCATACCAATGTTTCGTTGGTTTAAGATATACGCATAGGATTTTCCATTGTTTTCATTATAGGTACGAACTTCATCAGCTCGATCAATAAGGGCTTTCCATAGTCGTTTAGAATCGTCAGTCCAACGAGAACTTTGATTGTAATCTGGAATATCTGCGATAAATCGAACACGTTCTTCACCAAATCGATAACGACAGTCAATAATAGCTTGTGCCCATACGGTATCGGCACCAAGAGCCATCCCTGAGTGACATTCAACCACTTGATATTTCTTAAGTGAACGTTCAATAATTCGAATAAGACGTTTACGTAAGCGAGTATAAAAATTATTGGTTAGTTTATAACCTGCTAATTTATTTGGTCTATGGCCTGTTAATGATATCACAATTTTGCCTTCTTCTGCAGTTTTAAAGGTCGTAGATTCACTCATAAGTGGTTTTCCGTAAAGAAATAACTATAAATAGCTATTCTATTCCTTTCATTTAATATTTCAATTAAATTAGCTGTACAGTAAGCTATTCAAATAGTTTGAAATTCCTCTTTATTTCATAACAATAAAGAATCTCTCAAACACTAAATTGTATTACTTAATTTCACAATCTTTCCGTATCTTGTCTTCAGATTGTATTAAATAATTATCTATTAGTCGTATTGATAAAATCTTCTTGCAATCACATAAGAAGCTGCATCATGCACATTTAATTTCATTCTATCTGTATAACTTGTCCTAGCTATTTTACTTGTGTTATAAGGGCTCACCGTATGTACGGATACTCCTTCTTTTGTTGCCTTACTTAATAAGCAATGTTTAAATAAGCCAAACTTCAAACTGTTAATCATACGATTGTAATTCTTTGAAGTTGCTTTCTCTTGTTTCTTATTTGAATCTAAACTGACTAAATCTTCAATAACAATATCTTTTCCGACACTTACTGCTTGATCTACTAACTTAGAAACTAAATCTAACATAGAGGTTTTTGTTTTAGTTGCTTTTCCTGTATGAAGATATTCATATCTCATCAAAGACTGCAACATCCCATCTGAGTTTATCTCAGAAACAGAGATGAAACCTTTATTGAAATCGACACCTAAAATACCATAATTATTTCTAGTTATATCAATAGTTTCTCTTCTATACATAATCTGTAGGTACAAATTACCATCACGTTTGATGATTCGATAAGTTAAAGGATTGGACTTCTTCTCAGATAAAGTCTTTAAAATATCGTTCTTTGCTTCTTTATTTTTCAAAACAAATGAACCATAAATGTACTTATCAGTACTCGATACCCAACGATTATCTAATCTCAATTTGTACTCAAACCTATTATATTTGGAGTTGAAACTGATCTGAAACTGTTGGTTTCCACAAGTCTCATTTTTATCTCCAATATAAACAACTTGGTTATTTCTCTTTGCTAAAAACTTAGCTTTATTAGTTTTTAACAGATGCTTTGTTCCAAAAGTTAAATGAAGTTTTAAACCATTTGAAATGAGTTGATTTACCTTATTTAACTTCATTTGAGTCCAAAATAAACGACATTTAGCTAACTTTCTTTGTTTTAAAGTAACAGAACTGGAAGATAAAATAGCTTTTAACTTTACTATTTTCTTATACAAAGAACGTCTGCGTTTATACAAATTGTTGTATTGGTAACGAGCGGACTCTTTTAATAACTTCAGTTGGTTCTTAGCAGTTCTTATAACGGCTTTTGCCATACGGTTAGTTATGTTAAATTCAAGCATCAAATTTGTTCGATACAGAGACTCAGACTCTCCATTTAGTTTATTCTTCAAGTGGTGAACACATCTGCGAACTAAGAAGTTAAACAAACTAGAATAATCATCAAAGTAATCATACAAAGTAAGATTGTCTTTCAGATAAAGTTTAGACTCTGCAACTAAAGTTATACTAGTCATCCTCTAAATCCTTCTTAAAGTTTTGTATTTTGTTCTTTCGTTTACCATTTAATTTAGCAGAGAATACAGTTATAATTTGAATCAAATCAGTAACTAATTCTTCTTGCGCACTTTCAAAGTGTTGATTGATAATCTCAATAGAAACTCCAAACTCATTAAATAGGAACTCCAACAATTCAAAACCAAAGCGAACTAATCTGTCTTTATATAAAACATAGACTGTATCTACTTCTTTATTGACAACCATACGAATTAACTCATGTAAGTTAGGGTTCTTGTAATTGATACCGGAACCTACAGATTGTATGATTTTAAAAGGTTTTCCTTTAGAAGTTAAATAGTTCTCCATTAGTTGCGCTTGACGAGCTAAATCATCAGCTTGTTTCTTTGAAGAAACTCGAACATAACCAATATTTAGTTTAACTGCTTGAATGGAAGTCTCACCTACAAACTCTAAATACTGTTTATGTGTATAGCGTCTGTGACCACCATCCGTTATAAAAGCTGGGTTTAATCTACCTTCTTTGTGCCAAGTTCTAAGTGTTTGAGGTGTAACCCCAATCTTAGCTGCAAATTGATTTAATGTGTAAACTGTATTTTCCATAGTTTAAGTATAACATATCTCAAATAAAAATCAAGAGTTTTCTTTAATTATTTTTAATTAAAGTGTGACTGATTTAGAACCTTTCTTGTTAAATTAATGTACCACACAATTCATCCAGCATATCTGATTTTTCAAATATAGTTGTTGGCTGATAGGTTAAAATCTTGTTAAAGAATTCCTCAGATGTGATTTCTTGATATTTTTCAACATATTGAATAGCCCCAATTTGAAAACTTGTTAATGTTTGCGCATATGCAGGGTTATTGGCTTTATAGGCTTCATAAACACTTTGATTTTTAGACATGGTGTATGAATAAGATGCGAGTTTTGAAATGAATGGCTTTAGATAATCACGTCCAACAACTTGGATATATGCAAATTCATTGGATTCTGATAATAGAAGAGGTGTGGTTATGAATGTTCTTAAATATTCTTGATTGGGAGATACCTCACTACCTAATACCATACGGAGTCCTTCATAGATATGAGGGAAATCTGATTTTGTTTCAGTATTATTATGAGAAATGAATCTGTCAAGGTATTTTGGATTTTGACCAATAACAACCCCTCTAATTCTGTCACTTTCATCATTAATGAAGTGGTCAGGGAAGAGTCCTGCATGTGCAAGAACATAACGAACGTCTTCAAATTCACTATCTTTCAATTTATTGTAGTATTTTGATGCATGTCCATAGTATACAACTTGAAGAGTAAGCCAAGGATCCTTTAATGCTAAAATTTCATCAACAAAAAATCCATGTTCTGCTAAATCCCGTAATGCATTTTTGTCATCCTTATAATAATCCCAATCTTTTAAGTTACAATAGTTAATTTGTTTCATTGACATGTTTTACTCCTTTTTATTTATTTTTCAAATAAAATATATATATGTATACAAAACGGTTGCTGATAGTATTTCACGTAATAGGTCATGGCTTTGTGAGAAGTAACCAGTAGTAACATAAATAAAATTCAGGGATGAAAAGGGTTTGGGACAAACTTGTTTGGTCCCAAGAATGATTGGAAAAGTCGTTAAGACTTTTCCAAAAAAACTCTCTGAATAAGAGAGTTTAGTTTGTATGTTCGTTAAACGCTATATTTTGCTCTGTATGGCGTTTTTACTAGTAATAGGTATAATATCATCAGCAACGTGATAAACGCTACTACAGGGCTATATATAAGCCCCACACACATGTTACTATGATGGTCTCATAACGTTAAAGGATTATCCTTTTGCAAATCATATAAGTCTTCATTTGATAAGATATTATCGTGGGTATCTTTACTCATTAGTCTTGATATAATAGGTTGTGCTATTGCTACGGATGTTTTTGATACCTCTTTAGCTGTATTAGTCAAGTTATTGATATCTTGTACAACATTATTCAGGTTTGTTTTTATAGTAGATGTTATATTAATGGTTGATCTAACAGCATAATATCCCGTGAATGATGTATCCCATTCATAGAAAGGATTATATTTAGTTGTGGTTAATGTGATAGCCTTATTATTATGGGATATATCAACAAATTCCTTATTGTACCATACTGATATACTTCCATTTTCATTTATGGATAAAATTTTGTTAAATAAATCAGGTTCCATAATATAAAGATTGTTAATGAAATTTAAATCGTTGACTATTTGAGTATTCATGTGTCCGTCTATGATTTCATAATTAGCTAATATTTTATCTGATTCATCATATAATACAACTTCTTGTTTATTAGTTGGTTCAATTTTATAATAAAGTGGTAATTTATTTTGCTTTATCCATTTATTTATTGAATCCACACTAATAGGTCCATTATAATTTTTATCCCATTTTTTATTAGATTCATGCTCATGTGCGAATGGTATATCACTTGGTACGTGCTTCATTTCTTTACTAACATTTTGCAATTCACGTTTTTGTTTGTCCCAATTATGATTGAGACTATCTAACATTGATATCAATTGTGGTTTTAATTTATCATGTGATATTTTAAGTTCATTTTCATTCTCAAATAACATATCGACATGATTTAATATTCCATTTTGGATGAAAGTTGTACGTGTTTCATGTTGAACACTACCATATATTAATGGTTTATTTCCCATTTTAACGTGAAAGTCAAGTCCACAACCTTTTGTATAATTCAAATCAGAATCATATTCTAGATCTGTCTCAATTCTAAATATTTCTTCATCAAAATAATTACATTGGTTTAATAATTTAGGGTCATGTTCATGGATTATACTCATAACGCTAAATATAGGGTCTAGTTCCTGTATATTGTCAATAAGTATATCTACTGAATTTCCATTTGGTAAACTCACAATTGCACATTCAGGGTTTTGTGTTGCAGAAAAAGGAAATCCTCTTTTTTGAAATTGTTCATTTAATTGATCAGCTAAATTCATAACATCTACCTTCTTGTTCTTTATATCTATAGCTATCATATCACAAATATCGTAATTTTCAAGATGTTTTACTGAGTTGTAGTTTGAGAAAAGGTAATAAGGTTACTTTTTTTGTGACAAATTTTTATAATTTGTAAAATCGGAACATTATAACAACGGTGGGTAGTTACAAAAATTGCCCCAAATTCGCATTTGTAACCAAAAAAGTAACTTTTTTAAAATACGTATAAAACCAATACTATCAAGTGATAAGAAAGTTTCAGAAAATTCATAAGATTCAAAAAAGTAACCGTTAGTAACCACCAGAAACCCCTATATAATAATATTTAAGAGTATTAAGGTTACTTTTTTAGGTTA
>ERZ773067.1772-NODE-1772-length-11285-cov-3.022262_pt1 | contig 11285 bp, 10 predicted proteins | sample MGYA00580622_ERZ773067 | MGnify/ENA primary metagenome ERZ773067 (study PRJEB29015, sample SAMEA2737998) | human oral metagenome | biome: human oral; feature: human-associated habitat; material: dental | place: China | collected 2113 ...
GACCTTGGTGGGATCGAGATTCTCGACGGAGCTCTTCACTAATTCTCCAAGCGTAGGGGGCAGCCGCGGCCGCCCGGTGATTCTTGGGGCCGACGCACGACGCCGACCCCACTTAATTGTGGACTGCACGCCAACGGAGGTCACGGCGCTGACGTCGTCCGTCCCGTCCGCAACCTGCCGCGCCGCGTACACGCATACCCGCTAATACTACGCCATCGAGACGGAGAAGCAATGCATCGGTTCAAAGAAGCCTGTGCGATTCGGGTGGAGCGCTGCGACGGCCCACGCCCAGCAATCGTCGTCGCTATTGAAAGTTCCAACGCTCGCCACGGAAGGGCTACGGCACGTACTATATCGAGTGGATTGCAAGTTTGGGGCGGGTCTGACCATCACCGTCCCGTAGTGTTGAGGAGACAACCATGGGCTTTTTCGAAAACGACGGCGCAGCGCCACCTACCGGCTCATTAGCACCACTTTCCCAGGAACGCATCATCGCTGCCCTAGAACGCGAGGGAATTAGCTACACATTCGACTCGAACGACGATTTGGCAGTCGGCTTGGAACACGGAGGATTCTTCTTCTTCATCGGCGGGCAGTTCAACGAGTATCTGCGTATCCTGGGCCGTTGGTATGCCTTTTTGCCAACCGATATGCTTGGGGAGGCTATCCAGGCTTGCAACGAATGGAATACGCAAACAATTTGGCCAAAAACCTACGCGGTGGCCAATGACGTCAACGAAGTAGTCATTCTCTCTGAACATTCCGTAGATTACGAACACGGCGTGAGCGACTTGCAGATCACCCAGCACCTAGCGTGCGCGATCACCACCAGCATGCAATTCTTCGAATACCTCAACGAGTCCTTCCCCGACGAATGGGCCGCCTATCAGGCACAAATCGAAGCCCAGGAGCTTGCCGTGGCGGAAGCTCAGGCAGTCGCGGAAGCAGAGGTTGAGGCTCGATACAATCTCGACCCCGGCTCGGTGAACTCGGCTACCGTAGTTCACGGCGATCAAACAGCTCCCGACTCGCTTGTCCAGCCCAGAGCGCCGCACCAGACCGGTATTCTTCCGCAGGCGGAGCCCACGCCTGCACAATCCGCATCCGCAGAGCATTCGCCCAAGCGAGACAATAAAGACCGGGCACAAGAAGAGGATGCCTGACCGATTCCAGGTCGACCTGGCGGGAATGGTTGACCTTCTGTCCAGACATCTCTATTCGGGACCGCAAGTATACATTCGCGAACTCGTGCAAAACGGCGTCGACGCCATGACGGCACGAGCCGAAATAGAGCCGCTCGCTCCCCAGCGCATGCGCATGCGCGCGAAGGTCGATTCCGAAGGCACCTCGACATTGGAGGTTTCCGATTCAGGCATAGGCCTGACTTGGGACGAGGCTCCCGAACTGCTCGCGACGATCGGCCGATCGTCGAAACGCGACGTGGACATAAAGCGCACCGAGTTCATCGGGCAGTTCGGGATCGGACTGCTCGCAGCCTTCATGGTCGCGGACCGAGTAGACGTCTGGTCGAGGTCAGGAAAGCCGGACGTGACAGACGGGCGCACAACCGCCATCCATTGGGTGGGCTACGCCGACGGGACATTCGAGATCGAAGAAGATTCGGATTCGGATCGCGAGGTGGGAACCACTGTGACTCTCACGGCGCGGGCGGGCTGCGAGCATTGGCTCGATCACGCAACAGTGTTGCAGTTGGCAACCGAGTATGCCTCACTCCTCCCCTACGACATCGCGATCGAGGACCCCTTCGACGGAGAGGAAAGATGGCACACGATCACCTCCCCCGACCTTCCATGGCGTCGCTTCTACGATTCCGCTGCCGCTCGTCGCAAAGCTCTGGATTCCTACTGCGAGGAAACCTTCGGATGGCATCCCCTCGGCCATGTCGATTTCGAACTTCCGATCGTCGGTTTGACCGGCGTGGCTTTCATCTTGCCCCAGGCAGTCTCTCCGGGTTCTGGCCAACATCGCGTCTATATCAAGCGCATGCTGCTCGGCTCGCGAGTCGACCGAATACTCCCGGACTGGGCCTTCTTCGTCCGGGCCGTCATCAACGTCGATTCACTGTCTCCCACGGCATCGCGGGAGCAGCTGCACGAAGACGAACTTTTGTGGGAAGTCCGCGAAGCTCTCGGCGCAAGATTGAAGCAGTGGCTGGTCGATTCGCTTTCTGACGGGAGTGAACAGGCAGCTCAGTTTCTTTCCATCCACCATCTCGCACTTCGGGCGGTGGCTCTGACCGATCCTGAAATCCTCGAGCTAGTGAGCAAGGTTTTGCTCTATGAGACCACTGACGGGCCGCAGACGCTAGAGGAAGCACGAGAAAACGGCGAACTAGTTTATACGGTGACGCTCGAAGCCTACAGGCGCGTGGCAACGGTGGCTCGTTCGCAGGGACTGACGGTGGTCAATGCGGGATACGTCTACGACGCCGAAATCGTCGCCAAGCTCGGCAAGCAAGGCTGGAAGGTACGCGAGCTGACGAACGACGACGTCGTGCAAGTGCTCGCGCTCCCCGACGCCGATCGAGCCTGGCAATTAGCCCCTGCCCTTCAACGCGGGCAGGACGTACTGGCCGAAGAGGATTGCTCGGTCATCTTACGTCGATTCGCACCCGAAACGGTGCCGGCGATGATACTGCGCGACGCTCGAAGCGAGAGGCGCAGGGCACTGCGAATAGAGAGAGAAGAATCCCCGGGGCTGTGGGGCGGCATGCTGGACTCACTCGATTCAGCCGGGCCCGAAAGGACGCGAACCCTCGTTCTCAACGACAATTCGCCAATCGTACGTCAACTCATGGAGGCGGCCGACTCCCTCGTCTTCGACGCGGGCCTGAAATCGCTCTATCTTTCCGCTCTCATGTTGGCCGGCGAAGGATTGAATCCCCGCGATGCGCGTTCGCTGGGCGATTGTCTGAGTTCTCTTCTCGACGCTGCCCTGCCCAACGGGCACGTACCCGGCAAGCACATCTCACAAGAAGAGAGCGATTCATGACGTCGTCTGGCAATCTCGCCCATGAGCTTCAGCGCATTCGAAACATGCCTTACGGGAGCGCGCGGGTTGCCGCCGCGGAGGCGGTCGTTCGAAAGGTTGAGGACGAGGGCGCCTTGGCAGAGCAGCTTCTCCCGGCAGCGCTTCTCGACTTAGTCGAAGCGTACGCCTTCACCGACGATGGACCGAGCACCTTCGTTGCCTTCGCGAAAGCTTTGCGCGTATACGATTCTCGGCCGGAACTGTTCGACGAGGTGGACGAACACAATCTCTACTGGGAGTTCAAATGGGTGGCCGGCGACATAGTCGAATACCCGAATATCACTCGCACCCAGGTTGAGGCTCTCCTCGAAGATATGGAGAGGCGATATCGTTTGGCTGGACGAGGCGAAGGTCCCGTTGCCATGGCGCGTTTCAGATGGGCATGGCTCAGCGGCGCATCCGACATCGAGGAGTTGAGGGCTCGATGGCTCGCGGCCGAACCGTCGAAAGGCGACGATTGCAGAGCCTGCCTGATTGGCCAGCAAGTGAACTTCCTTACCGACGTCGGCGCTTGGGAAAACGCAGTGGATCTGGCGCAAACCCAACAGTGGGAATGCAATCAAGAGCCCGAACAGACTAATCATGCGATGGCCCTCAGCGCATACATGATGGGCGATGTCGAGCTGGCTCTCAAGGCGCATAGGAAAGCTCTCGCCTTGGCGGGTGACGAAGGCATTACAGGTTTCGTCAGCAAAGGCCGCGTATTCGAACTTCTCGCCAGAAGCGGTAACTTTGACAGAGCGCTGCGAGGGTTGCTCCTTTCCGATCTCCGCGACGCCAACCATGATCAGCCTCCACTGGTTAGGCTGCGTTTTCTTTTAGGCCTCCTCAGGGGAGTCTCGGCGCATCTCAATGTTGAAGAAGGCTCCCAAGAAGCGCGAGAACTCCAGTCATATGCGCTGAAGGAATGCCGGGGCCTTGCAGCTCAATTCGATGAGCGCAACGGCAACGATTTCTATGCTGATCAAGTCGATGCAGCTTTGACGGCTGCCGCGGGACCGGTCCTCGACCTCGACACCTGCGCACGTGCTGCGCTGGCCGGGCATGTTCTCGACGGTGTGCAGTCAAACATCTCGGCAGCAAGCGAAACGAGCATCCCGACGGCAAGTGAAACGAGCATCTCGGCAGCGAACGAGACGACGACCAATGTGCGCGCTAAGGCCGAGTTGGCCCTTGCGGAGCGCGACTACCTCAAAGCAGCCGAGCTTTTCAATGATCTCGCAACCGACTACGAGCAATCAGGGTCACTGGGCGATGCGGGCCTCGCTTATGCGGAAGCCGGGCAGTGCCTGGCCTCCATCGGCGAGGATATCTCTCACGAACTTTTCGCGAAAGCCGTTCCCTTGCTCAGAGCAGGCAATGTAGAGTTAAACGTCATCTCGACGATACTCTCTGCGTGGGTGCATGCAGCCACCCGTGCCGGAGAGCTTGACACATTGATCGCGGCCTCTCGCGAGCTTCTGAACGAAACCGAGAAAAAAGAGCACGCCTCTCACTCTCTTTTCGCATGCGCATCGCTTCGCCACACATTGGCGCTAGCTCTCATGGAGCAAGGGGCCCTAGATGAGGCGGCAGTCCAAGCCTTAACGGCTGGCAAAGCGTTTGGCGAACACGCCTTTTTCTCCGAAGCTGCACATGCTTTTTGGCTAGCCGGAAAAGTCACCGTCCTTCTGGGAAGAACGGAGGAGGCAATCTGGGCTCTCGAATCGGCTTTCGAGGGTTTCACAGCTGCGGGAAAACGCAAAGAGAAGGTTGACGTCGCCAGCGAGCTCATTGATCTATTCAAGGCCTCAGGTCTCCCTGAAAGAGCGGCAAAGGTAGCGGAATCACTATGAGTGACGCAAGGCGCGCTAGCCGCGCGACATGCGTATTGTGTCCCATATCTTCTCACTCCTATCACTGCATCTTCTGCTGAAGTGAGGATTTCTCCGCTTGTTGAAAGAACTATCCGAGAAAGAGTCGAATCGCATAGGAACCTAGATAATTGAGTGGCTGACGGGGGCGAGCCATCGCCGGTTTCACGGCATGGACAACATTTTTGGCCTTCACCACGATCCGGCATGCCCCGACTTCGCGCCCCAACTGTCCAACGCTTCCATTTCTGGTGTCCAACGCTTCCATTTCTGGTAAAAAATTCACTCGACGTTCTTTGAGCAACCGTCGACGCGCTTCGGGCGGCGGTCAACGGCATCCAGGGATGGCCTGTCCAACAACAGCTCACTCCGACTATAAGGTTCCTTGAGCTCTTGCAGCCTTCCTCCCGCTGGCATACTCCATCCCGACAAGAGTTGCCAGCAGAACGTGCACCGATAGATGCGATCACATTTTTTGTTCGATACTTTTTCACTATTATCGCTGCCATGGCGGATGTTCCAGAAAAGTCATCCACAAAAATCGCCACCGCTTCTATAAGCTGTGAACGGCAATACCGGTCCACGGAAAGTCCTGTGCGTCGTCACACGTCGCCAGGGATTCGTTCCGCTCCCATCGGAACCCGTCCCACAGGAACGGCGTCGTTTGAACGGTTTCGAAATCCGATCGGAGTAGCCCACGGGCGACGGCGTCCAGTAGCGATCCGTCCGACGCAGGCCATGCTTATCGATAATGCGCTTCCTTAACGAAACCGCTTCTGAAGAATGTCTTACGCATGCAATACTGTCATGACGCGTCTGCCCCTGACGCGCAAGTACGACAGCTTAATGAGTGAACGTGGCAAGACAACGATCTGGTGAACGAACGGCATACGTCCTGACACCGATAGCAGGCTCAAGCTTCCGTCGGGGTAGCGGGACTTGAACCCACGGCCTCCCGCTCCCAAAGCGGGCGCGCTACCAACTGCGCCATACCCCGGCGTCCTATCGGACCTGCCCATCATAATGCAACGAGGGCTCTGATGCATGCGATAAACCACCGGAAGCACATACCTTCGGGTACGTTCCGTCTTCGTGGATTCACCCTGTCTTCACCGATACGTTCCGTCTTCGTGGATACGGCCCGTTTTCGTGAATTCGCCCGTTTTCGTGAATCCACCCCGCCCTCGTGGGCTATTGCGAAGGAATACGGTCTGCGTCACACGACGCACACCACACTTCCGAATGTGCTCCACAGCGTGCACCGATCCATCCAACCTGCTATCCTCATGAGGCACGCGAGTGTAGCTCAATGGTAGAGCCCCTGCCTTCCAAGCAGGCTACGCGGGTTCGATTCCCGTCACTCGCTCCAACTGGCTCCCTTCATGTGATTTCGCGTGAACCTTCAGTACCGGTTTACCCCGAGGCCTCATAGCAAAATGTGATACGCGCCCCATCTTCAGCGACGATGTGAAACGCGTCGTGCACTCTGCGTTAGCCGCTTCTCCGACACTCCGCTTTTCGGCACTTCCGGCGTTTCCATCTTTCGGCACTTCCGATGCCCCTCACATTCTTTCCCGCTCCCCCAGCCTCATTTCTCCGCTGTCCGCGTCCTTCCAGGCCTTCCGCATGACTCAAGTCATGCCGATTTCATGACTCCTCGGCACTACCGGCCTATGTCCACGACGGCGATCCTGGAATGGCCGGAAGACCGCCGGCATCGGAACTATCGATCCCTGGGAGGGACCATGAAAGAACAATCCATCGGTCGCTGGCTCTTTCGCCTTGCGATGCTCATCGGATTCTTGCTCGTCAATGCCCACATCAACCACTGGTGGCCTTTCGCATGAGCATGAATACGAAGACAACCGTAAAATCCAATACCGACACCTCATCGCGATCCAATATTGACGCTTCGCTGCAGCCCTGCATTAAGGCCTGCGACATTCGCAAATCCTTCGGCTCCGTTCACGTGCTGGGAGGCATCGACTTGACCGTCCGCGGCGGAACGGTTCATGGCATCCTCGGCCCCAACGGGGCAGGAAAAAGTACGTTCGTGGATCTGTGCGTGGGTTCTTCACGCCCGGATGGCGGGCGAATGAAGGTGTTCGGCGTCGACCCTGCCCGCAATGCAGCCGTCGTCAGGTCGCACCTGGGCGTGGTCATGCAAGAAGCCGCCTTTCCCACGGGACTCAAAGTCAAGGACGCTATTGCATGCTGGCGCCGATATTTGCCCGGCGCCGGTGCGGCAAATATCGCAGGTAGGCGAAAGACAACAAACAGCTGCGCACAAACGATTCCCGAGGCGCAAACAACAAAAGGCTTGAATCGACAACACGAAGGAAGCCTTGATCGGCAAAGAAACAAAATTTTCGATCTGGAAAAGCTTGCCAACCGCGCAATCCACGAGCTCTCCGGAGGCGAAAGGCGAAAACTCGATCTTTTCTTGGCGATGATGGGCGACCCCGCGCTTTTGGTCCTGGACGAACCCACTACGGGGCTCGATCCGTTGGCGCGGAGGGAAGTCTGGGATCTCATAAAGAACCTGGCCAACGCGGGAACGACCATTCTTCTGACATCGCATTACCTTGACGAAGTCGCAGAACTATGCGAAACCGTTTCGATTCTGATTGACGGTCGCATCAACGCATGGGGCACTCCCGCACAAATCGCCAAGAAGTACGGCGGTGGGCGAACCGCGTGGATCGAGTTTTCACACGACGACGTCGCGCGCCAAGCCTTGGCCTGGTATGAGCAACACAGCTCGCATGGAACCCGAAACGCCAAAGCGGCTGGTGGGCGAGCAACCGCGGAAAAAGCGACCATCAGATTCGAGGGGCTCCCGGACCTCGCGAGAGTGCATCAGCTTCTGGCCTCCCCCGAGTACCGCGGCGAAATCCTCGACTTCGCCATTTCCGATCACTCCTTGGAGAAAGCATACGCAAATATCGTGAGGAAGGCCGATAAGTCATGAAGATCAAATTACGGGACTTCTTCCGCAGCCTATACGCTCAGGTGGCATTGCAACTGACAGCATTCGGCAGAAACCCGCGCAACCTCTTTTTTACTCTCGCTTTCCCGATCATCATGACTGTGCTCTTTGCCAGCGGATCCAACAGCCAGCAGAATATCCCAACCCGTAACGGCATTGACGTGACGATGGGAGCTTGGACTATCGTCGGTCTGTGCTGCTATACGCTGCTCATGGGGACCTTCGTTCGCATCGCTGGCGATATGGCAGCCCAACGGGCAACGTCCCTGCTCAAGCGTCTGCGCCTACGAAGCACGTCCGACGCTGCCGTCATCCTCGGCTACATCGTCACAGCGTCGATCATCGCCATCGGGTGCACGGCAATCCTCATCGCCGTCGGCACTGTGGCCTTCGATCTCCCGGCGCCGAAGAACCCGGTGATGGCGGTGCTCATTATCGCGATGATCACCGCGGTTCTTTCACTCATAGGCGCCGCCTACGCATCGTTTATCCCAAGCGCCGAATCGACGCAGATCCTCCTGCTTCCTCCCGCTCTTGTGCTCATGTTCCTTTCCGGCGTCTTCCAACCCATTTGGTCGATACCTGAGGCTTTGCGATCCTTTGCGGAGTGGTTTCCACTCGTCCACCTCACCGATGCTTTGCGTTCGGCATGGTTCAACGTCGATGTGGCCCACGCCCACATTGCCAACGGCGAGCTGGCAATCCCCCGGGGCATCCATTTCATCAGCGACAAGGGACTCCTGGTCATCGGCGTCTGGTGCGCCGTCTCGGCGGTTCTGGCAATCACGACCTTCCGTTGGGATCCTCGCCAACACTGAGATGACAACGGCATTGCCTCCGGCGGCAATGACATCAGCCCTCGTAAAGTAAAGAGGCACCACCAAGTAAAGAGGCACCACCCCGATAGAGCGGCGCTCGTACGGGATCGCCTTCAACTCTGTCGGATGGGACATCGCCCATGACAAGCCGACCCGCGGCAAAGAGGCTCTGGCGGCCCTTAAAGTAAGAGGCTCTGGCGGCCCTTAAAGTAAGAAGCCCCAGCGCTCGCAGCAGAAAGGAACTATGGCTATCGACGACAGCGTGTACAAGGCACTCGCCCATTGCACGGTTGTGCTCGCCGCGGGGTGGCTGGTCTACCTGAAAATCTTCCGTCAAAGGCACAATCACACTACGGCACTTTCAACCACTGCGATCTCTTTCGTCCTCATCGCGCTCTGTCTTCTCGGCATACCGGCAATCGACCACTCGGCTTTGCCGATCGGACTTCTATGCTGCGGTCTTGCCGCAACGGGAGCGCACACGTTGGAGTTCGCAGTGGGAGCAGAATTGGCGACAGTCGGGGTTCTGACCTACATTCAGGCGATTGGATCTGGCTCGAGCTCCTTCACAACCGATTACGATCCCACGGTGGTGACGATCGTCGGATTCCTCTTCATCCGGCTGCGAATGTCCCGCCAATCCCACAGGAGGCTCAAAAGCGACTTCAAGATCGCCGAGGAAAGCCGCGTTTTGCGAGAACGCCGTCTGCGTTCGGACTTCGAAACACAGGTGGCCGCGAATCTTCACGATCTCATAGGCCACGACTTGACGGTCATCAATATCCGGCTTCAAAAGCTAGCTCGCAGTTTGGCTCGCGTCGATATGGGGCTATCGGAAGAAACCCGGGATATTCAGCGTCTTGCTCGCACATCGGTCATCCATCTGAGAGAAGCCGTCGAAGGCCTCAACTCCGTGGACTTTTCCGGCCAGCTTGAGGCGATGCCAAAGTTGCTTTCCTACCGCGGGATCGATGCTCATATCGACATCGATCGAGGAGAAATCGCAAACCTCAACCCGACGGCTCTGTCGACGCTCCAATGGATCCTCCTTGAGGCGATCACCAACGTGCTCAAGCATTCGGCTGCCCAGAATTGCTCGATCGCGCTCACACGAACCGATACCGACGGTGTCGTCTTGACTGTTGTCGACGATGGAATCGGTCTGCGCGATCGCAAGAACGGCCGAGGTTCAGGATTGGCAGACATTCGCGTCCGCGCCGCGCAAATAGGCGGAGAGACGACGGTGGAAGAGGCCTCTCCGCACGGAACCAGAGTAAGCGTCACACTTCCCGCTCGAACCGCCCGGATAGGAAACGCTGGAAACACCACAGAAGAATCCACTTCTCGAAGAGGCGCATGACCATGACAACAGTTCTCATTGCGGACGATCAGGCAATGTTTGCCAGCGCACTCGGCAGTCTGCTCGACGACGAAACTGATATCGACATCATCGGCATATGCAAGGACGGCAGGCAAACTCTGAACCTCATCATGGAGAAGGAACCGGATGTGGCCCTCGTCGACATCGAAATGCCGGAGCTTAGCGGCCTTGACGTTCTCAACGCGGCCCGCGCAGCCGGACTGTCCACGAAGATCGCCATCCTGACGACCTTCCGGTCTCCGGGCTATGTTCGCCAAGCCCTTGAGAACGGAGCGGCCGCTTTCATCACGAAGGACCAGGACGCCGAAGACGTCGCACAGACGATCAGGAGCATCTCTGCAGGTGAAGTGGTGGTAGACCCAGATCTGCTTCTGAGCGGGGCCACATTGCCCGCCAATCCGCTCAAACAACGCCACCGTGAGGTTCTCCGCCTCACGCTGCGAGGGTTACAGGTCGACCAGATCGCAAAAGAACTGTCGCTTTCCCGCGGTACGGTGAAAAACTACCTATCCGAGGCGATCCAGCTCCTCTACTGCAAGTCCAGAGTCGAGGCGGCCCAACTTGCCCGCACGAATGGGTGGCTTTAAAAGAAATGAGAGCTTTGAAAGGCCTTTAAGAATGGGGACTTTGAAAAGCCCATACAAATAGCGGCATTTAAAAACATCTGGAAGAACCCGCGGCTAGTCTCGAACCTTCATTCGGCCCTTCTCATTTCCGGGACTCGTTTCCAGAGTCCTCGGGTTCGTTTTCGAAGCTTTGGGGCTCGTTGTTCAAGGAATCCCCGGATTCATTCCAAGAATCTCGGGATTCCTTTTCGACATTTCGGGGATCGGCGCCTTCCGGCTCATCGATTGGCTTGCTCATGCCGTAGAGGATCGATTCAATGAGCGACCGCAAAACCACCGGTCCCCCCGAATCCGTGCGGCGCATGAAATCGTAGGAGACACCATCGAGGAATGCCGTTACTAGCGTATCGGCGACCCTGTCAATTTCCACTGTCGCCTCGCGGCCGAGCCTTGCAAGCAGGTTTGTCACCAACTGCTTGATCTCACAGTTCATGCCGGCGTCGTATTCTTCGAACCTCACGAATGCCTGAGGATTGCGCATCGCGTAGAGTTTAAGCTCCGACTTCAAGATGTACATCGTTCGGCCGTCGGTCCGCAAAGCCTCGAGGATCTCCATAAAACTATCGA
>ERZ773067.1776-NODE-1776-length-11266-cov-6.050754_pt1 | contig 11266 bp, 9 predicted proteins | sample MGYA00580622_ERZ773067 | MGnify/ENA primary metagenome ERZ773067 (study PRJEB29015, sample SAMEA2737998) | human oral metagenome | biome: human oral; feature: human-associated habitat; material: dental | place: China | collected 2113 ...
GATACTTACATTCCAGGCTCGGAAGAGTTAGTTGTGTTCTTCATGGCATTCATTGGGGCTTTGATAGGCTTCCTTTGGTACAATGCTTATCCTGCACAAGTGTTCATGGGTGACACGGGAAGTCTTACCATCGGAGGTATCATAGCAGTAGGTGCAATCATCATTCACAAGGAGTTGATGCTCCCTATTCTCTGTGGCGTATTCTTTGTTGAGAGCTTAAGTGTTATCGTACAGGTTTGGTACTACAAGTTAGGAAAGCGTAAAGGTGTTAAACAGCGTATCTTTAAGCGCACACCAATACATGACAACTTCCGTACACAAGATAGCCAACTCGATCCAGAGTGTAAGTATCTCTTGAAAAAACCACATAGTGCAGTGCATGAGAGTAAGATTACACTACGCTTCATCATCGTGACTATCATCCTCGCTGCAATGACTATCATCACACTGAAGATAAGATAAACACGAGGCGTGCGAAGCCTTAGCACGATATGTGCGGGGCGTTCGCACCATTGGTGTTCATACGATACACCATACAGCTGACCACTACCCAAAAGGCGGGTAACCGTTTACTCGAAGAAAGGTAAGCAGCCAGCAAACAAAAACATTACATAAGCAAGAGTAAGGAAAGGAAAGATATATGAAAAGAATAGTAATACTTGGTGCCGGTGAAAGTGGTGCCGGCGCAGCCGTATTGGCAAAGAAAGAAGGCTTCGATGTCTTTGTTTCTGACATGTCAGCCATTAAGGACAAGTATAAGAAGATGCTTGATGACCGTGGTATAGAATGGGAAGAGGGACAACACACAGAAGAGAAGATTCTCAATGCTGATGAAATCATCAAGAGCCCTGGTATTCCTAAAGAAGCTCCTATTGTTCAGAAACTTATTGCACAGGGTACACATATCATTAGTGAAATAGAATTTGCTGGTCGATATACCAACTCTAAGATGATATGTATTACTGGAAGTAATGGAAAGACCACAACAACGAGCCTCATCTATCATATCTTCAAAGATGCTGGTTACGACGCTGGTTTGGCTGGTAACATTGGTAACAGTCTTGCACTGCAAGTAGCAGAAGACCCACATGAGTATTATATCATTGAGTTGAGCAGCTTCCAGTTGGACAATATGTATGACTTCCGTGCCAATATTGCCATCCTTCTCAATATCACCCCTGACCACTTGGACCGCTATGACTACAAGTTTGAGAACTACGCAGACGCTAAGATGCGTATCATTCAGAATCAAACCAAGGAGGACAGTTTTATCTATTGGAACGATGACCCTGTCATCAAGAAGGAACTTGAGAAGTTTGATGTACATGCCGTATGCTATCCTTTCTCTGAATTAAAGGAGAATGGCAGTATCGGTTACATTGAAGAAGGACAGTATACGATTGAGCAGCCTGAGCCATTCAACATGGAACAGGAAGACCTTTCGCTCACAGGACGTCACAACATCTACAACTCTTTGGCAGCAGGTATTGCCTCAGACATTAGCGGTATCAAGAAAGAAAACATCCGCAAGAGTCTGAGCGACTTCCCTGGTGTTGAACATAGACTGGAGAAGGTATGTAAGGTTGCTGGTGTACAATATATCAACGACTCAAAGGCTACCAATGTTGATGCTTGTTGGTATGCACTTGAAAGCATGCGTACACCAACTATCTTGATTATTGGTGGCAAGGATAAGGGAAATGACTATAACAGCATTAAGGACTTAGTTAAGCAGAAGTGTGCTGGTATCGTCTACCTTGGCGCTGACAATAAGAAGCTACATGACAACTTCGACGACCTCGGGCTTCCTATCCGCGACACCCACTCCATGAAGGATTGTGTTGCAGCTTGTGCCGAGTTAGCAAAGCCAGGTGACACAGTTCTCCTAAGCCCATGCTGTGCAAGCTTCGATCTTTTTAAGAATATGGAAGACCGTGGCGAGCAGTTCAAGAGTTATGTAAGAGCATTATAGGGAAAGGCTAATTGGGCTAATAAGGCTAATTGGGCTAATAAATCCCATAAGGAACAAAAAACAATGAAGAATAAATCTCTCAGTAACATATTCAAAGGAGACAAGGTTATTTGGATGGTCTTCTTCTTCCTATGTATCATCAGTATCATTGAGGTATATTCAGCCTCAAGTTCACTGTCGTACACAGGAGGTAACTACTGGAGTCCTATCATCTACCATTGTAGCATCCTCATTGTAGGAATTGCTCTGATGGTGGTTGTATTAAATATTAAATGTCGTTACTTCAAACTCATAACGCCTATCGTACTGGGCATGTCCATACTATTGCTGGCATGGGTACTCGCAGCAGGACAAAGTACGAATGGAGCAAGCCGTTGGATTAGCTTTGCAGGTATTCAATTCCAACCTTCCGAATTAGCTAAGGGAGCCTTGGTATTAGCTATTGCACAGATTCTTAGCGCAATGCAAACCGAACATGGAGCTGACCGAAAAGCCTTTAAATATATCATGTGGCTATCTGGTGGTATTATTCTCCTCATTCTCGGTGAGAATCTTTCCACAGCGATGCTCATTGGATTGACCGTAATATTGATGATGTTTGTGGGAAGAGTTCCTTTCAATCAGTTAGGTCGTTTGATAGGTTTCATCGTCTTACTTGGAGTTTTCGTCCTATCTATGGTGATGCTTGTGGGTGATGACAAGAAAGCTGAGGACGAATTATCTGCCAAACAAAACCTTACAGAACAGACGGTAGCTGCACAGCAAGAGGAATCACCTGGATTCATTGGTAAAATTCTCCACCGCGCTGACACATGGAAGGCACGTGTCAAGAAATTCTTTAGTAACGAATATGTTGCACCAAAAGATTACGACTTAGATAAAGATGCGCAGGTGGCACATGCTAACATAGCCATCGCTTCATCAGATGTCGTTGGTAAAGGACCAGGAAACTCTAATGAAAGAGATTTTCTTTCGCAAGCCTTCTCCGACTTTATCTATGCGATTATCATTGAAGAAGGAGGTATCGAAGGAGCCATCTTTGTGGCACTCCTATATATTATCCTTCTGTTCAGAACTGGAATTATAGCCAACCGGTGTGAAAATTCTTTCCCTGCTTTTCTCGCTATGGGTATCGCTTTCCTCTTGGTTACACAGGCGTTGTTCAACATGTTAGTAGCTGTAGGATTGGCACCAGTTACTGGACAGCCACTCCCCCTTATCAGTAAGGGTGGTACTTCAACTATCATTAATTGCGTCTACATAGGCGTAATACTCAGTGTAAGCCGTTCAGCAAAGAAAAAGAAAGAAGAAAAGAAACCTTCTGAGAAAGTTTCACATGCAATAGTCTAATCTGTAGAGAAGACTAAAAAGAATGTGAAAGTTGAAAGAAGATAAAAAAAATGATTACCTTTGTAGGTTATAAAGAAGATGCAAATGGACGAAGAATTAAGAATTATCATCAGCGGTGGCGGTACGGGAGGACATATCTTCCCTGCAGTATCAATTGCTAATGCCATCAAGGCAAAACACCCAGAGGCGAAGATTCTCTTTGTGGGTGCTGATGGACGTATGGAGATGCAACGTGTTCCTGCTGCTGGTTATGAGATAAAAGGCCTACCTATCAAAGGTTTCGACCGTGCTAATAAGCTAAAGAACATTGAAGTACTTTGCAAACTTTGGAAGAGTCTTCGTATGGCTCGCCAGATAATAAAAGACTTTAAGCCACAGGTTGCTGTGGGTGTTGGTGGTTATGCCAGTGGTGCAACGCTCTATGAGTGTGCAAAGATGGGCATCCCATGTCTTATCCAAGAGCAGAATTCTTATGCTGGTGTTACCAACAAACTATTGTCTAAGCGTGTGAAGAAGATTTGTGTTGCTTACGAAGGTATGGACCGTTTCTTCCCTGCTGATAAGATTATCATGACGGGTAACCCTGTTCGTCAGAACGTCCTCTCTACCCCACTCTCTGTTGAAGAGTCACGTGAGAGTTTCGGTCTTGACCCTAACAAGAAGACGATCCTCCTCGTTGGTGGTAGCCTTGGAGCAAGAACTATCAATCGCTCAGTCATTGAACACCTTGATCTCATCAAGCAATCAGACGTTCAATTCATATGGCAAACGGGTAAGTTCTATCATCAACAGATATTGGATTCGATGAAGGGTAAGGAACTTCCGAACCTAAAGATAATGGACTTTATCAGTGATATGGGTGCTGCATATAAGGCTGCTGACCTTGTTATCAGTCGTGCTGGCGCAAGTTCTATCAGTGAATTCCAGCTTATCGGAAAGCCTGTTATCTTGGTTCCAAGTCCAAACGTGGCAGAAGATCATCAGACAAAGAATGCGATGGCATTGGTCAATAAAGATGCTGCACTCTGCGTAAAGGACGTTGATGCACCTGACACTTTAATAAAACTTGCACTCGATACCATTACAAATGATGAGAAGTTGGCAAGTCTTAGTGAGAATGTTAAGAAGATGGGGCTGAAGAACTCCGCAGAGATTATTGCTGACGAGGTTATCAAACTCATTAAGGGATAAAGCTATCTTCCAATAGATAGGGTTTAAAGAAACTATCGTAGAACGTTGTCGTATCCCCAAACAAAAGAAAGAAAAAGAATATATAACACATGGAACTCAAAGATATTAAATCAGTTTACTTCGTAGGTGCAGGTGGCATCGGTATGAGTGCTATTGCTCGTTATTTCCTTCATAAAGGATTGATAGTAGCGGGTTACGATAAAACTCCATCTGAACTTACCCACACTTTGGAGAAAGAAGGAATGGACATTCATTATGAGGAGAATGTTCAACTCATCCCTGCAGCGTGCAAAGAACCAGCATCAACGTTGGTAATCTACACACCTGCCATCCCTTCTAACCACGCTGAGCTGGTTTACTTCCGTGAGAATGGCTTTGAGATTCAGAAACGTGCACAGGTTCTCGGCACACTCACCCGAACACATAAGGGTCTTTGCTTTGCTGGAACACATGGAAAGACAACGACTTCCAGTATGTGTGCACACCTTATGCACCAAAGTCATTTGGACTGTAACGCCTTCCTTGGTGGTATTTCCAAGAACTATGGCACTAATTATATCCTCTCTGACCATAGCGACTTTGTTGTGATTGAGGCAGACGAGTTCGACCGTTCTTTCCATTGGCTGCGTCCTTGGATGAGCGTTATCACCTCAACAGACCCTGACCACTTGGATATCTATGGTACAAAAGAGGCTTACCTTGAGAGTTTCCGTCACTATACAGAACTCATCCAAAAGGGAGGTGCACTCATCATCCGCAAAGGATTAGAGATGAAACCAAACGTACAAGAAGGTGTTAGAATCTATGAATACAGCCGTGACGAAGGCGACTTCCACGCTGAGAACATACGAATTGCAAACGGAACAATCACCTTTGACTTCGTTTCTCCTATCGAGAACATAAAGGATATTGAGCTTGGACAACCCATACCTATCAACATTGAAAACGGTATCTCTGCAATGGCTATGGCTCAACTCAATGGCTGTACGGCAGAAGAATTGCGCAATGGAATGAAGACATATGGTGGTGTTGATCGTCGTTTCGACTTCAAGATAAAGGATAACCGCCACGTCTTCCTCTCAGACTATGCGCATCATCCAAAGGAGATTCTGCAGAGTGCAAAGAGTCTTAAGGAACTCTATGCTGACAAGAAGGTTACTGCAATCTTCCAACCACACCTCTACACTCGAACACGTGACTTCTATAAGGAGTTTGCAGAGGCACTCAGTCATTTCGATGAAGTGGTATTGACAGAGATTTATCCTGCTCGCGAAGAACCGATCCCAGGTGTAACAAGCGAACTCATCTATGACAACCTCAGTCCTAATGTTAAGAAACAGATGATTAAAAAGGACGATGTTCTCGACTTTGTAAAGTCAAGAGACTTTGACGTTTTGGTTGTTTTGGGTGCCGGTAATCTCGACAATTATGTCCCAGAGATTGCAAAGATACTCAACGAGAAATAAGAAGAAAGAAAGCAAAAACTCTTAAAACAAAAGAGAGAAGATATGCACATTAAGTGGAAAAAGATAATTATCACTGCGCTGGACATTGTACTGGCTATTTATCTCATCATGGCAGTTACCTCATGGAACAAGCCTGATGAGAGCAAACAGCTATGTACAAAAGTGAATATTAACATATCTGACTCTAACAATGCAGGCTTTCTTACCGCTACAGAAATCAAACAAATATTAGAGAAGGTACACCTCTATCCCCTCAATAAGAAGATAACTGACATCAATCCACGCAACATTGAGGAGGCATTAAAAGTGGGACCATTCATCAATACAGCCCAGTGTTACAAGACTAAAGACGGACACGTCAACATCTATATTACTCAACGTATGCCGATTATCCGCATTAAGAGTAGCAATGGAGCTGATTACTATCTTGATGATAATGGGGGAATACTCCCGAACTCTAAGTACACCAGTGACTTAATCATTGCGACTGGCAATATAGATAATAACTTTGCACGCCTTTATATTGCTCCTCTTGCCAAGGCTATCAGTGCTGAACCACTATGGCTGAACCAAATAGAGCAGATTAATGTCTTACCAGACAGAGGCATCGAGTTAGTACCACGTGTCGGTAATCATATCATCTTCATGGGTTACTTGCCTAAAAACAATGGTCCATGGAAGCGTAAGCATGATATAAATATCTTCGTTAAAAAGAAGTTGTCACGCTTAGAGAAGTTCTATCGATATGGTCTTTCACAGGCTGGTTGGAACAAATACTCTTACATCGACATAGAATTCGACAACCAAATCATCTGTAAGAAACGTGATGAGAAAGCCGAGAAAGAAGAAGAGGATGCATTGCTTAAGAAGGCTCAGTCTGAACAAGTAGAAGACGTACAACGTACAGAAGAGGAGGAAAGAGATAAAGCCCGTAAGGAAGTGAAACGGCAAGAAGATGCCTCAGCAGGACTTACGGAATAAAAACTATCATTTTAGAGAATATAAAATAAGGAACATAATACTTAACGAATATGGCAGAGTTCATAGTAGCCATTGAATTAGGCTCATCAAAGATTACGGGAATCGCTGGCAAAAAGAATCTTGACGGCAGTATCTCCGTGCTTGCTGTTGTAAAGGAAGACGCTACACAGTGTATTCGCAAGGGTGTCGTTTACAACATCGACAAGACCGGACAGTGCCTCACTGGCATCATCAACAAACTAAGAAAACAACTGAAGTATGAGATTTCTCAGGTCTATGTAGGCGTGGGAGGACAGTCTATACGAAGCGTTCGCAACGTTATCGTAAAGGATCTGCCTACTGATACCATCATTACCTCAGATATGATTAATGAGTTAATGGATGCCAACCGCAATATGACTTATCCTGACCAGGAGATTCTCGATGCTGCCACACAGGAGTATAAGGTTGACAACCAGTTTGTTCTCGACCCAGTCGGTATCAAAGCCACTCGCTTGGAGGGTAACTTCCTTAATATCCTTTGGCGCAAGGCTTTCTATGATAACCTCAACAACTGCTTTGAGAAGTCTGGTATCTCTATAGCTGAGATGTACCTTGCACCTTTGGCCTTGGCTGATGCCGTATTGAGCGAGGCTGAGAAACGTGGAGGTTGTGTATTGGTTGACTTCGGTGCTGACACAACAACAGTTTCTGTATACTACAAGAACATTCTCCGTCACTTGGCTGTTATTCCATTGGGTGGTAACAATATTACAAAGGACATTGCTAGCCTACAGATGGAAGAAAAGGATGCTGAGGCGATGAAGCTTAAGTATGGTTCTGCTTTCACTGAGAATAACGACATCGACAATACATTAAAATACTCTATCGACTCAGAACGTACCGTAGAGAGCCGTAAGTTCATTGAAATCGTTGAGGCACGTATTGGTGAAATCGTTGAGAATGTATGGTGTCAGGTACCATCTGACTATGCCGACAAACTCCTTGGCGGTATCATTCTCACTGGTGGCGGTATGAACTTGAAGAACATTGAACGCTGTATTCGTAATACCACACATATCGACAAGATTCGCAAAGCAAACTTCGTCACACATACCATCGCTTCAAGCAATGCTGATATCACAGCTAAGAATGGTGACATGAACACAATTCTCGGTTTGCTTATCAAGGGAGAAATGAACTGTGCTGGACCAGAATACAACCCTGCACAGAGCAATCTCTTCAACAACGAAGACATTGCAGTAGCAACTCCTATTGACCAACAGCAGCAACCTTATACGCCATCATCTACAACAAGACAGGGACAAGGTATTGTTCCAACACCTGAAGAGAAGAAGAAGGCTGAAGCTGAACGTCGTAAGCGTGAAGAGGAAGAGCGCAAGCTGCGTGAGGAAGAGGAAGCAAGAGAGCGCGAACTCGAAGAGGAGAAGCGTCGCAATAGCTTCTGGAACAAATTCTCACGTAAGGTGAAAGAGTTCGGAAAAACCATTATGAGTGAGGATGAAGAATAATCCAACAGCTCACACAGAAAAAGAACATAGGAAATAAACATAGACAACATACTGTTATGGCAGACAACAATAATAAAATGGATATATTAGACTTCGGTGACGGCGATGTAGCTGATAGCATCATCAAGGTCATTGGTGTCGGTGGTGGTGGTGGTAACGCCGTAAACCACATGTACAGAGAAGGTATCCACGATGTGACCTTCGTACTCTGTAACACGGATGCGCAAGCACTCAACGACTCTCCTGTTCCTGTTCATCTGCAATTGGGTAAGGAAGGATTAGGTGCTGGAAACCGTCCTGAACGTGCACGTCAGGCTGCTGAAGAGACCAGCGAGGATATCAAGCGTATGCTCAACGATGGTACGAAGATGGCATTTATCACCGCTGGTATGGGTGGTGGTACGGGTACTGGTGCAGCACCTGTCATCGCACGTGTCAGCAAGGAATTGGGCATTCTCACCGTGGGTATCGTTACAATTCCATTCCGTTTCGAGGGAGCTAAGAAGATAGATCAGGCGTTGGATGGCGTTGAAGAGATGGCAAAGCACGTCGATGCGTTGCTCGTTATCAACAACGAACGTCTCCGCGAGATTTATCCTGAACTGAGTTTGCTCAATGGTTTCCGCAAGGCTGACGACACCCTGAGCGTCGCTGCTAAGAGTATTGCAGAGATTATCACCGTTCATGGTATTATGAACCTCGACTTCAACGATGTAAAGACAGTCCTCAAAGATGGTGGTGTAGCTATCATGTCAACCGGTTACGGTGAGGGTGAAGGTCGTGTAAAGCAGGCTATTGAGGATGCACTCAACTCACCACTGCTCAACGATAACGATGTCTATAAGTCTAAGAAGATTCTGCTCTCTATCAACTTCAACACTGACGACAAGGACAACCCTGGTCTGACAATGGAGGAAATGGGCGATGTGACAGAGTTCATGAACCACTTCAGTGCAGACTTCGAGTTGAAATGGGGACTTGCTATTGACCCTGAACTCGACAAGAAGGTTAAGGTTACTATCCTTGCAACGGGCTTCGGTATCGAGGATGTTGACGGTATGGGTAGCCATATCAAGAAGCAGACACAGGAAGATGCAGCACGCCAGGCAGAGGAAGAGGAGAAGGCTGCAGAGCGTCGTGACCGTCGTGATCGTTTCTATAAGGACAACAACAGCTCACAATACAAGCATCGTCCACACATCTATCGCTTTACTGCGGATGAACTCGACAACGAGGATGTTATCCTTGCTGTAGAGAACACACCAACCTATAAGCGTACTAAACAGATGATTAAGGATATCAAGCGTATTAGTAATCCTGAGCAAGATAATGAAGAAAACGAAAGCAACGAAGGCGCTGTTGAAGGCGTTATTAGCTTCGTATAATAGTTATATCAAAAATAAAAAAGGCTGGACTCCGAAAGAAGTTCAGCCTTTTTTAATTCATCAACCTTATTCATTATAAGAAGAATAACCTCTTCCCTTTGGGGAAAAGGCACCTTTCTATAAGTCGCTTTACCCTTATATGCGTTCTTATTAAGCCTCCGCACCACATGTGTTAGGCGTCCGCACATAACGTGCTAAGCCTTCACACACTCGTATAAGAGAGCAAGACTTCTCCTATTTTGTAGTATTTTCTTTCTTACAAAGGCTCATTCCAGAAATATAATAGACCGTTGGAAGTGGCTCTTTTAGATACAGTTCTACATCATAACGATTGCAAATATCTGAAAGGTCATAGTCAGTAAGTGAGAAAGGACGTTTAAAAGCTCTCCCCTTAAAGCTAAAATAAATATGATCTACTCTAAGAGTTGAAAAGCCATTTAATGGTACCTTATAAATCTTTTCTGGCAGATAATACGACCTTAACATCAGAGTGAGCCCAACTACTGTCCAACAAATACATGCGTTATTAACTATAGCATCAAAGCCCTTCGATGCTATCAACTTATCATATAGGACTGCCACAACCGTAACAACAATAAAGAGTCCAATATCATAATATGACACCACCAGAAAGTTCTGATAGATAACCTTACATCCCATTATCAATAGCAACGAAAGGAAATTACGTAACTTACCCAACTTCGCCTTACTAAATAAAGCCTTCATTCTACCTTATTTACAATGTTATATCTATGGATTGTATCGTAGACTCGCCACAAATACGCTCCTCACATAGTCCTAAATATTAATCAATCCAAAACAAACACCTAAGACAAACATGTTCCCTCGAATGCGCACTTCATCAACAACCAACACTCAACACCCAACACCTAAACACAAAACATGTTCCCTCAGATGCGCACTTCATCATCACCTAACATTCAACAGCCAACACCCAAGCCGACATTTACACATCATCATCACCCAAAAATCAACACCCAACACCTAACATAGGCACCAGATACTTTGCCAAGCAATAACCTCCACCAATCAGCCAGCACCATAGAATTGCAGCCAAGAGGAAAGGCTTAAAACCTGCTTTCTTAAACTTATCAATACTCGTTTCAGCACCGAGTGCAGACATAGCCATTGTAAGCAGGAAGGTGTCGAGGGTATTGATAAAGTCGACAAGTTCTTTTGGAAGTAAGTTCAATGAGTTGAAACCGATGACCACAAGAAAGAGGATAGCAAACCAAGGGATGTTTATCTTACGACTACCGCCAGCCTCATCGTCTCGCTCTGCAACATTCTTTGCAACAAAGAAAGCTATAACCAACAACACAGGTACCAACATCATCACACGAATCATCTTAACGATAATCGCAGAATTGCTCACAGCAGCAATTCTAT
>ERZ773067.1777-NODE-1777-length-11263-cov-3.348769_pt1 | contig 11263 bp, 9 predicted proteins | sample MGYA00580622_ERZ773067 | MGnify/ENA primary metagenome ERZ773067 (study PRJEB29015, sample SAMEA2737998) | human oral metagenome | biome: human oral; feature: human-associated habitat; material: dental | place: China | collected 2113 ...
TTTTTTGTATTTTGATTGTGGGATTATTTCCAAAGAAAAATAAAAATATAATCCATCTTGCGACAAAGCCTATGACTGAACAATATATTCTTGGTGAGATGTTAAAATTATATATAGAAAATAATACAGATTTGTCCGTAGATATTACACAGGGAGTAGGTGGAGGAACCTCAAATATAGAACCGGCTATGGAAAGCGGTGAGTTTGATCTCTACCCGGAATACACAGGCACAGGCTGGAATATGGTATTAAAACATGAAAATCAGTACGGTGAAGAACAGTTTGATATTTTACAAAAAGAATATCAGGACAAGCTCGGACTTACATGGGATGTAATGCTTGGCTTTAATAATACCTACGGCATTGCCGTTAGAAAAGATATTGCAGTAAAGAATGATATAAAAACATATTCCGATTTACAAAAACTGAATGGGAAGCTGATTCTTGGTGCCGAATATGACTTCTTTGAGCGTCAGGACGGATATGATATGTTAAGAAAAACATATAATCTTTTATTTGCCTCTACAAGTGATATGGATATGGGACTTAAATATCAGGCGATAAACAGCGGTAAGATAGATATAATGCCTGTAAATACTACAGACGGTCAGCTGGCTCAGGCGGATGTCGTACTTCTTGAAGATGATAAAAATATGTATCCTTCATATCAGGCGGGAATGGTGGTAAGAGAAGAAATATTGGATAAATATCCACAGCTTCACAGTGCTTTGCAAAAATTTGATAAGCTGATAAATGAGTCGGATATACAGAGGATGAACTATGAAGTGGAGAGTGAAAAGAAAGAGCCGAGGGACGTTGCAAAGGCATTTTTATTAGAAAAAGGACTTATAGAATAGGAGGATTTATGGCCATAGCTATTGAGTTTTCACATATAAGAAAAAGTTATGGAGATACGGTAATTATACCGGATTTGAATTTACAAATAGAAAAGGGAGAGTTTGTTACCATTGTAGGCTCTTCAGGTTGTGGAAAAACTACCGCTTTAAAGATGATTAATGGACTTTATGAACCTACATCAGGAGATATTTTTGTAAATGGAGAAAATATCAAGAATATAGATATGATTAGGTTAAGAAGAAGTATCGGCTATGCTATACAGGGCAGTGTTTTATTCCCGAATATGACGGTGGAAGAAAATATTTCCTATGTTCCAAGCCTATGGAATAAAAATGACAAGGAAAAGACTAAAAAGGCTGTGGATAAATGGATGGAGGTAATAGGTCTGGATCCGTCCATGAAGGACAGATATCCGTCAGAGCTTTCCGGAGGGCAGCAGCAAAGAGTAGGAATTGCAAGAGCTCTTGCGGCATCTCCTGATATTTTACTGATGGATGAGCCATTTGGAGCGGTAGATGCTATCACAAGGGAACAATTACAAAATGAATTGAAGTCTTTACATAAAAAAACAGGTATCACTATATTGTTTGTCACTCACGATATTGAAGAAGCATTAAAGCTTGGTACAAAGGTTTTGGTACTTGATAAGGGTGAGATAGAACAATACGATAAGCCTTCTGAGATAGTGCAAAACCCTGCCACGGATTTTGTAAAAAAGCTTGTGGAAAAGCAAAGAAGAGCCTGTAACCTGCCGGATGAAAGGCTTAGAGAGTGCGAGTATTGCGGTGCTTATATGCTTTCATAATACGAGGCAGAAGAATATATCAAATTTTGGTATAAGTGTAGTTAGATCAGAGTTGGGAATTGGAGTAGCAAGAGAACCCGTTGATAACTGCATTAGCCGTGGAATGTTAAATAATAAAAACTTGAAAATTTAATATGAAAAAGACAAAGTATTATTAAATTTATAATCATTAAACTTACGAAGAACGGAGGAGTAAAATATTATGCCAAGACCAACAACAAAAAATGATTTAATGACTGCAGCTAAGGAAAACTATGAAAAGTTAAATTTACATATTTCAAAGATGACTGAGGAAGAGTTGAATACTCAGTTTGATTTTTCAAAAGATGAAAAGAAAAAAGAAGCTCATTGGAAAAGAGATAAAAACTTAAGAGATGTTTTAATCCATCTCTATGAATGGCATCAGCTTATTTTGAATTGGGTACATTCCAATCAAAAGGGAGAAGAAAAACCATTTTTACCTGAACCATATAATTGGAAAACTTATGGAGATATGAACGTAGAATTTTGGAAAAAACATCAGGACACTTCTCTTGAAGATGCAACTGAAATGTTTAATAAATCCCATATTGATGTATTAGCGTTAGCTGAAAAATTTACAAGTGAAGAATTATTTTCCAAAGGTGTCTATAAGTGGACAGTGGGTAGTACACTTGGTTCCTATTTTGTAAGCGCCACCGCAAGCCATTATGACTGGGCTATGAAAAAGCTAAAAGCTCATCAGAAAAACTGTAAATCAAAATAGTCTGGAAAGGATAATGTGTTATTTACAAATTTGTGAAACAATTGACTTTCCCAGATTAACGACTATAATAAAGTTAAACTTTAGATTAGTCGGAGGTGAGGTATGGCTTATATTAAAAGGGCTATTTCAACTATGCTTAAAAGCAGGGTAAGAACCAGTAAGTGTACATTGATATTAGGTGCAAGACAAGTTGGAAAATCTACACTTATAAAGAAAGAATTTCCAAAGTATAATCGTGCAAACTTTGATGATAGGCTAACAAGGCTTCAGGCAAAAGAAGAACCCAAGCTGTTTTTCTTGAATAATCCTTGTCCTCTGTTTATTGACGAAGTGCAAAAAGAAGGCTCTGTATTAGAAGAAATTAAACAAATTGTCGATGAGTCCGATGCAAGAGGGCAGTTTATTTTATCAGGTTCTCAAAAATTAGAGTTGATGAAAGGTGTTAGTGAATCTTTAGCCGGCAGGGTTTCCCTGTGCGAATTATCAGGTCTGTCTCTGCGCGAGATTTACCAAGTTAACTTTAACAGACACTTTATTCCAACCGATGAATATACAAAAGAACGTGAAAGTAAACTTAAAAAATATGATAATATTTGGAGTATTATCCATACAGGTTCATACCCTGAACTATACGACATAGAGCGTGATTGGCAGGAATTCTACTCTTCCTATGTATCTACTTATCTGGAAAGAGATATAAACGAACTTATTTCTACGGATAGTCTGACATTTACTAAATTTTTGACAGCTGTTGCGGCAAGAACCGGGGAGATGCTTAATTACTCAAATATCGCCGGTGAAATTGGTGTAAGTGAGCCTACCGTAAAGAACTGGATTTCAATTTTGGAAAGAACAGGGATTGTCTATGTATTACAGCCATATAGTGCAAGTACGTTAAGTCGTGCGATTAAAACACCTAAGATTTATTTTAGGGACACAGGGTTAGCCTGTTATTTGACAAGATGGTTAACTGCCGATGCTTTAAAGAACTCGGCTGTTGCAGGAAATATGTTCGAAACCTTTGTGGTTTCTGAGATTTTAAAATCATATTCCAATGAAGGAAAGGACTATCGCTTTAATATTTTCTATTACAGAGGAAAAGATAAAAGAGCCACTGTAGAGAATGAAATTGATTTGATAATTGAAGAAAACGGCATTCTATATCCCATAGAGATAAAAATGTCCGGCAATCCAAAGGCAAATATGGGTGCAGCCAATCCTGTGCTTGATAAAATTCCTGATAAGAAAAGGGGAACCGGAATTATCCTCTGCCTCATAGATAAAAAAACATATCTGAGAGAAAATCTTATTGCACTCCCTATTGAGTATGTTTAATACGGTAAATTAGACAGATTAGGAGACTGATATGGACAAATTAAAAAAGTTTTGGACAGAGCTGAAAGCAGATTATGAGAATAAGTATGAAATTCCGTTTTTAACAGATTATGATAAGTCTGTGCCGTATTTTGAGAAAATGGAAGAGCTGTTACTTGATATGCAAAAAGAAGATGAGAAAAATGTAGAAATTGCTTGTTTGCTTGCTTCTGTTCGTATGGAACTTCGAGATAGTTATGAGGCTTGTGCAGGGTTACTGTTTGATTTTCTGGATAAAAATGAGGAATACTTATCTGATAACGACAAGGCAAGACTATATACAAATATCGGATATTATTCAGATTTTGATAACCTGACACCCAAGTATCTGCTAAAAGCGGAAGAATTAAACTCTCCATATCCGGAGACATACGAGGGGTTGGGATTATACTATTTTAGCGAATATGAAAGTGATAATGATGAAAAAAACCTTGAAAAAGCCCTAAAATATTTTGAAAAAACAACTAAGATGTCTAATGATTATGCGAGCCTTTTTAATTATGGGGCAGCACTTTACGAAAATAAAGAGTACAAAGAGGCAAAAATACTTTTTGAAAATTTGATCATAGAATATCCTAATAGAATGAGGCTGTTATTAGCGTTAGGATATTGTGAACTATTTATGGGAAATAAGGAGAAAGCCCTTTTTTATCTTGCTCAGGTGAAAGACGGTCAGGACGGGAATTATTCATTAAGTACAGATGATATAACAGATTATCAGGTGTATGATGCCTATTATGTTTTGGATGAATACGATAAATTTCTGGATGGGCTTAATGATGTAATATGTAATTATTATACCGATGATTGGGAACATTATTATTATACTCTATGGATAAAAAATCAAAAGGATGAATTTTATGACTTAGTTCAATCTACTATTCCGAAACTGGAAGGAAGAATAGAAGAAGCTAAGATTGATGATGATTATAATAGTCAGGAAGAAAAAGAGGAATATATTGCAAGCTACAAAGAAGATTTAGCAAAATATAAGGCTATGATTAAAAGAATAGAAAATGGCTGTAAAAAGCCTGATTTAACGCTTAACTTATATCCTGAGTATAAATGTTTTCTTATAGACTGCCTTAGACATAAATTTTAGGTTAAGGCAGGATGTATAAAACTTTTTAACATAGATAATGATTGGAGTATGAAGGAGAGGACATGAAAGAGTATGTAAAACTATATCAAAAAATGAGAGAGGATTATTATAAAAAATGGGGTGCTTACTCTCATCCGCTGAGTCTTGCAGAATTTGAAGAGCTGAACCAAAATATTTTTAAGGAGTATTTGGAAGAAAAAGAGAACACTTCTAATCAGATATTAACAACTAAGTTGTACATCAATCTTATTCTTGAAAAGATTAGATATTTTGCTTACTACATTGCCTTTAGCGAAGACGATTTTAGTATGCTAAACGATGCTCTTTGGCAAAACGGAAGAACTGCTTTGCTTTGTGGAGGAATTAATCACAGCGGAACTCTTTACACAGCTAATATAGTAAATGGGCTTATTAACTGCTTTGCCTGCAATGATAATGATGTGGTCAAATCATTTGTTCCGGAGGAATTGCCACTACTCAAAGGAACTTTTTATACGAATAATGTAATTAATCTGCTAAGTTCATTATACTATAAAAATGATGAAAAACTTCAAGAGGCAATTACAATAGCGGGAAAATTCTTATCAAAGAAAAAACTTTCAGGAATAGCAGAAAACTATGTCCGCTTTTTTATTTTCCTTGCAAAAAAGGATGCTGAGAGTTTAAGTGCATGTCTGCAAAATATTTGTGAAGCATATCAAAAACAGGGGTATCCGATTGAAAAAATTGATAAATGCTTCGCTCCGGAAGTACATGGTTTTTATCGTCTGATAAGATTTTTTGATGAGAGTCTTTTTGAAGAGGTAAAAATGCCTGGACATAAATGCTTTATAAAAGAATTTGAAGAATGGCAAAAGGAAAATAATTTCCCAAAGGGCAGACAATTTTACAGATATGCGGAGAAGTTAAATAATGCAAATTTGATTTTGCAAAGCCCTATTCCGGTAATTCATTTATGTAAGGTTGATGGAACTCTGATGATGGATGTGGAAAAATTTGCCGGAGAGCTAAGTGCTTCGGTGGTAAAATAACGAATGTGATTTAAAGGTATTCCTGACTACCCATACTGCCAACAAAAATGCCAGTATATCTGCCATAGGCTGTGCCATATACAGTCCTCCCTGCCCAAAAACAAACGGAAGTACAAACAACAGAGGAATATAAAATATCCCCTGTCTTGAAATTGAAATAATAAGTGACAGATAATACCTTCCGGTATTTTGCATAAGCATGCTGCTTGTCGCAAAATATCCCATCAATGGAAGACTCAGGCATTGAAGTCTAAGTATTATTACACTTATTTCTATAACCTCATTGTTTCTTGATAAAGCCATAGCAGGAAATTTTGCAAATATATATAGGCATATCGAAGAAATAATCAAAAAAATTGTACCTGCTTTCACAGTATATTTAAAAGCTTTTTTTACTCTGTCATACTGCTTTGCTCCGTAGTTCATTGCACAAACAGGCTGAAACCCCTGCCCCCAGCCTATTACAATCATATAGGCGATTGCAGATATCTTGGAACTTACCGTAATTGCCGCCACCACATCCTCACCAAATCCTGAGGCCGCTATATTTAATAAAACCATTGAGAGGCTTGTAATTCCCTGCCTTGCAAAATTTGGAAGTCCGCCTATTAAAATATGGTAAATATTGTCTTTTGTAAATTTTACTTTTTTAAAACTTATAGGAATATTTCCGTTCTTTCTTATAAGCCGAAACAAAACAAGACTTCCTATTATCTGCCCTGTTAAAGTGGCATAAGCCGCTCCCATAAAGCCCATTTTAAGACCGAACATAAATACAGGATCTAAAACTATATTTACAATCATACCTGACAAAAGGCCTTTCATACCGTCACCTACATTACCGCAAAGCCTAAGCTGATTATATATAACAAGTGAAAACAGCATAAAGGGTATGCTTATTACTATTACTTTCAGATATTCCTTTGTAAATATATAGAGATTATCAGATGCCGCCCCACCTATAAATAAACTGAGCGGGCTTAAAAATATACTTGATATTACAGCTAAAATCACTCCGATAAAAACAGCAATCACAGCCGCCATAGAAGCAAAACTCTCCGCCTCATTATACTTTCCCCCTCCGAGACTTCTTGACATGGCATTACCGCTTCCATATCCAAGCCAAAAGCCTATTGCCTGAATTACACTTATAAAGCTGAAAGCTATACCTATTGCCGCAGTCATTGACTTATTGCCAAGCATTGCTATAAAAAATGTATCTGTAAGATTATATAAGATCATCACAAGCATACCTATTACAGTAGGTACAGCCATTTTTACAAGCAGAGGCATTAAAGGAGCAGTCAGTATGTATTGCCTTCTTTGCTCTTTTTTGTCTTTTACATCATTATCCATCTATAACTCCGATTTTACCTTATTTGCCGTTCCGCTGTTTCCGTCAACTTTTATTATATCTCCGTCTTTAAATCTTGAAGTTGCAAAGCCTACTCCGAGCACTGAAGGTATTTGATACTCCCTTGCCACTATTGCGGCATGACTTAGTGAAGAACCTGTATCTGCCACTACTCCCCCTGCAAGTTTAAAAAGCGGAGTCCACTCAGGATCTGTAAGATGACAAACAAGTATATCCCCTCTTTTCATCTTATAAAATTCTTTTGGACTTTTTATTAGACAGGCCTTACCTATTGCCACTCCGCCGCTTCCGCTGACTCCTTTTAATACCTCTCCCGCCTTATCAAATACAAGACTTTTTGAAGCTTCCCATACCTTTAAAGCCAGAGGGTATTTTTGATTTCTTCTTTTGATTTTTTCAAAATCACTTTCACTTAAATATCCCCTCTCCATAGCCTCTGTAAGTTCTTTATGAAAAAGATTTGCCACCTCTTCTTTATAATTTTCTTTACCGGTCAGTAAAAAATTTGTTCTTTTAAGACATTGCCTTACATAGTAAAATAAACTCTCCCAAAGATATTGACTCTCTTCTCGCACAATATGAAAATATCTGAAATACTCTATTCTTTTTTTGATTTCATTATATTTTTTGCCGCCAACTTCCCTTATCTCATCCATTAAATTCTTAAAATCATTATTCTCATCTTTTTTAATGTCTTTTTGTAAAAGTAAAGGCTTGATCAAATTTATAATTCTGTCAGGATCTTCGATAAAGGTCTTTGCATCAATACAATAACAATTATAATCCGACTTAAAACCGTTTTTATAAAGAAAATCTTTGGATAACTGCTTAAACTCCGGAAACTCCATGCAAATATTCTCAAAGTTTTCTCCCGAAACTATAGCGGCTTTTATTTTATCATTACTTTTTATTTTTTCTGCCAGCTTTTCTATATCTCTTGATACCATGGCGGTCTTATTGTCAAGGTTTTTATAAAGATCAAATATCGTATAATTTTTATTTATCCTTTTTAAAACTTTTTCCAAATCCTTATTTAATGCAGAAGGAAATAATGCATATTTAAAGCGATCATAGCTAAGACTTTTTAACAGTTCAAGGCTGTAGATTAAAAATTTTCTGCATTCATCCATTCCCATGTTTTCAAAATCAAGTTCTTTTAATTCACTGATTTTATTCTTATAGTCAATCATAAATGCTTCACATTTTTTTGCACAGTATTTATAGTCTTTAAGCATTTTTATGGTTTTAAAAAGCTTAAAAATATTTCTGTTAATTCCCTTAGAATCCTTTGGCATAGTCTGTATTCCGTCATCATCTATCTGAGGATTTGAATTCAAATTTATGCCGGCCTCATTAAATATTATCGCCTTTTGATTATTTATGCCCATCATATAATCATAATCCAGTGCTCTATAAGCAAATGGCATCTTTTCCAGTTGAAATGCCATTTGTTTTCTTAACTTCTTTGACATAACGATGTCTTTTATGTAAGGCTTTACTAACTCACTGTCATTATTTTTCTTTATTGTTGTAACAGCCCTCGCCTGTAATATATATACTTCTCCTTCTTTTATAGCCCACTCGATGTCCATATCCTGTCTATAATGCTCTTTTAAAGCCTTAGCCACCTTTACAAGTTTAATTACCTCATTCTCATTAAGTGAAGCCTTCTCCCTTAATTCCTTACTTACCTCCACTTCCTTATTGGTATTTTTATCATAAATTATCTTTGTCTGCTTTGAACCTATATTTATATATTTTATCTTCCCGAATTTGTCTACAATATAGCTGTCCGCATTAACTCTGCCACTTACCACACTTTCCCCAAGTCCATAGCTTGAATTTATCTGCATTTCATCAGTATTATTATTTATAGGATTTAAAGTAAACAATACCCCTGCCTTTTCACTTTCAACCATTTCCTGAATAACTACAGCTATTTCAACAAAAAGCTGATTATAGTTTTGATCTGCTCTATAGATTACAGCTCTGTTTCCCCAAAGTGAAGCATAACAATCTCTGATTTTATCAAGTACATCATCAATTCCTCTTATATTTAAATAGCTTTCCTGCTGACCGGCAAAGCTTGCATCTGCCAGGTCCTCTGCCGTAGCAGATGAACGCACTGCCACCAATATATTCTCTCCAAGGTTTTTATAAGCAGACTTTACTTCATTTACAGTATTTTCAGGAAGCCTTCCCATCTTTATCATTTTTCTGAATTTCCCTGCGGCTTTTAAAAGCTTTGTATGATCCCTACCTGCCTTTGTAAGTTCATCTTTAAGCAGCTCATTTAAAGAATTAATACGCAGAAATTCTTTATAGGCATCCGCTGTTATAACAAAGCCCTTTGGCACATTTATCCCTGCTAAAACCATCTCTCCAAGATTTGCTCCCTTGCCCCCGACTTTTATTACATCTTCTTTACTTATTTCATTAAATCCAAGTATCATATAACCCCCTTTGATATTTTTAAACTTTTAAATCCATATATTAACTACAATGCTTTATATCAGAGTTCTATATATTTTTTTACCACAGCCGATATAAATGCTTTCAAAATATCATTAAAGTACTCCTCTTCAAATTTATAATAATTTGAAAACAATAAAAAGCTTCCTGTAAATGCATTTATAAGCCCTTTCTCATCCACATCTTTTACTGCATTCTGCTCCTTCCAATATTCTGCCAATTTATTTATAAAGTCTGTATATAAACTGTTCGCCTCATATACTCTATTCTCAGTTTTTTTAGAAAGCATATTTAAAGCCTGTGCATATATAGGCTTTTTCTTATACTTTTCTTTTAGATCAATTGAATGTTCATAAATAATGTCCACAAGAAATTTTACCGGATTTTCTAATGACTCATCAAAACTTTGCTTTGCAATTTCCAACTTCTGAGACAGTCTATACTGCATTACATCCATAATAAGGGCATCTTTATCCTTCCAAAAGTTATAAAAACTTCCCTGTGCAATACCTGCCCTCTTTGTAAGTTCCTTTATACTGAGCCCCTTTGTACCGCTTTCATGAAAAATCTCAATCGCCATCTCCATCATTTTTTGCTTTATATTAAGCTTCTCATCCTCACTGAATGCCTTTGACATAATCACCTCTATGAATATTATTTTATTCATTCATAGATAGAATAATTCTTTAATTAAAAAAAGTCAATGAATATTCTTTAAAATATTCACTGACTTTTAAATTCAGGTCACAGTTCAAGTACCTGCCTTACCTAAACTTTAGCAAATCCAACCTATTATTAAAATAGATTTTTAATGCACTATAATTTATCAATCATCAACTTCCGATTTGCTTGAAATTATTGCCCCGTTTATTGCATTAATTTCATAATCATATTCTACATTGTTCACCTTAAACTCTATCTCATATACCTGTACTCCGTCATCCGTATCAAGTTCCACCTTGGTAAAGCTTGCTCCGCCGACTCCGGCATGTGAAAGTGCTATCTGCTTTGCCCTTTCGGCTGAAATAGTGGAAGGGGCGGCAGGCTGCGTAGGTGCAGGTTCTGTAGCCACATATGTATGTGCCGACGTTTGTGCATATGTATATGCCTCTGTTGCCTCATGCGTATATGCTGAAGTTTCCGCAGCCGACTGTGTGGGAATCGCATAATCTTCAATGTCTCTGTCGACAGATATTATTGCACCGCTTTCGGCATTGATTTCATAATCATATTCCACATTACCGCTGTAAAACTCTATATCATATAGCTTTACACCGTCATCATATTCAAGTTTTGCCTTAACAAAGGATACACTTCCCTGTGAAAGCCCCGCATGTGAGAGTGCTATCTGTTTTGCCCTTTCCATGCCTATATCTCCTGAAGGATTATTTGCAGCCTGTGTTGTCGGTGCAGGTGCCGCCGCAGTTTGCTTTGGAACCTCAGTTTGCTGTGGAGCGACTGCACTTTGTGCAGGTATGCTGTAGTCTTCAATATCAAAGTC
>ERZ773067.1779-NODE-1779-length-11259-cov-3.650125_pt1 | contig 11259 bp, 6 predicted proteins | sample MGYA00580622_ERZ773067 | MGnify/ENA primary metagenome ERZ773067 (study PRJEB29015, sample SAMEA2737998) | human oral metagenome | biome: human oral; feature: human-associated habitat; material: dental | place: China | collected 2113 ...
AGGATCATGACCTACCTCGCCTCGGGCTTCTTCCAGAGGCTTGCGCCCATGCGCGCCAGGGTCCCGACGCAGCAGGAGGTGGAGCGGTTCCAGGAGTACGTGGGCCTCACGCACGACGCCCTGCTAGAGGAGCTGCAGAGGGGCGTCAAGGTGGACCCCGGCCTCTACGAGGCGAGGCCGGCCGACGCGCAGAGGAAGGACCCGAACGTGGAGGTTCACTACATGGGCCTCGAGGCCGCCGCGAAGGGCGACCTCAACCAGAACCTCTCTGACCTCTCGAGGGACGTCCCGGGCCACGTCCGGACCGGGCTGCCCGCCGACGGCAGGGCCCAGGCCGTGATGGCCAAGGTGGTGAACGCCGTCCTCGACGCCATGGTCGACCCCGAGCGCGGCCCCTGGTACGCCTCCGCGCTCGTGCGCTCCGCCAAGGGCACCGACCTGCTCGCGGCGGCGTGGGGCATCAAGGCCGAGGCGGAGCGGAGGCGCGACCACGAGGCGGCCCAGGATGAGGAGGGAATGCCCATCTGGGACGACTTCGCGAGGGCGCGAGGGAAGTTCTTCATGGCCCCGAACATCCCGCTTCTCCTGAAGGGGAGGTGCGACGCCTTCGTCGAGGCGACCCGCGAGCTGACCCTCTGCCGCATCAGGAGGGACTCGTACGAGGCGCTCGAGAACCTCGCGGGTAGCCTGGCCGCGCAGATCAAGCGCCTCGCGGACGAGCTCACTGACCCCTTCGAGAGAATTATGGATTGGCTTTTCGACGCCTTCGACGCGAACTGGTCCTACCTCAAAGCCTTTGCGGACGGCGCGGGCACCTACGAGCAGCCGATAGTCACGATGGGTCAGATCGCCCCCGCGCTCGACGGGGAGCTAGAGAAATGCGACGTTGGCAAGGTCACCCAAGAACTGCTCGACACATTGCTGGGCGAGGGGGGCAGGGCCGCCTGGGGGCCCGGGGGCGACGACGTGCTCCTGGCGCGCCTGGTGTCGGACTACTTCGTGGAGACGTTCAAGGACTGGTCCAAGAGGTCGCTGAAAGAGTACCTGGCGGACAGGTACAATATTCACGGCAACGATCAGAAACTCGCCAACAAGGTCCAGGTTAACCTCCTCCAGACTATGGGCAGCAGGGCCAATGTTCTCTTCGACACCGACGGGAGGTACACCCTGCCGCCCGATGTCTACTCCCTCTGCTACGTCACGGTGCCGCAGGGCTCCCCCGTGGTCGCGAACGCGGCTGCGGGGTATGTGGCTGTCCAGGGCGCCGGCTACAGCGTGCGCAAGACCGCCGTGACCGACCGCGTGAGCTTCCTCAGGCTCCAGGTCGGCGTCCCCCTGTGGGGCTATGGGGAGACCGATAGCTACCAGGCGGCATACGAGCCCGCTCCCGGCAGGCACCTCTACGAGAGGGCGGAGTACGTGGACGGCGTCTCGGACCCCAAGGCGGTCGAGGCCTCCCGCGACTGGAGGGAGCTGCCCTCGCCCACGCCCAGGAGCAAGATGGGCGGGGGTACCGATTCCGAGGTGCGCCGCCGCGCCGACGAGGCGGCGGGGGTCCTTACCGAGGCCCTGCGTGAGGGCGTCGTCACCAAGAAGACGGGCGGATATACAATGCGCACCATCTCGAATGTCTTTATGCAGAACGTCCGTACCACGTACGATGCGGCGACGGGACTGCCGGTCATCAACAGGCTTCAAGATCAAGCCAAGCTGCAGGCCATGGATGCCAACCGTGCGTATGACCCCGAGGAGTATATCCTCTCTGACGTGCTGAGACCCAAGAACCCCAAGGCCGAGCGGACGATCTGCGCCGACCTCCTGGCCAAGGCCCCGATGCTCGAAGTAAAAGTACGGAAGGAGCTCGAGAAGTGTCGCGAGATAGCGAGCTACATCGAGGACCTCGCACCAAAGGTGGATCCCGACCTCGATAGCTTCCGCAACGCTTTGTTCACCGGTGTCATCGAGTTCTCCAATCCTGTCGTCCAGTATGTGAGCGGTGGACTCGATGGAACGATTGTCCTTTCAGATAGGTCGTTCGACTACGGTGCCATCCCGCTCTATCAGGCATTCCTGAGCTTTAAGGATGATGTGATACTCACGCCAGCCATGCGCGACGCAATCGATAAGGAAACGCAGGGTATCTTGCAGGCCAACCAAACTCCTGCCAGTGTCCAGAAGGCCTGCGACGCAGTGCAGCGTGAGCTTAACCGCGGCCTTAATCTTATCTCCATTGCGACGATGAAGTTTCCTCGCGAGGCCAACAAGGTGAAGGATTTGCTCAATGACCTTACGAATGAGTTGAATATCTTTAGATTGACGTATCAGATTCCCGATGGAAACTCAAGCACAGTCTAGTTTTACCCTCCGGCACCTGACCATGAACTGGCAGGTGCCGGAGGGCTTTGAAAGACTCGAAAGGCTGCCATGAAGGACGATGTCACAAGACTGATAAGTGATGCTGCCACTGCTCTGCACTCAAGGGGCGGCGATGGGATGACAAGGCACGTGGGAGTGGAGTATCCTGCTTGCGTCCTGTACTATGGAGAAGGTGCGTCCTCATTTCACAACGGCATATTTGAGACCCTGCAAAATGAGTGGGGGAATGTTACAAGTCTCATTCCCTTCTACACCATTTTGGATCCAGGCCTATCAGGCGAGCATGCACTGAAGGATATGCAGACAAACAATGAGGTGGATGCGAAGGTATTCCAACAGGCTGTCATGGACGTACAGAACAACAGGAATAGCAAGCTCTTCAATAGCCAGGCTCAAATCGAGGCCTTTTGCGTTGTCGATACGCGAGGCATGGCATCTGAGGACTTTCGTAAATGGTATGCCTGTATAGAGAGCATACAGAACCTTCTTGGTAACGTGGTACTCAATACCTTGCTTATCGTGCTATTAAGTAATACTGTGGGAGAGGATAATGTCTCCTTAATTACCCAGGAGCTCGCTGATATCTACGAGGGAAAAGAGCTGGGACCAGCAAAGGGGCACCTCTATGAGGGCGTACTCCTGTATGGCAATCAGTGTTGGAATAAAGCGTTTAACGGGCTGTTCGATGAGCAGGTGGCTTGGGAGCATAACGATCGGGATTTGCTGGCCGACGTAATAATGCTCGCAGACTCCCAATACGATGCAACTACAGCGAATCCTAAGGCTGTATCAAACTTGAGAAGCCTGCTTTTTTCCACGCAGACATATCCTGTGGTGACCGTTGCGCTTAAACAGGTCGAGAAACCCTGTCTTGACATCGCGATGGCTTCACTGTGGCATGTGATAAAGCAGCTTGATGAGAGTTTCACTGTAATGAAAAGTGCATCTCTTGAATACTCAAAAGTCCTAGAGGTTCTTGGATTTCAAGAGGACGGTCATTTCCAACTTTCTGATTTGTTTAACCAACAAATTGATGCAATAACTAAAAATGAGTTCGGTGATTTTGAGTATGGATTGCCACTCTTAGTCGAATTAGCCTCGATCACAGATGTATCAGGTATATGCGAGCTATCCTATGGGAAGGCGGACAACAAGACAGGCGGATGTCTCTCTGCTTTTGTTGAGAACAACCATCTTCGCCAGATCGATAAGGTGCTGTCGGATGGCTCCAACGGTATCGATAAGCTGATGCGGGAACGTGTGACGTCGACCCTCACCGCACCCCAGCTGCTCAGTCTCAGCAAATCGGCATGGGAACAGTATATAGAGAAGGCCTTTGTTGGGGTGCAGGCATATGACCCCAAGCGGCTTAATGTCCACGATTTCATAGATCGTAAGTTACGCCAGAGAGTAGCGAAGAGAGCGCACAGATGCGTCTTGGAAATCATTAGCGAGCTCTATGACAAAGCTGAGCAAGTCGAGCGTGAATTCAATGCGTTGAAGAGTGATGTGTCGTTTGTTACATCCAGCATGGATCCCGCCCTTGATAGCTTCTATGGGAAGAAAGTAAATTCCTTCTGCGTGTCTGGGGGATTGCAAGAAGTGCAGAGGCATGCCTTCGCACTTGATGGTGATCGAGAGACGATGGTCGAGGCTATTCGTACAAAAGGACTGAAACAGCTCTTTTCTTATACGGACGGCAAGCAGAGCATATTCAGCCTCGGGTTTATGAATGAGCTGACGCTGCGCATGGCAGATGGTAGGGCTCAGGCTACTGCACAAACTGTCATTGGGGCTGATCTTGTTAAGGATATATCGGACTTGGTTGGGTACTGCTCCATGCACCCACTCGATTACCAACAGATCGAAGCTTATCTCTTGCACGTTGACACTGACGTGGCGGGCATTGATTGGGCCAGCTCATCTGGCAAGCTCTACTCGTATTTGAATAAGCGGGCCATTCCCAATGGCACAAGTCGCGTCTTCTTGAACATCGGCCGGAAGGATATTGCCAGTTCGCTGTGGTTCTATGCATTGGGTACCCAGCACCTTCGAGGGTAGGGAGCGCCATGAAGGTCAGGATCTTACCGAGTTCAAACCAGCATTACGTGGGCAATATGCAGCAGTCCCCAGGCTCTCTTACATGGGACTCCGCTGGCATCGGCTGGACTTTGATGGTGCGTAGTGACTATGGCGAGCCCATAGGCATCGATGACGCCATCATGGGGCAGCTGCAACGCATCTGGGGCACCAGTCTTGTGGGTGGCCCTGTTGAACCTATCGATCTGCCTGACGGGCGCAGCATCGCCCTTCTACGTTTCAACCCTATGATGGGCGGTATTAACGCCTACAGCTATTCAATCTCCCATGCTCACTATGCCATCTTTGGCTGCGTCTATGAGAGCGAAAGTGACATGCTGACTGTCTACGAGTCCAATTCTTTCGTAGCCACCCAGTGTGACGTGCCCGGTACGGTGAAGGTGTGCATCAGGAAGCATAGTGAAAGGCAGGGCGGTTGGTTTGGCCGCCGCAAAGACGTCTTCCTTGGTTATAGCGTGAGCATCGAGTACGACGGCAAGCTGTCTGATGGTGAGGATTGGGGTCTGCAGTACAAATTTGCTCCCAGCGGCTCGTCTGGTGGCCCGTTTTGCTATCCCATCGTGCCAAACATGGTGGGGAAGGAGTTCTTGGTTCGTGCCTTGCCAGAGCAGGAGCCTCCCAAAATAGAGAGCAGCAAGAAAGGCTATGTGGTCGAAGTAACGGCTGACTTATAGGCATAGGCTGCCAGTCGTCGTAAGCGGGTCAGAGAGGGATCGTTATGGGAGATAAGGACGCAGGTAAAGATATTACCTGCCCATTTTGTTTTGAGACGTTCAAGGATTGGCAAGTCCACTTTCGTATGGAGGTACGAGAGGATAACCCGCTCTTTGAGCCTCAGAAGGACCAAAAATATGAGGATTTCTGGAGTGAGTATGGAGGAACGACCGAGTATGGGGAGTCTGATGAGGTGCCTCCGTATTTCCACCGTGTGTATGATCCCCGTAACCCCGGCCATAAGAACGCGTTCATGAAGGAGGATTCTCAGGCTGATCCCCCGCGCACCGTGCTTGTACGTGATGTGGACGGCATGGTGATTGGGGCGCGAGATAGCTTTGGTAAAGTGACCACGGAGCGGGTCTGCCCTCACTGCCATAACTTACTACCGGGGGCTTACGGGCGCAAACCCGTCAAATTCATATCGTTCATTGGCATAACGGGCGCAGGGAAGACAGTGTACCTTTCGCAACTATGCAGGTTCATGCCAGCTCAGTTAGGAGCCTACGGCGTCTCGGTGATGCCAACAAGTCAATACGCAAATGATTATATGAATAAAAACAAGGTCGTGATGGGGGAAAAGTTACCGGATAGTACTAAACCTGAGCAACTGCTGCAACCACTTTGCTTTGACTTCACGTTTTCGGATCCAGATGGAAAGCAGCACACGCAGACGTTTGTGTTCTACGATATTGGGGGCGAGAACCTAGAGGAGAAAGCGGGAAAAAAGCTTGCGGCCCAAGCACAGAAGTTTGGTAGATTTATTCTACATTCTGATGCGCTTATCCTCCTAATTGATCCGGTGCAGTTTACTGGTATGAATAGGGATGCTATCGCCAAGGACGATGAAGAATCCAAGGGCAATAATGATCCCTTGAACCCTACCACAGCGCTAACGGTTATTTACAATCTTTTTCATCAAGGCCCGAACCCTAACGCCCTCAAGAACATACCCCTTGCCGTCTGCATCTCGCAGGCGGATAAGCCGCTAGATGGCATGGCTTCGAATGCCTGCCAGTTTATTGCCAAAGGTAAGAGCCTATCGGACATGCGAGGTGCTCCAATATCAGGCTCCGATGCCTTAGCGTTTGACGCTGCTGACTATAACCAGTGGCAAACATGTATCGATGACTTCGTAAAGTTTTTACAAAAGGGCGCAGCAAACAAACCTGGGTCTGGAGTAAACCCACTCGGAACAGTACTTAGCAAGAACTACGATTGCTACAACTACTTCATGATCGAGTCAATCGGCGTGCCTCTCGTAAAAAAGCGGGAGTCGAGTGGCACTGTCTATCAGGTACCAGACAAAGATCCAACGCCCAAGCGTATCATAGAGCCACTCCTCTGGATACTAACGATACTCTTGATCGACGGCAGCGGAAGGCCAGTTGTGGCCGTTGAGGGAAAAATCAATGAGCCTAAGGGATGGAGATGTCCGTCCTGCAATAAGTGGTGTAGCGACGCCGTAACCTTCTGCCCCAAGTGTGGGGTGAACAAAAAAGGCGAATGGCGCTGTCGCAAGTGCAAAAGGCTCAACCCTCGCTCTGCAGAGTGGTGCGAGAGTCTGAACTGTAACACGAATCGCTCCGGTGGGTCCAGAGGCTTTTTCGCGGGACTTTTCAGTCGTATCTCGCGTGGGCGTGGGGCGTAGCCGACGGCATGGTGAGCGGAGGTGTCTGACAGGTGAACTACCAACAACTTTGTTACGCGCGGGTAGGTGGTCAGGGCGTAGGCTCCGGTTGGCAGGTGCTGAACGCCTCGCCGGGCGTCTCGACGCTCGCGAGGTCGGTGTATCCGCGCCTGCAATCGGGAAACGCCAATACCTCGGCAGACGTCCCTTCCGAGGAAGGACGTCTGCCTCAGGTGCTCGAGCTTCGCTCGGAGGGCGAGCTCGTGTTTCTCACGATGGTCACCTATGGGGTGGCTGATGAGCTGGGGCGCCCCTCGTCCTTTTCCCACGGCCTCGTGTTTGGGCGCGACGAGTTCGAGCGGGACCCACAGCTGGCCCTTCGCGTGAGGCGCACGAGCTTTGGGCATACCCCGGAAGATACCCTGCCCGAGAGGCTGCGAGTGTCCCTTGCCGAGCCGATGGGCCTCGCTTTGGCGCGAGAGGCGTGCGGCCTGGACCTTACGGGCCATGGGAGTCTCCTTTTGTGCGTGTGTGAGGCGCTCGGCCTTGACGGAAGGTTGGGCAGGCCGTTTCGGATCCTGTGCGACTGTGAGCCTCGGACGATCCACGCAGTCCTTACCTGCATCTACCAGTCCATTCCCTATGGGTTGCGCGGGCGGGTCTCGTTCAGCACGTTTCAGACCAATGGCGGGCTGCCCGTTGACGTCGTGTTTTCCAAGGACGACCAGGGTCGCGGCTTCGACCTGGCCGCAGGCGCGATGCGAGGAGGCAAACCGCGCGGGGCCGGCTCTGCATGCCTCGAAAGACGGCTCCCCGCGTTTGCCGCGCACGTCCTGAGGACGGGGGTCAGCGAGGGGGAGCTCTCTCAATACCTCGGGGCGCTCGAGGACGAGGTCCAGACCTTCTGCGATCCCAACGAGGCCTCCGTTTTCGCGTACGAGGCGGCGTACGATAGGCTTGTGAAGGGCGGCGTCATCGAGCGCCTTGAGTCCTATGAGCGCCCACTCGACCCAGAGTCGATCGTGAGACGGCTCCTATGCTCCATGAGCCTGCCGAAGTCCGAGGACGCATCGCGCCGTGCCGAGCGGGACGGGCTTGTGTCCGGTGCCCTGCGAGACGTCGTCGAGCATAGCGTGGCCTTGGATGACTGGGTGTATGACGAGGTGGTGAGGGAGGCTGAGGACTCCAAGCTCGACTCGCTCGAGGATGTGCGCTTTGACTATGACACCTCCGTGAGGTTCGCAGGCAAGACCCCAGAGGAGGGTGCCGCCTATCTGGCACAGGAGTACCCGGATGCTGCGTCTCGCTCGACGGCCGAGTTCCTGAGGCTGCGCTCCGCCCTGGTAGGCAGGCCCGCGTCGAAGGACGTCTTGATACGCTACTATGAGAAGCTTGCTGACGAGCTGCAGGGGCCGGGCGGACCTTCGCTAGATGACATCAGGTCGTTTCATGACGAGACGGCCATACTCGAGGACTCGCGCGTCGCCGCGCTCTGCGAGGCGCATGCGGTGGCCCGGGTGGTGCCAGACGGCGACCCGGCCGAGCTGGACAAGGCCATAAAGGCGCTCTTCTCCCAGGTCGAGCTATCTGAGGACGCAAAGGTCCGCATACGAGGCGCGGTTGCCGTGGCATACTGGCGCAGCTTCAGCTTCAAGGCCTTCAACTTCAGGTGGAAGACGTACAAGAACAGCGTAGTGAACCAAGAGGATGTCTGCAAAGGACAGCAGGAGTACCTTGTGGCACTGCTTGCGTCTCGAGTTGGTCAATACATTATTAGAACCCAGTACGAGGATCTCGCGAGATCATATCGGGCGCTCGAGGGGGCGATGGAGAGGCTGGAGGGCGAGAAGCGCGTGGCCCTTAGGGAGCGCCTTGCCGCGTACCTGAGGAAGTGGGCACGCGCGGGAGCGCATCCGCAAGACTTTGACACCTTGTGCCGGGTGGCCCAGGCCATCTGTAACCCTAGTGAAGGCGCGAAGGCGCCGCAGGTGTCCTCGACATTTCTCCGAGGACCTGATGTCCAGGTCGTCTGTGACCCCAGCGACAATGCGAAGGCGTATGCGTACATGCTCGAGAGCGGCATGCTTCCAGACGACCCCGCTGCACTTAGGGCCATGCTGGACCACTCGAGGGTACTGCGGGAGGACGGGGAGCGTAAATGCTTGCTGGAGCAATGCAAGCGCATGTCCAGGCAGCGACGATCGCCCGTCTCCAAACATGCGAGAGACGTCGCCCGCGCGCTGCGCTCCCACGAGAAGGAGTCTCGAAGGTCTCGGAAACCGAGGCATGCGGAACCCGTCTTGAGGCACGGGGCGCGGCGTGAGGGGCGCGATGTCCCGGCCAACGCGGGACCTGGCACTCTTGCGCGCTTGTTTGGGTTCGGGGGAAGAGGAGATCGCGAGCCTCATCGCGAAGATATCGGGACACGGGGCTTCGAGCCCCCAGAGGGTGAGGACCTGACCGCACGCAGGCTCAACGGGCTCATAAAGCCAACAGAGGTGCAGGGGGCAACGGGAGGGTCGTCTGACCGTGCCGGCTCTTCCGGGAGCCATTCGATCAAAGGTTCGAGGAAGCAGGGTAGCCGAGATGGGAAACGATGAGATGACCGCTGGCCTCGATACCGGCAAAGACAGCCTTATCAGCGTGATGTATGCGCCACACCTTGCCTACGTCACACGTGGCAAGACGGTCGCCTCTCCTGGCGGCGAGCGTCGGCTCGTGGATGCCGTGCCGCGAGCCGGTCATCCCGCGCAGATCGGGGCGCCCCTTGCCAAAGAGCGTCTCTTCCTCGTCCCAATAGACTCCCTGTTTCGCATCCCGCGTGTCTTACCAGGGGAGGGCATGACACCCATGCGCAGGGAGCGACGCGAGATCCTGCAGCACTGGAACAGCATCATCATCTACCCCAAGGAGCGCTCGGACTGGTGGCTGCGCGGCGTGCCGGAGCACCCGCTGCGGTCCCACTTCGACTGGCCCGTCGACGTGGCAATGACGACCGACAGGGAGCGGAGCTTCCTCGTCTTTCCACTCGCGCCTGACGCTGGACGACTCCGCCCGCTCTCGGAGCTGATGGTGAACCTGGACGATGGTCGCCCGCCCCTCGAGTTTGGCCAGGAGATCGCCGACCATCGCGACCTGCGCATCGCGTTGGCACGATCGCTGGTGGAGGCTTGGGGGCAGCTTCGTTCCTGTGGCTATTGCTACGGCTGCTATGACAGCTCGAACATCTTCTACGACCCCAAGGCGAAGGAGGTGAGGTTCGGCTTCAGCATGGCGACGCGTTACCTGCCTGACGGCGATGCCGAGTCCCCCTCGCCGATCGCCGTAAGCAAGGGCGCGAGGGAGAGCCTCATATTCGACTACATCGATCCCGTCTCCTACGGGCCGATACGGGAGGCCGTAGACCATGGGGAGCAGCCCAGTGCGCTCCTCTCGCGGACGGATGACTTTGCCATGTGGGCCATGGCGTTTCGCCTGCTGGTGGGCAGGCTACCCTTCTATGGCCCCAGCGCGCTGACCGTACCAAACACGAGCGGGGAGGATCATCTCAGGTGGATAGACCAATACCAGAAGAACGCGGTTTTCATCTTCGACTCGACCGATGACTCAAACCAAGTTGGTGGGAGGGACGGCTTCGCAGGTGAGGAGGTGTTCAGGGAGAACTGGGAGGCGATACCCGATGACCTGCGCGGCGAGATGTTCGATCGCTTTGATAGCGGTGGCACGGCGGCGGCAAGCTGAGGAGTCGCGATTTGTCGCCGCACGTCCCTGGAGCCTGCCCTGTTGGCTAGGCTGCCTTGGTGGACATGAGCAGGAGAGACGGAAAGTTGGGAGGTTAAGGCATGGGTTTGTCTGATCTTTTTAAGAGGCAGCATCTGATACTCGTCATGTCCTTTGACTGCGACGACAGCGGCCATATTTCGATGAGTCCCATTTCTCATATCGAGAACTGCCCGAGTCTCATCAAACCCGATGGACAGGTAGACGGTGTCAATATGTTCGGAATAATGAAGGTAACATTATTCACTGTTGAGAAAGCAAGAGCGTATAAGGAATTTGCGCTCTGGATTGGGGAGATGCCCAAGAAAGGCTCTCCTCCGATCTTTTATGACTGTATCACGGTAAAGGACTTGGATTTCTCAGTACCCGGAAAGATAAGGGGCTGGTTTGCTCACATAGATTTTAGAAATGTCAATGACTCATCCGGACATCACAGCGGCATGGTTTTCGAGGTTCCGGTTCCTGATCGCAGTTTCAGTGTAAAGCTCAATTACGATTGGTCATCCTAGGGAGGTTGGCCATGTCCAAGAACTCATTTCATTCCTTTTGGGGCGGGATCACAGACGAGGTGTGGCAGTGCAACCAGGACGACTCCGCCGTCCTTGCCATCGGCCTCGGCGGCACGGGCGTGGACTGCCTGCGGACCCTCAAGAGGAGGG
>ERZ773067.1783-NODE-1783-length-11254-cov-3.830342_pt1 | contig 11254 bp, 8 predicted proteins | sample MGYA00580622_ERZ773067 | MGnify/ENA primary metagenome ERZ773067 (study PRJEB29015, sample SAMEA2737998) | human oral metagenome | biome: human oral; feature: human-associated habitat; material: dental | place: China | collected 2113 ...
GACCGACAGGACCCCCACCGTACATCTCAATCATGGTGCGAAGGATTTTCTGGTCTACATAGTCCAAACCTTCATGGTCTACATCCAGCATGGTCAAAGCCTTATCCGTAATGACATCATCAATCAAGCCATCGCCCATAATCTGGGCAAAGTCACGCACGCGCTTGAGAAGACGATTAGCAATACGAGGAGTTCCACGACTGCGTAAAGCTAACTCTGAAGCAGCCTCATGGGTGATTTCCATCTCAAAGATATCTGCCGTCCGCTCGACAATCTCTGTCAAGTCAGCATGTTCGTAATATTCCATGTGACCTGTAATCCCAAAACGGGCACGAAGAGGATTGGACAGCATCCCTGCTCGAGTTGTCGCACCAATCAAGGTAAATGGTGGCAAATCTAGATGGACACTACGACTAGCTTCTCCCGCACCAATCATGATGTCAATGTAGAAGTCTTCCATGGCACTGTATAGCACCTCTTCTACCGACATGGGCAAGCGATGAATCTCGTCTATAAAGAGTACATCTCCTGGTTCCAAGTCATTCAAAATCGCTACCAAATCACCTGCTTTTTCGATAACGGGACCAGACGTCTGCTTGAGATTGACTCCCAATTCATTGGCAATGACAAAGGCCATGGTCGTTTTCCCGAGACCTGGAGGACCAAACAAAAGGACATGGTCCAGCGCCTCATCACGCATTTTTGCTGCCTCGATAAAGATTTGAAGCTGATCCTTGACCTTGTTTTGACCGATATATTCACGTAAATATTGGGGACGGAGGGTACGTTCTACCAACTCCTCATCACCCATAATTTCATTATCTAAAATTCTACTCATGCTCCTATTATAGCAAAAATCCAGCCTACAAACAAAAAAGCCACCTGATTTGGTGGCTTCTTTAGGGAGATTATTATGAAAAAGGTAAAATAAAATCTTATTAAATCAATACTCTTGGAGGGTGTCCCCTCCAACTCCCCGACCTCTGGACAAGGTCTGTTTTTTTGAAAAAAAATTAAAAAAACTTCATCAAAACTATTGACATTATACAACTTTAGTTGTATAATAGATACATAAGGTTAAGGAGGAAACCTTAGACAAGGAAACTAGTAGAAAGGAAAACAAAATGTTTAAGTTCAAAAAGAAGCCACTCAAAGTAAAAACAAATAAGCTAGTCATCAAAATAAACTTATTTATAATCAGCTTTGAATGGCACATCGAATTTGGATAGTGAGAAATCACTATCCACCCCTTCGGGGGTGTACTTAAATTATAACAGGAAAAACAATGAAAGTAAATCTTAAAATAAGAAAAACTACCAAGCGTGAAAAAGTTGAATTTATTATTGGACTTCTTCTATTCCTATTTGCTATTTGGTATTTTACGAGGTAATATATGTCAGTAGATATTGAAGCTATCCGCTGGCTTTTAGACAACGCCACAGCCTATGCTATCAGCAAAAACTGTGGCGTATCTATTCAGGCAGTAGATAAATATAAAAACGGTGTATCAGATATTATGAACATGCGTTTAAAACACGCTATCAGCATGACTTCTTACGCCCATGCACTACAAGAAAAACAGTGAGTCCCATCACTGCTTTTTTTATTTTAAACAAACAAAAAAACCGCCAGCGAACTGCCAGCGGTCAAGTGTAATTAAATTTTGTTTTTATACAGTTTTTTTAGTGAGTTCGTTAAGAAAGCAATTCGTTTACTCTGTCTTGCACGGCTTGAGCGTCATAGCCTGCATTTGTCAGACTGTCATAGCGTTCCTGTCCATTACCCCAAAGTCCTTGAATTACCTCGTTTGCGACGGTATCAAGGTCTGAAATATCGTTTCCACCATTCAAAAGGCTATTCACTTTGTCTTGAACCGCTTCGGCATCATAACCAGCATCAGTTAGTCTGTCGAAACGCTCTTTACCGTTACCCCAAAGTCCTTGTAGGACTTCATTTGCTAAAGTATCAATGTCTTTACTAGTGTTTCCATCATCTAAGAGTTCATTTACCTTAGCTTGTACGGCTTGAGCATTGTAACCAGCTTTCGTTAATTTGTTATGACGTTCTTGACCGTTACTCCACAAGCCTTGAATAACTTCATTTGCCACGGTATCAAGGCTTTTTAGTTCGTTTTCGCTAGTTACATTATCCTCTTCGCTATCATCTAACAATACAATGTTCTTGTCGTAAGGATTTGAAGAGTATTGCCACCAGCGAATTCCGTCCATGCTTGGAAAATAGTCAAAGTCAGCTGTACCATCGTTTAGCCCATATCCAGCAATCCAAAGGCTGTTTGGGAATTTCGCAAGAATCTGCTCATAATAAATATTATCAAGCGTAAAGGGTTTATAACTATAATAAATAGGTTTATATCCAGCGTCTGCGATAATTTCCATAAAGCGCAGACAAGCATCTGTGTTTTCCTGTTTATCTCCGCTTGCGTGGTCTTCATAGTCAAGCACAAGATACTGAACTTTTTGAGGTACATTATCAAGGAAGTAGCGTGCTTCTCGCTCGGCCTCCTCAACATTACCACCGAACCACGCAAAATGGTAGAATCCAACAGGATTTGATTGCTCAACTTGAGCAGATAAGCAAGGATTGATATAGCTTGTGCTTTCTGAAATTTTGATGATGGTGTTTTGCGTTCCCATGTTAGCCAAAATGCCTGTAATATCGTATCCATTGTGGCTAGATACGTCGATGAATAAGTCGTTTTTTTTCATTTTCTTTTGTTCCTTTTCTTGAATTATTTTTCAGTCCACGCATCGTTCATCTGCTTAACTGCTGACTCAACGAATGTATCAAGATCACTGTCAGTCATATTAATGTTGTACTTACTAAGCTCAGCACGAATCTTAATACGTGCTTGCTCTAGCTTTTCCTCGCCTTTGTATCCAGTTTCAGCTGATACTTGCTCAACTGCATTGACCGCATTCTTAGCAAGGATTTCAACAATCTTGATTGTCTTTTCTCCGCCTTTTTGAACAAGATATTCTTTGACAGCCTTGACTGCTACACCTACCAAAATGACTAGGATGCTAATAGCTCCATTAACTAAAATTTCATTGATTTGTGACATGTGTTATTCTCCTTTATTTTTATCTTCATCTTTTTCAAACAATCGTTGAAACGCTTTTAAAATTGGCTGAAAAAGAGTGATATTCCCTTTTAATTTACGGTAATTTTCAATGAGTGATTGAAAAGTAAAAGCGATATACCCTAGATAGATCGAGTACAAGAATGCGAATCCTGTCTTCTCAGGCAAGAGTACGGACATTGGGATAAGGATCATTAGTAAGAGAACCCCTAAAACCTTACGAAGGAGTCCGTTGATACCGATTTTGCTCTTATACTCGATATCGGGATTAGCAATAGCAGCAATCGTTCCTGTTAAAAAATCAATGATTTCCATCGAGACAATCAAAGCTAGAGCGTACAAGACCAGTCCGTCTTCGGTCTGGACGACGCTACGAAAAAAATTGAAAAATTCGATTTGCATATATCCCCTTTCTAACGTACAACTGGCTCAGTTTCAAGCTCAGCGCTTGTCTCTGGTTTCTTTGGTGGCTCCCATTTCCAGATGCCAATCTTCCCATTTTTGTCAAGGGCTTCTAGTTCGTTCAGTGGTTGGCCTTGATAAGTGAATTCTTCATTCACTTGAATCATGAAGCGTTGACCTTCCTGAAACTTCTCAACATGACCTGGATTTTCAAGCGTGAAAATTTCCTGCGGCTTGTAGGTTTTACCAATCTGTCCGAGTTCGACCAATTCAAGCCCACGCTTAAACAATGTAGGATCCAGTGGATTGTCTACGTCCGTCACTCTAACTAGAACCGACCAGTCTGCCACTGCCTTGACTTCTGCGATTTTAGCATCTTTCTCAGCGAGCTTAACTTCATATTCTTGAGCCTGAGTATGCAAGTCTTCCTGAAGCTTCTTCACACCCTCAGCAGGATTTAGTTCAGTAGCGACCTGACCAATAACTGCCTCAATCAGAACCTCATCCGACTCATTCACACGGTCACCAATAAGAATACGGTCAAATGCCGTATAAGGTGCTTCTTGGCGAATTGCTACAAATGTTCTGTTGCTATCCTGAAGATACTTGTTAACTACTTTAAACGTCATATATTATCCTTCCTCCTTTGGTTTATCTAATTCTTCTGCCACTTTGTCAAATAGAGACTTCAGCTCTTCATTTGACTGTAAGACTTTGTTGATTTTTTCAAGTTGCTTGTGGGCTTCTTGAAGTTGTTCTTGTGCTTCATCACGTTCAGCAAGGCTAAAAGCCTCATCGATTGTCTTATTTGTTAATTGAATGCCTAGATTTTGGATTACTTTTTTTGATGTGTTCATGTCCTACCTTTCTAATTATCTCCATTTGTTATAAAAACCTCTTCGATAATTTCCGTCATGGTTTAAATTATTGAAATTATCATAGATATCATCAAGGACTTTACTTAAAGAAACGCCTTTCAAAACAATCTCTTCAACTCCAACAATTCGTCTATCAATAGCGTCAATTGATAGAGAATTTACTCCAGCCTGACCGCTCTGCATGAAATCCATTGTCTGTCCATAGAACGTTATAGCTGTTTGAACTTTACCAGAGCCTCTAGCGTTCCAAATCTGAATACCTGCTGACGTGCTATCCATTGCATGTTTTCTGTTACGGTTACTTAACAATGCTGTATATGTACCATCAATCCCGTTGATTGTACCTGCGCCAAATGTTAGATACTGCAACGGCCGTCCTGGGAATTGGTTCCTAATACCTACACCAGGCCCGTTCATCTCTAACCACCCTGACTGCAAGTCAAATGTTGTGTTTCCGTTGATTGACGAAATGCGCCCGCCTCGAACGTGCTCGCCAGTGATATCGATTGACTGGACCTGAGTGATCGTCGCTCTTTGAGCAAACAATTCTTTAATGAATGCTTGTTGTGATACAAGTTTTTTAATGAATGCTGTATCAATCTTCATCTTATCAGCTGTGACTGCTTCAGCTCCTAAAATAGTCGTAGTGACTGAGCCAGCTTCGAAGTTAGCAGTCTTGAGTTTATCAATCATGGCCGATTTGATAACTGCATTGTCAATCAAGGTTTCTCCAGTAATGTGAGTAGCTCGACCGACGATGCGGTTGTTACCGTTAGCTCCAATGTTAATCCCAGCAATGAGATCTCCTGCGCTATTTAAGGACTTGATAGCAAAACTATCTTTCATCAAGGACATAGTTACTCGATTGTACTCGCTATTGTAGTCTGTACTATCCACGAATTCATTAGGAATTAAACGTTGGTTAATAACCATTGGTTTATGGATAACGATGTTGCCTGGGCTTGTCAGTGTCAACCTGATTGAGTACTCGTTCAATTCTCCAGTGTATGGGATATCTAAATACCCTTTAAATACCTGATTACCAGTTTTGGTAAGTAATATTTGAGAGTTATAGTACATCCCAAGATTTGGAGTATTATCCAATAACTGAATCAAAACTCTACCGTCTCGTGGTACTTTATCGACAGCAATCTCGATACGATAACCAAGCCCCTCGCCCTGCTTCACAAACCTTTTTGTCAGAGGGAACCGAACCCCTAACCAGCCTGACATGGAGTCTGTGTAGTTAATTCGTATTCCGTCATGGTCGCCCCAACTGACACGTTCCAAGTGTTTATCGGTTGCGACCGATGAAATATACTTTGGAATTTTAGTCGGAGCGTAAAATAGGTTGGTAAGATTGCTGAATCTTTTGCCAACTTCGACCTCAAACAATTCTGAGGTCAAGGCCATTCGGGCAATGTTTGAAGCAACGTTTGAATCCGTCCTACCCAAGATACGCTCATAAATCAATGAGGTTTCTTTGACTTGCTGAAAATCCAACCTATCTACCTTGTCAGCAATCTGACTAGATAGATTTGTGAATTGGCCATCAACTGTTTGCTTGTACTCTGCTAATTTCGTCTTGTTGTCTAGCGTGATAGCTTCGAGTCTTTGACGTGTCCCTTCTGCATCTTCAACATAGGTTCTTTTCGAAACATAGTCACTAGCCAAGACTTCCCTGATTTCTGTCAGTTTATTCTCAGCTTCTTCTCGTGAGTAGCGTTTAAGTTCATCTGATAACTTCTCACGTTCTTTCTGAGTCGAGGTTTTAAAGGCGTTTAAATCCCTAGCATTGTCAGTAGCAATTCTCTTGGCTTCCTCAACGAGATCAGCATTTGCTCCAACTTTTCGTAGAGCTTCCTCTGCTTTAGCTTTAGTTTCTTCAAAACCTGATGGGTTGAACTCCTGAAATCGTCTGTTGATTTCGTCAGAGAGTTTTTGCTTGTTTTCTTCGGATTTTGCTTTAATTAACTCAAGGCCATCTTTAACTTCTTTCTTCAATTGATTTGATTGGTGTTCAAAAGCTAAATTAGCATTTCTAGCAGCTCTTTCAACTGCAATTTCTTGGGCTGAGTAGGTTGCTCCAAGGATCGCATTTGTTACATCAGAAAGACCATTCGATACTCCTGAACCTCCAAAACCAGCCTTATCGTCAAACTCTAAAGAAATGTATTCTTCTTTTAGTCCATCGTACTCATAAGCAACAGCCTTTTTGAAAATATCAATATTATGCTTTAAGCTCTTGAGATTGACTGTGTCTCCTAAATGGACGATTTGTCCATCTAATTCATAAGCTTCAAGCTTGATTGAGTCAGAGACCTTGTCGATGCCTTCATTTGTGAATTTAGCCTGTGCCCACTTTTTCAACTCTTCAACAGTTTTAGCATTGTTATTTTCATACTCTTTTTCGTTAATGTACGGATATGAATTGATTAGTGGACTATCGACAGTAACCTTGATAGTCGTTTCTGTTTCAGAACCTTCAGGTTTAAAAGTCGATTTAGCATGGATTCTTGTGACAACATTCTGACTGTTTTTGGTGCGTTGGTAGTCCTTCAGATTTTTGTGCGTTGTAATAACAACACCACGATTCTCCCCACGACTCTTCTTCACTGTCAGAGCGAAATTGTCACGCACCAGCTCGCCTTCCCAAGTGCCAACAATACTATGCTTACCATCCAGCAGTACAGAATAGATATTCTCTGTTTCTGTCATGTTGAATGTTCTGCGATCTTGAATATCGCTTGTAAATGAGAAATCCCCTAAATCGGTTTTGGCATTTTGAACCATCTGAGAAAGTGCTATTGAACAAGTTTGATTTGCAACCTGAACAGGCTTCACAGAACGCTGCATGATATCATCTGTAATGTGATATGCTTTAATTTCTAGATGGTCATTATTCTCAACAGGTTTTTTGATACGGAATAACTGAGGTCCTAAGACGGGGGTAGGACATTTTATCAGCATATCCTCTTTGATTTGTTTGTAAATTCCAGTATCAGAAATAGGATATTTTACAGTAAGAATAAAGTCGCCATTCATCAATTCTTTGACAATCGCAGATATTGCTTCATGAAGTGGCTCCCCGTTCCACCGAACGGTTCTCACATCTTTATTAAGTAGATAAAGCAATTATGCCCACCCCCAAACTGTCTCAATTTCAAGTGATTGAATACCTGGACCCAAAACAACCCCAACATTCTTCACTTTCGCTGGATCAACTGTGATAAAATCCCCTGACCATTTGACTGGCTTCCCTGTTGTTGTTTTAAAACTTGGATTGTCAGGATTATTGACCATCACAAGCGACTCAGTGAGTCGTTCAAGACGAATGACCTGACCAGCAATTGTAAATGAAGTTTCAGAAGCGCTCTGACCAACGATTGTGATTTTAGGAAAGGCAAGAGCAGAACCTTGAACAGTCAAAGTCCCACTTCTTGTCAATCTCTGTGTGTCAGTGGTTTTAAAGTATTTTGTAGGATGACAAGTGAAGGTTGCCTTGGTCATGTAAAGACCAGGTTGAACTTCTTCAAGATCAGTCGCATCAATCTTGTAGCACCAGAGACGAGTTGTTTTAACTCGTTCATTTTCTAACCAAAATTTCTCACGAATAAACAGACTCATGAACTGATTCATCTGTTCTTCAGTAGGTTTCACAAGATAGATTGAGTAAGTCTTCTTTACAAGGCCTCGGTGTTTGTTGGTTTGTACGATTGCTCCACTAATGCCACCGTGCTCAAGAAGAGCTGTCTTACCTTCTCCTAATGCAATTGAGGGAGAATCATGGACGATGACCTTAAATGGAAAAGACGATGTTCTTACACCATCGATAATCAATTCATTGTGTTTTATCATGCCATACCTCCTCTCAATTGGTTTCTACGTTGGATTTCATCAGCAATTCGTTGAGCAACCTGGTCAGCGATTCTAGTGATATCTGCTTCTTCTCTGACAATATTGCCTGTGATTGTGATATTGATGTTTGTTGCAGTATCACCCATCGTCTGAGCAATACCACGACCGATAGCACCAAGAGTCTTGTCGTTTAGTGGCAATACTGCTTCGTTCCCAGCTTCTCCGCCAACCATGAGATTATTACCATTTGCACCAAAGATGGTTGGCTTTGTCATAATACCGCCTTTGGCATACCACTCAATACCAATTCTAGGTATTTGACCTTTTAACCAATCAAGAGGATTAGCTGATCCAGATACGCTAAAATGAGGTAAGGGAATATGTGGCCAACGAATGTTGAAATTAAACAAATTTTTGATGGCGTTGATAGCTGAGCTTACAAGGTCTTTTGCTCCATTTATAGCATTCCCTATTGAATTTTTGATTCCTGTCCAAACATTTGAAACAGTATTTGAAATACCATTTAATACATTTGAAATTGTACTTGAAATTCCATTCCATACATTTGAAATTGTACTTGAAATAGCGTTTATCGTATTTGAAATGTACGATTGGATGGCTGTGAAGATGGTCTGAACAACATTTTGGATAGCATTCCATACAGTCGAGAACACTCCCTTGATTGTTTCCCACGCTCCTGACCAATCACCTGTGATGATCTGCATGACTGCTTTGATAATGCCTAAGACAACATTGATTGCAGTTTCAACAACAGTCTTTATGACTTCCCAAGCGGTCGTGATGACCAGTTGGATATTCGCCCATGTGGCCTCGATTAATGGACCTAAGAAAGTCATGACTGCATCAATTACGGTTTGGATAGCATTCCAAACAGTTTCTGCACTAGATCGTATAAGCTCTTGGTTTTCGGTCCACCAATTGACAACCACTCCGAACATACTCATGATGAAGTCAGAAACTTCACTTACAACTCTGTTGATGACTTCCATGATAGCATTCCAGACTATCATTACAGCGTCACGAAATCCCTCGTTTGTATCCCATAGATACTTGATGCCAATCACGATTGCTGCAATAGCGGCAACAATTAAAGCAGCAATACCGATTATGGGTGCAGCTGCTGCAATCATTGCTCCGATGGATGTTCCAAGCGCAACTGCTGCTGCTTGCAAGGTTAAAAATATCGGGACTAGAATCCCAGCGACTGTGACTACACCTCCCAAAATCACGATGAATTCTTTAACGGGACCAGGAAGCGAACTAAACCATTCAGCCATTGATTTTACAATATTACCTAATATTTCAAAAACAGGTGCTAAAACTTCAGCTATTGTTGCTCCTAGTTCAGCCATTGCCAGTGTAGTTGAATTTTGAGCGGTTTTAAATTTATCAATAGGATCAAGCGTAGACTCGTATGTTGAAGATACTAATCCTGATGCTGCTTCGGCTGTGTACCCTAATTCTTCAAAACTTAAAGCACCGCGCTTGATTGCATCGACCATTTGAGGAGCCTTTTTCGCCCCAAATATTTCCATTGCAATGCTTAATGCTTCTGTTTCGCTCTTACTATTCTTGATAGAGTCTATTGTCTCTTTTAGTCCCTCGGTCATGGTTTTGCCTTTTTTAGCATAGGCCCCAGCCGCCTTGGTCAATCCAGATAATGCAGCTGATGAGTCCACACCATGTTGTTCCATTTGACCGATTAGAGTGACAGCTTCGTCAAAACTTAAACCGAGCATTTTAATTTGTGGTGCACCATCTATAGCTTTTTTCATTAAGTCATCTACAGACACCCCAGTTTCTTGTGCGACATAAGTAGTGGAGTCAAGAACTTCTGATAAATAATCAACAGACAGTCCATATGCTTCAAGTGCCTGTTTTGACTGAATAGTTGCATTAGTTACGTCTGATCCATTTATTTCAGAAAATTTAATAAGATCCTCTGAAGTAGATTTCAACGCATCACCAGTAAGTTTAAATTGTGTGTTGACTTCACCAACAGCATTCCCTACAGTTGAGAAATCTGTCGGAATTTCGGTTGCTATCTGACTAGCAATCCCTTGCATTTCCTCTAGTGCTTTCCCGCCAGCACCAGTTTTAGTAACAATGGTATCCATGCCTTCGTCAACTTGTTTGAAGGCTTCTAATGCACTTTTACCAAAATCAACAAGCTTCTGGCTGATATCTGATAGTTTCTCAGAAAATTGATTAAGTAACTCTGCTTTTAAAAGATTATTTGTCTCACCTAGAGTATTAGCAGCTTGTTTCCCAGCGCTACCCAAGTTTTTCATTTCTTGAGATAGATTTGAATATGCTGTTTTAGCCTGATTCAGTTCTGCTTCCATTTTGTTAGCTTCGACTGAATTTTCGCCATATTCTTTCTTGGTTAGCTCTAATTGCTTTTCAAGGTTTTCAATTTGCTTAGCAACAATAGAGGATTGAGCACCAATCTTTTTCTGTGCTAGAGCTAGTTTTTCAGATTCGCTAGCATTAGCACCTAGCTGACTTTCTTGTAGTTTAAATGAACTTACGACTTTTTCAGATTCGCTAGCAAGTTGTTTCTGCTCTTTCTGTAGATTTTGAAGCTGACTTTTGTTGCTTTGGGTAGCATTGCCATTTTCTGACAGTGCTTGGTTGACGTTTGCTAGTTTTCCTTTATAGCTTTCAAGAACATTCTTGGTAGTTTCTACTTCACGTTGAAAAGCTCGATACTGATCAGCACCAATGTTCCCACTTTTGAATTGTTGTTCGACCTGTGATTGAGCCTGTCTTAAAGTTTCTAATTTTTCTTTTGTATTAGAAACTTGTTTCTGTAGAACCTCTTGTTTTTGAGTTAATAGAGTGACATTCCCTGTGTCGAATTTTAATGCTTTGTCAATTTGTCTTAATTCTTGCGTTGCATCTGTTGCAGCCTTATTGACATTCTTGAGCGCCTTCTGTAAGGGTTGCGTGTCGCCATCGATTTCAATTTTGATACCTTTGATATTTCCTGCCA
>ERZ773067.1784-NODE-1784-length-11251-cov-8.578153_pt1 | contig 11251 bp, 10 predicted proteins | sample MGYA00580622_ERZ773067 | MGnify/ENA primary metagenome ERZ773067 (study PRJEB29015, sample SAMEA2737998) | human oral metagenome | biome: human oral; feature: human-associated habitat; material: dental | place: China | collected 2113 ...
TGCCGACGAATCCCATGATGGTGCCGGACTGCATCGTGAATGAGACGTCCTTCAGCTCAAAGGACGGGTATCGCTTGCACAGACCGTGGATGTTGAGTATTTCCACTGAAGTTGTTCCCTTCCAGTCGCATTGGATCAGGTTCCGGAATCGCGGGATGTCCGGATGTCGCCTCCACACCTGCGTCGGAGTGCACTGCGTGACCGGCTGGCCCCGCTTCAACGCGGAGCCTCGGTCCCCGAGCTTGTGGTCTCTCGGCTGGATCAGTGGCGGTGGGAATGATCAGCTGCTCAGCCACCATTGCGCCTTCCACGTGTCGACGTACAGACCCGGCATCCCGGTTCGACACCACCTAGTCAAAACTATGACGCGACGTCAGAGTCAACCACGTCAGCAGGACACCCCGATCTCACCGTTGACTATTTGACGATATCGATTGAGCGTTATTGGACTTCACGCGACATACTGGGTTCGTGAGTGATCCCCTCGTCATCTGCCCCTGCGACTCCGGTCGCCCCTACGAGACGTGTTGCGGCCCCCTCCACGACGGCAGTCGACCCGCAGCCACCGCGGTCGCTCTCATGCGGTCCCGCTACAGCGCCTACGTGCTGGGGCTCAGGGACTACCTCCTGGAAACCTGGCATCCCAACACCCGCCCCGACACGGTCGACCCCGAACCCGAGCTCCGTTGGACCGGCCTGACCATCGAACACAGCGGGGCGGGCAAGGCCTGGGACGACGAAGGAATGGTCGCTTTCTCGGCCACCTGGGAGGAGGGCGACCGGACCGGCACCATGCGGGAAGTCAGCTCCTTCCTCCAGGTGGACGGTCGCTGGTTCTACGTCAACGGCATCCCCCACACCGCAGGCCAGCACACCCCCGACATCGAATAGTGAAAATTGAACCGCATGCTCTTCAGGACTGCTTGAACCAACCCTTAAACCCCTAACCACCTGGCAACAGGAAGTTACACTTGGTGAGCATGAGTCGGCCTCACGTGAATGTCGAACGCACCTTGGTGGCGCTGCAGACGGTGGCGCTGTGTTGTTTGGTCTTGGCGGCAATACTGCGCATCATCGACTCCACCAGGTCTGGCACGGGGTTGGGAGTCGCTATAACATGGTTGATCCTCACCCCTGTCATCGGCGCTTTGTGGATAGTACGCCCCTACCTGGTTCGGATCGGTCATGGGATTACGCTGACAATACTGACGATATTCTTGGCTACCCCGGTGGCTGTTTTCGGGTCGGTAACCTTCACGATTCCAGTCCTCCTGCTTGTCGTCGCTTTCGCCGTGACAGACGTCTCCCCGAAAGCCGGAATACACGCAATGATCTGGATATCAGTCGTAGGGTTCGCCCTCCTGACATCAACTGGTCAAGGGACTTCGATGTCGGCTGTGATGAGCATGGCCCAAGGGTTGGTTAATGTTGTTCCAGTAGTCGCGCTACTATGTTTCGGATTCATTCTCGGTTTGGCATTGCGCGGATTCGAGCAACGTCGAAACGCTGACCAAGCGATAATCGAACGGCTGCAACACACTTCCGAGGTCGAGAAGGAACTACTGCTCTCCGACGAACGTGCCCGAAGCGCACGAGAACTTCATGATGGCTTGGGGCATCGACTCACGCTCGTGGCGATGAGCCTCGAGCTGGCAGAGCGGCTGCGGAGCACCGATCTCGACCAGGCATGGCAAGAAATCCACATGGCGAAGCACACGTCAAGCGAAGCGTTGGCAGAAATGCGAACTTGGGTGCGAGCGCTGAGTCCGGTTCGAGACGCCACTGCTCGGGGACTTGCAGCCCTTGAGATGATCGCAGAATCGTTCCGAGGAACTGGGCTGACGGTTGAGGTCATCGGTGACGAGAGATCGGATCATGAGCTCGTGAACAATGACGCGATAGCTTTGCTGATGTACCGGGCCGTCCAAGAAGGATTGACAAATGCTTTACGTCACGGTAAAGCGCAGTCTGTACGAATAGGAATTCGCAGCAATGAAAACAGAATGATTCTTGTGATCATCAATGATTTCAGGTGCGTCACATCCCTTAACTCAGCTGATGGCGAACCGACGTTTGGGTTCGGGCTACGCGGACTGGCCGATCGAGCATCGGACCATGGTGGAACGATGCGAGCACATCGAATCAAAAATCAATTTGAGCTTGAAATTTCCGTACCGCTCAACAGAATCGCGGCCGGACATCAGGAGGCGGTCTCGTGAATGATGCAAAACCGACACGCGTATTGCTGGTGGAGGATCAACAACTGATTCGTCGAGGCCTAGCCATGTTGCTATCCACCGTCGACGGGATCGATGTGACCGCTCAAGCTGAGGACGGACGCGCTGCGCTTGATATCTTGGCCACAACAGAACTTGATGTTGTCCTCGTCGACGCACGAATGCCAGGCATGGACGGAATCGAATTTACAGCCCACTGTACTCGCGATCACCCAGGGCTCCCTGTTCTTGTTCTTACTACTTTCGATGACGACGCCCTTGTCCAAGCGGTTTTCTCTGTCGGCGCCTCCGGATTCCTCCTGAAGGACACCTCGCTCGAACATCTCGTGAGCGCATTGTACTCCGTTATCGAAGGCGGCATGGTGATTGATCCCCGCGTTGCACGTGCAGCAATACAAACGAAGAGCGGAGGAGAGGGTCCGCTCGCAATTCTCACTCGCGGAGAATGCGTCGTCGCAGAACTTGTGGCACAAGGTTTGACAAACTCAGAGATTGCAGCCTCATTAACTCTCGCCGAGGGAACCGTAAAGAACTACGTTTCAGCTCTATTGAGAAAGATTGGTGAGCGCGATCGTACTGCCCTTGCACTCAAGCTCCGCAAAGCACTGGGATTTTGATCCTGAAACAAGTTTGAAGATTAGACAATCGTAGGCTTCGGGCTTTCATCCTCGGGGTTCTTGGTGGCCGTAGCATGAGCATGAAAAATACTCCTACCCCAGGAGAATCCTTCTTGCCAAAGGAACGCTTCGTTCAACAAGAGAGCACCTTCAAGTCAAGACTGAGTCTTATTCACAGCCTTCCTCAAGTGCGCCCTTGCTAGGGGTTTTACTGGCCGCCACGCTGTCTGTGAATAAGCCTCACTACCGGCTTGAATCCATGTGTTCGTGTCAATATTACTGGGGTGTCTGCAGACAGGCATGCGGGCAGGAGCCGGCAAAGTTGGTGAGCGAAGGCAGGTGGGCTGGTTTGCCGAGGCGGTGCGTCGTTGTGTTGGGGCGCGGGCCCCACGGGGATGGTGAGTGGTGTCTGCAACCCAGATCCCGGGGAGCCCGCGCTAATGTCATCTACCCGCTACCGCTGTCCTGTCGCGCCAGCCTGTGGTCCGTGGCCTCCAGGACATGGCTGCCTGAAGGAACCTGGCCATCAGCCCCATCGCATCTTCCACGACCGTGGCACATCCATCGCCTCAACCACCAGAGCCTTGGCCAGACGCCCCAAACTACTCACCCAACCTCCCACCTAACTTTGCCGACCCTCTGAAACCTAGGGCGGTTCAGCAGGATACGGCCCACCGTGTCGCTGTCGCCTTCGCCACCGGTGGTCTCATCGCCAACACCCATGCTGGGGCCAAGCGCTCCACCGACGGAAACTTCGTCCAGCGCGACAGCAACACCACCTGTGACGGGTCCACCTACCCCGACTTCGATCAGCAGTTCCGAGTCAAAACAGCATAGACCGAGCGAGGATTCCTCTCCTCGGAAATGACCAGACCAGTGACTGCGGTCACAACAATATCGTGACCTGGGAGAGGTGTGGCGGCGATTCCTACGCTGTAGCATGAAAACCACCAGCACTTGGTGAGCGACGATCTCAAGATCCTCGCCGCGACGACGGCCACAACAATAGCGTTGTTCTTTGAGGAGTTGCTCACGCCCTGTGCGTGACAACAGAAACACTTCACCACGAGTTTGCATATCAGGAAAGGAGAGTCAATGCCTCTCGACGTTCGGTATCTTCAGTATTGTCAGCCTGACAATCCTTTCTATGCACCTCCGACCACTCCGAAGCACGCACGAAATCTTGACGTGTCCTCCTTGGCCATCCCCGGATGGGAATCTAAAGAGATACATCCATGGACAAATTGGTTTCCCAGCAAGTGGTCACCTCCTAGGCAGGGCTGGAAGATTCATGTCTCCGCAACACCGCGCAACGCCGAATCCATACTAGCAGTTACCGCCAAACATTGCTTCCAGCTACAATTACCATTCAAACATCTCACATCGCTTGAAGATTTAGTTGCTCAGAGCGGAAAGTACGCGGACCGCGCCAGTGCTGGAAAATTCATCACCGTGTATCCTAGTTCTGACGAACAATTCACTGCTGCTCTTGATGGACTCGATGATCTTCTTGCCGGAGAAGAAGGTCCATATATCCTATCGGATAGACGCTGGAAGTCGGGCCCCGTCTACTTCAGGTATGGGGCCTTCGTTCCGCCGTCGAAGGGCACTTCCTACGTCTCGACATTAATTGACCCTGAAGGCAATGAGGTCGAAGACCCGCGTCGGCCAATATACACGCCTCCAGCATGGGCTAAATTGCCAACAGCAGTATCGACTGCGATCGTCGATGATGACGTCGATTTTAGATTCAAGATGCTCTCAGCACTTCATTTCTCCAACGCCGGGGGTGTATATTTGGCTGAAGCATTGACAAACGATTTCGTTCCGATCGGCACGATTGTGGTATTAAAGGAAGCTCGCCCATATGCGGGGTTGGACGCCAACGGCGCAGACGCCTTGACTCGACTCGCACATGAGGAGAAAGTGCTGAAGAGTCTACAGGAGCTTAACTGCATACCGAGACTGTACGGATCTTTCACCGCCTGGGAACACCGTTACCTCGTAATGGAGTATATTAAAGGGCACGATTTGACGCGCGAATGGATGACACGCACGCCGATACTGCGCCCTGCGCCCTGGAACCTGAACGATTCGTCCTACTTGCAGTGGCTGGTGTCCACGGTCAGCCTCCTTGATGAGGCTCTTGAATCTGTTCATAAAGCGGGGTGGCTACTCGGCGACATTCATCCCAAGAACGTCATAATGCGTGATGGAACTCAACCTTGTTTCATCGATTTCGAATTCGCTCACCGCATGGATCCAAGCTGGCGATGCACACAAGGGGCCCCTGGATATGAACCTGCGGCTGGCCTCAGAGGTTCGACAGCAGATAAATGGTCATTGGGGATGCTGGGACTTAACCTAATCTACCCACAGGCAGCAATCGCCGATCAAGGTAACGTATGGAAGGTTGAACAACTACTGCGGCATGGGTCGTGCGAACTTGGCATCTCAAAATCCGTAAGCAACTCTATTCGTTCACAGACGATTGACGCCCTGCCTGCGAAAGAGAAACGAAACATAAATGAACGTGTCGATAAGTTCAACAGCCTGACGGATTCCCAGTTTCGAGATGAAATTCTTCGCGGTGTACATGGGTTGATCGATTGGAACTCTATCGGCCCACTCATTCCTGGCGATATTGCAGTGTTTGCTTCAGATGGGGTGGAAAATCAGGCTGGCTATCCATACGGCGCAGCAGGGGTAATTGATCAACTAAGATTCGCTTCCAAGATGATCGATATGCGTGCTGCCGACCTCTGGCTCGCAAAGCGAGTTGGGAGTGTTCAATCACGAGGTTTTAAAGGCCTCGACGGCATCGAGTATGTTGCACGTCACGCCAACCTTACTCAGACGCAAGATGCGCTCAATGAAATATCAAATCCTATCCCTACTAATCCAACACTATGGTCCGGATGGGCTGGTGTAGGACTTTGCACACTCGACTCTGGCGGCGACCCCCTGGAGGCAGCTCATCACCTGAAACTACTTCTAGATGAAGAAGTACAGGGCGAATCCGTTGGCCTATTAAATGGCTGGTGCGCGGCAGCAATCTTTTTCACTAAGTTGTATGAAATCACCGAAGATGGCAAGTACATTTCACTTGCTATTCGCGCAATTAACAACGACATCTCTCGGTGTACGATGACGAAGAACGGCACCCTTGAGTACGATGAAGGGTGGCGGACTCTGCCATATCTCGGCATTGGCTCTTTGGGCCCCGGATTGGCGATACTGGAGCTACAACGTGTCACTGATACACATGAATTCGCTGATTCTTTAGCCGCGATCGACGCTGCCGCCACGTATTACCAGTGTGCACATGCATCTTTCGCATATGGTCTCGCCGGATTCCTCATTTACCTCCATCGCAGAGTTCAACGCCAGCCAAGCACTATTCTCGATGAGACTCTCTCCTCACATTTGCGCTCTTTGCGTCTACACGCCGTCGTCGATAAATCCGGCGTGTTTTTCAGAGGAAACCAGAACCTGCGTCTTTCGGCAGATTATCTTACCGGGGCCAGCGGCGTGTTTGCAGCGCTCCGTGAGGTACTGGACGAAAGTCGCACGCTCCCGTTCGGACTTTGAGAACGGGATACCTGAAAAAGATAGGAAGGAGGTGAACAGCCATGAATCAGATTCTCGAGTTTCAGACCATCGAAGGTGAAGTTGACACTCACGATGCTGCACGCATAAGCACCTTCAGCATCTTGGCACCGTGCCCGGGTTGGCCCAGCACGATCACGTGGGGTAACTGCTGATTACTCCTCTCAACAAGCAGTGGGCGTGGTTTTGAGAACCTACCAAAGCTGTTCCGGAGCCACGGCCACCTGCTTTGATCATAACCACATTTAGGAAAGCAGAAGGAAGCTCTCTTGAAGGTCACGCTCAGCGCTCACGGTCTCCAGCGCGTCGTCACAACCGGACGGACAGAGATCAATATCCTACGCGGATGCGATCTGGAGTTACAGGGAGGCGGCCTGACCTCAGTCGTGGGGCATTCGGGTTCTGGGAAGTCGTCACTGCTGATGTGCCTAAGCGGCTTGGATGAACCAACCTCGGGTATGGTGATGATCAACGGTCGTGACATTTATCAGCAGTCCCCAAGCAAACGCGCACATATGCTTCGCTCCGAGATCGGGTTCGTATTCCAGCAATACAATTTGGTACCCTTTCTAACCGTTGAAGAGAACATCGCACTCCCCTTCCAGCTCGACCACAAGCCAGTTCCCCGCGATATGATCGGTGCCCTCATTGAGTCGTTCGGGTTGGCTCACCGTCGCCGCGCCTCAGCCCACTCACTTTCTGGCGGTGAGCAGCAACGAACCGCCCTTTGCCGTGCACTCGCACGCCGTCCTGGCATCGTGTTCGCGGATGAACCAACAGGCGCCCTAGACTCGCAGAGCACACAGATCGTGCTCGGAACTCTTCGAAGAATGGCTGACGAAGGGCAGATGATCGTCATGGTCACCCATGACCTTGATGCGGCAGCCTTGGCCGACAGGATCGTGATCATGCACGACGGTCATACGGTGAAACATCTTGGTCGCAGCACCAGCCACGAGCTACTTCGAATCATGAGCAATTTGAAAGCGTGATGCCATGCAGCGCTACGTGACCAGAATGTTCGCTGACCAGTGGCAACAATGGGTGCCCGCTGTTGTCGTGATCACGGTGATGGCTACCATGATCGGTTTATGCGTTCACCAGTTCGCCTGGACAGGTGATCCCCTGTTTCGCACTGCGGCGAGTGCTGCGGGAGTCCCGGTGGAGGAGTTCCAGATCCTCTCGGTCACGATCTACGCCGTGGTGGCCCTTGTCTCTTGGGTTGCTCTGACTGTGGTGGGGAAAGCCAGCGTCCACGCCATTCGCCGAACTCACGCTTTGTGGTTGCTGCTTGGTACATCCCCAGCCGTGGTTCTCGGTTCAACCCTTCTTCTCTTGACGGTCGTCAGCCTGTGCGGTGCAATTCTTGGAGCGCTCCTCTCGACGCTGTTGAGTTTTTGGGCCCTTCCAGCATTCAACACGATGGTTTCTTCAGCAGTCCAGTTGCCAACGTACACACCCACCGCTTGGGCGCCCATCGTTGTCATCGTCGTCAGCGTGCTCACGGCCTTGGGGGGCGGACTTTCCCCAGCTCGGCAGGCATCCCGCACCCCCCCGGGTGCCGCTCTGCGGTCCCTCGATGGCCTCGGCCGAAAGTCGGCCAGTGTACCCCGGGTCGTGTGTGGCGTGTTCTTCTTCCTCGTCGCTTTTAGTCTGGTTATTTCCGCCGGATTTGCTGATTCGCTCGGGGTGACCACTCCCGCCCCGATGTTTAATTTGACTATTATCGCAGGAGGTAGCTCCCTCATCGCCGTCTATCTCCTATGTCCACAGATTGCAAGTTTCATTTTTTGGGTACTCACCGGCGTCTTTTCGCGCACGGGGCTCGTCGTTTCGGCTCTGGGCACACGGTCCGCAGCATCCCGGGTTCAAGTGAGTGCGACAACAATTGCTCCGTTGGCTGCCGGCCTGGGAAGTATTGGATTGCTGTTGTGTTCCGTTAACTCTGTCATTGCGTTCGCTGAAATATTTCAGCCAGACGGCCAGGCAAACCGGGCCGACACGTGGATGATGGTCATCGTCATTGCCCTAATGATGCTGGCGACCAGCGCCGCTGTGGTCGCCTTGTCCGCGAGCGGTCGGGAACATGAAATTGCCCTCCTTCAAGCAGCAGGCATGCGAGGACGACAAGTTGTCGCCATGATCGCATCCGAGAGCTTCGCGATGTCGTTAGCGGCATCCATCATAGCTGCCGTTCCTGTCGCTTTTGGAGGTCTTGTCTTCGTTCTCGCCTCCCAAGCAACTCTCGGCGGCGGAACCGCGGTAGTAGCGTGGCCCGTGCCGGCAATGCTAGTGGGTTTGATTGCGTCGTGGGCTGCGCTTTTCATCATACTCCTCGCGCCAGCGCTGACACCCCTTCGCGAAGGGCCTAGCACGCAACTACGTCAGCAAGAGATCTGATATGCCGGAGATATCCGATGCTGCAGGACAACAGATCATTGCTCTCGCGCAACGCCTGAAGGCATTCAAGTCGTTCCGACTCCAAGCCCAACCCACCTCAGAAACTGGTGATGATCATGCGCACACGATTCGACTTCGAGGCCCTGATGGCTCTGAGAGCTTCGAGATCCTAACTCTGCGTCAGCGAGACAAGTTGCTCCTGACCGCCGACGAGTCAGCATGCGCGATAATCGGTGATTTCAATGGCGACGAAAACTACACGCTGCGAATCTACACGGTAACCAAATCTGGAGTCAGACTCGCTCATCTGGAGTCACCCATATCACCTCGCGTGTATGCGTTTGGAACAGGGCTGCTTTGGATTCGACGAGACGCTGCACGTCGACCTTACAAGGCCCTTTGGTGGGATCGTAACTGCGAACATCCAGAACTCCTGTTTGAAGAAATCGACCGAACACGCCGGCTCAGCCTTCGCAGCGTCGATGACGATATAGCAATCCTTGCATCCAAGGGAGCCGATACAATTAATCACCGAATTATCACCAGTGGTGATGCAATAACTCCGACTTGCCACTTGTCGGCCCAGGACATTCCCGATGGGGACCTCATGGTATGGCACGGAGACATTATCGTCCTCGATCGGGCGCAAGGACAGGTCAGAGCTGACGGGGATGACCCGTTGACTGCCACAGCTCCCGCAGATTTCATCACCGAACATCTTCAGCGTGCGGGGGACGAGATTGCGGTCGTCGGGAGATACCGTGGTCGCCAAGCCTTCTGGCTACCAGCTCAAGGACCAGCCGCCCTGTGGACCGCACCACCCGCAGGTATTATGCTCCCTTCAATCGATCCGGCCACCAAACGTCAAGCGTTCCTCGTTTCATCACCGGTTCATGAACCTCAGGTTGTGTTTCCTTCAGAAAACGGCGAGGTCCCTGCTATCTCGACCGGTCGAGCCGTTGACCGCTGTCTCACAGCTAGCAGCGATGACGGCGCACCGATCCCAATCACGATTTTCTTACCCCCAACTCCGGGACCATGTCCTCTCGTCGTACATGTCTATGGCGCCTACGGCATCAGCCTCGAAGGACCGTTCGATCCCTTCACTGACGATCTCCTGGCCCGCGGAATCGCAGTCGCCTACTGCCATGTTCGCGGCGGCGGCGAGAACGGACCCACGTGGCATCAACAAGCGACAGGTACGCGTCGGCACCAGTCAATCGCGGATCTTCTAGCCTGCCTAGCTCTGTTTCATAACCATCCCGCGATCATCGCGGATCGCATCGCATTGGTTGCCGCAAGTGCTGGAGGTTTCACCGCTGCCGCCGCCTGTCTCCGCCAGCCGACTTGGGTACGTGGGCTGCAGCTCGTGCATCCATTCATCGACCCTGTCACAGCCCTTCTGGACCCCGGCTCCAATCTCACTACAACCGACTGGGCGGAATTCGGAAATCCTCGTGCTGACCCACGGGTGAAAAACTATCTTGAACAGCTCTCGCCGGCGGCAACTGTTCGTAGTCTGGATCCTCATAGCTGTCCACTTCCACGAGCCTGGATCCGCACGGCTGAGCAAGATGCCCGGGTCGATTCAGCAGCCGTCAAGCAGTTCTGTGAACTCTATCGGGCTGCGGCCATCTCCACCGATGCCGACCACGTTGTCTACCGAGCCACCACCGGTGGGCACGTTGAAGGCCAATCGTTCGAGCAAGCACACGAAGAAAACCTCCTCGCCCATGCTTGGTTGCTGGATCTCCTCGACTCCCCGTGCATACAGGCGATTTGACTGACTTCCATCCGTCGTATCACGGGTCCCTGCGAACAAAGCCTCTCCTTGATGTCGCGATGTGCGGCAATGTTCTGACCCGACTGCGACACTGGTGGCTGTGAGTCCCCCTTCACCGACCGCATACCCACGACAGAGAATCACCGAAAATGAAAACACCACTTACACCATTAGTGGGACAGCCCCGGCCCCACCGGGTCCCGCAAAAGGCAGGTGCTGGTCGTCTCAGTGATACGGGCGCTCAATACCTTCGGCAGCGGCATCACCCCATCACGGTGGCCGTCGCGCTGCTGGGTGACCACGACGGGAGTGGCGAAGTTCTCAACCGTTCTGGCAGCGGGTGCGCTGACCCCGGTGGTGACCTTCGTCATCGTTATGTCATTTGGAAAGATTCTGTCGGTATCGTGAAAGATTTTGAGGCGTATACGGTACAAAATCTTTCCAAATGACATAACGACGACGGGGGTCGGGGCCGACGGGGTCGGGGACGTCGGAGGCCGTCGGGGGCGGTCTGCGCGGGTCGGGACGAAGCGGCTACCAGGACTCGACACGGACTTCCCGGGCCCAGGCGGCCACAGCCGGTACCGGGTGGGAACGGGCGGTTC
>ERZ773067.1787-NODE-1787-length-11226-cov-4.413750_pt1 | contig 11226 bp, 12 predicted proteins | sample MGYA00580622_ERZ773067 | MGnify/ENA primary metagenome ERZ773067 (study PRJEB29015, sample SAMEA2737998) | human oral metagenome | biome: human oral; feature: human-associated habitat; material: dental | place: China | collected 2113 ...
CATCTTACTGTGAGGAGTGCGGAATCAAGTTGACCGACAAGGTGCGTGCCTTCTCCGAGAGCAGATACCATCGTATGCTTTGTATGGACTGCCAAAAAAGGGCGCTTGCAGGAGCATAGGTTACTAAGAGTCGCCGATAGAGTGAAAAAATGCAAATGGTTGTTAAAGTATGTTATACTATAACGAGATGATTAGAGATCTTTCTGGAGAGGAGATTTTATATGCGTTTGAAACCTTTACCACAATGGGTTTGTGACACGTGTGGAGAAATTATTGAAAAACCTGAGGATGGATACGTGCAATTTGGTCCCTTTGAGCCAATGACGGGTTATACAGATTTTATCATTGTCCATCATCTTTCCGCATCGCCAAGAAAAGACATACATAGAGATGGTTGTTATAAATATCATTCAGACATAGACTTGTCTCATTATTTGGGAACGAATGGGATTTCTTCACTCCTGGCTTTGGTGGATCCAGGTGTGCTTATGCGTCCAGTGTTGCCGACTGCAAGTACCAGTGATTTTAGAAAATGGGTGGAACTTTTCAGGCGCCTTCAAACTCCATATTATGAGGAAGCACGATTATATTTTGATAGAGCTTACAATGATGGCTTTTTTGATGGTGCTAATGAAATTTGGCCATATTTGCCAGATACGTTAAGGCATATTGTGGAGCATTATGCTGATAATCGTTGAAATTCATGAAAATTAACTTTTTAGGGCATCACAAAGGTGTCCTTTTTCTATAGTGTAAAATTATTAGAGAGTGGGAATGAAGAAAATTTATAGAGACTGAGACAAGCTGGTTATCTATATCTTGATATAAGGAGGAAGTTGAGCGAAGAGATGATGCAGAAAACGAAAAAGCACTGCCATTGTCGACAGTGCTGTGCTCTCTATGGAGCGGGCAATGGGAATCGAACCCACCTCTGTTGCTTGGGAAGCAGCCATTCTACCGATGAACTATGCCCGCAATTTTTGGAAGTCCGATAAGGTGTAAATAAGGTGTAAGGACTTCGTTTTTCGCCCCTGAGAAAATTCTGCAGAGGCTTGGTATTCTTTGATCGACGGGATTCGTTCCACCCCATAGAATATAAGCTTGGGAAGCTTTCATTCTACCGATGAACTATGCCCGCGAACGTTACGCAAAGTATTGTACCATAGATTGATAGGCGTGGCAAGGGGGAGTTTCAGAGGGCTTCGCCGCGTGCGGGATTCGCCCCGCTTTACGACTGCGTGGCTGTGCCTGGGATGCCGCTGAAGCCCGCAGGAGTCGTGGGTGCGGGCAGGGGCTTGATGACGATGTCGAGACGGTCGCCGTTCTTGATGGGGTCGGTGAAGACGACGGGACGGCGGTTGACGAAGATGGAGACGCTGACGCGGCTTGTGGCTGGCGGCGGCTCGAAGCCGACGGCGAGCAGAGCTTCGTTGACGGTCGTTGCTTTTTTTTCGGAAATTCTGTAGTAGACGACGCTGCCGTCTTCGAGGTAGGTACCGGGTGACGCCTTGTGACCGTTGACCTCAAGTTCCAGGGAGGCGGAGGGAATTTCGTACTCCTGATCGTTGTAGGTGATGGTGACGGCGGACTGCAGGCGCGAGATGTCGAGCACGTCGCTGAGCTTTGGTTCTGCTGTCATTTGATATTCGATGCGATCACCTTCATGAATTGGCTCGGAGATCGTTGCGGGGGCGTCGTTCAGCAGAATTTCGGGCGATACGACGTACTGCGCGTTGTTGTCGTTGAGCGTGTAGCGGATCTTGCGGCCCGTCGGTGGATAGCCGGCGGCCTTCAGGGCTTCACCCAAGGTGCGCGGTTCCTTGCTCTCGACGATGTCGTTGTCGGCGAGCAGGCGATCGGGAGCGGCGGCTTCGCCGTTGACGTAGGCGGCCTGGTGGATGTGTGTCTCCTTGCCGTTGATTTCCAGCGGGAAGTCCGGCTCGATCTGCAGGACGTCGGCGAGGCGCACTTCGGGCGTCTCGCCGTCCTTGCCGTGGGCGACGGTGATGCGGCAGCCCGCCTTGACGAGGGCGTCGAGCGTCGTGTCCTCGCCGTCGAGCTTCAGGATCGCCATGGAAGGAAGCGAGCCGGGGAAGAATTTCTTCTCGCCGTTGACCGTGACCATGAGGCCGAGTCCGGGACGACCGTTGTATTTCTTGAGCTGAATGCCGGCATTCAAAAGTGCGTCGGAGACGGTGAGGTCGCGGAAGTTGAAGAGGTTGATCTCCTGCTCATTGACGTAGACGGAGAGGAAGTGCAGCAGGTTGATCGAGGCGATCTTCAGGATGCCCAAGGGGGTGACGGCATCGGGCGTCTGCAGTTCTTCCGGGATGGCCTCGACGCCGATGACGCTTTCAGGATGGCGCACGGCGACGCGGTTTTCGGGCACGGAGAGCGCCTTGGCGACGAGCGCGGCAAGGCCTGGTGTCTGCGAGCCGCCGCCGACAAGCATGACGGCCTGCGGCGAGTCGCCGTTGAGTTCGAGCACCTGACGTGCGATGGAGTCGGCGAGGTTTTGGATGTTCGGCATGATCGGTCCGATGACGTCGGAGGGGCCGAGGTCGTATTCCGTGCCGAGGATATCGGTGAATTTTGATTCTCGCCCGGCGGAGGAGTTGCGCTTGACTTCTTCCGCCACGTTGAAGTCGAGGAGGTAGCGCTGGCTGATGGCCTCGGTGATCTCATCGCCCGCCAGAGGTACCATGCCGTAGGCGATGATGGAGCCGTTCTTCGTGATGGCGACGTCGGACGTGCCTGCGCCGATGTCGACGAGCACGAGGTTTAGGTGGCGCATCGTCGGCGGAATGAGGACATTGATGGCGGCGATCGGCTCCAAGGTAAGCGCGTGCATCTCAAGGCCGACATCCCGCAGAGCCGACTGCATGGAGTCGATGACCTGGCGCGGCAGGAAGGTGGCGATGACGGTCGCTCTGGCGATTTTGCCGCGCTGACCAACGAGGCTCTTCAAGGGGATGTCGTCGAGCGTGTACTGGATCGTGCTGTAGCCGACACAGTAGTAGCGGCCGGGGTCTTCGATGTCTTTGGAACTGGCGAGTTTCGCCTGTGCCGCCTGCACGCCCGAGAAGTCGAGGGCGCGCTGCTGCTCGTCGGTGATGACGCCGTTGATCTCGACGGAGGCTTCAGCGGTCATGGTGTAGAGGGCGCGGCCAGCAGCGGCGACGGAGGCGGATTTCAAAGGACCTGTCGTCTTTTCCAGCTCGCGCTTAACCTCGCGGATGAGGTCGGCGACCTGCGGCACGTCGTGAATCTGGCCGTCGAGCATGGCGCGCGTCTTGTGCTCGCGGCGCACGGTCGCGAGGATGCGCATCTGTTCGTTGTCGAGTTTTTCAGCGACGATGCCGATGATGCTGCGCGTGCCGATGTCGAGCGCGAAGATCGGCTCACCGTGCGGCTTCTTCTTCGTTCCTGTAGTCGAGGGTTCGACAGCAGCCTTTTTGACGGTGCGCTTCGTCGTCTTCTTGGCGGCAGCTTTCGTGCCCTTAGTGCGCGTGCTCCTCGTCGCCGTCTTGGCAGCGGGCTTCCTGCCGCGCTTTTTGGCGGCGGGTTTTGCCGTATCGCCGGGGGCTTCATCTGCAGCGCCGTTCGCTTCATCCTTTGCGGCGACTGCTGCCGTATCGTCTGCACTGGCAGCGGTCTCTTCGCGCGTCTTTGCCGCATCCGATGCGGAGTGTGCAGAGGTCTGCGTTCCCGCGGTTTCCGTTTCGCTTGGAGGGACGCTCTCGCCTGAGGCGGCTTCGGAAACAATGGCTTCCGTGGCGAGGGCTTTCAGTTCTTTTGTTTTCGCCGAGGTCTTTCTTGTTCTAGGCATCGAATGACTCCTTTGCTCTTCTCGCTTCCGCACGGCGCAGGCATTTGCCGGTGCTTCTCCTGCGCCTTTCACGCTAAACTACACGCACAAACGTCCGCTTCGTGGACTTTCATAGTAATTTAAATTGCGGAAATGGATTTATTGAGGTTTTATAGAAGGTTAATTCTCTTATTTCGCGAATACTATAAAGGAATCCTGTTTCTTGCAGGAAATTTTCTACAAATTATTTGAATGGAGAGAAGGGATCCTATGACGGGCAATCGAGAAGTCATTACGGGAAGCGATTTCAAACGCATGTTGAGCGGCGCTTACGGGGAGTTTCTTCTGGAATATGAGGGCATTGATGCGCTTTCAAGAAAGAGGCAGGGGGAACGCTCGGCGCTTCCGGGCACGCATGTGCTGCGCACGATGGGCGCGGCGGTCATGCCGCTCGTCGACGTGAAGGATGAGAGCATCGGCGGTCTTGCGAGGCGTGTGGCGAGCGCGGCGGTGCTCGGTGCGCGAGGTACGTCGGGCGTCGTGCTCGCACAGCTCCTGCGCGGCATCGCGAAGGGGCTGTCGGGAAAGAACGACGCGACTTCGTCGGAATTCGGCAAGGCGTTCCAGTACGGCATTCTCTACGCGCAGCGCGTGCTGCCGCCGACGGTGGAAACGGTGCTTGTCGCCGCTGCCAAGGCGGTGGCGAAGGGCGCGTACCATGCGGTGCGCGCGAATCTTCCGATCGCAGAGATCCTGCAGGCAGCGATTGACGAAGGCAGGAAGGCTCTGGCGGAGGAAAAGCGCGAAGAGCCGGGGGCGCTCGTCATGCAGACGTTTTTGCAGGGCTGTATGAAGGGGCTCGACGGGCACTTCGTCTCGCCGGCCGTGAGCCTGTCTCTCGGCGTGGGCGAAGATCGGCTCTCGATTCCCGACCCGCGCCGCGACCTCGTGCGCCCGTACTGCGTGACGTTCCGCATCGTCGGAAGCAAGGCGCGTGCGCGTGATGTCGAGCATCGCCTGCAGGAGGAGTGCCGCTTCGTCGCCGTCGTGCACGATGAGCGCTCCCTGCTCGTCCATGTGCACACCGATCATCCGGGCGTCGTCGTCGAGCAGGCGATCGGCTGGGGCAAGCTGCGGTCGTTCCGCGTGACGGATATGGCGGAGGCGCATGCTCTGACGGCAGACTACGAATCGCTGCTTCCCGTCGCGCTCCTCGCCGTCGCGTCGGATGCGGCACGCGGCCTGCGCCTGACGGAACTCGGCGCGAACGTCATCGTGCCGGGCAGGCGCGAGGAATGCCCGTCGGTAGCAGAACTTCTGCACGCGGCGCACAGCGACCTCGCGCGAACGTATGTGATCGTCTCAGGCGATTCCTCGATGGAGCTTGTACTGCGCCAGGCGAAGCGCATCCTCGGCGAGCGCGTCGAGCTTGTGCTCGCAAAGGATGAGGCAGAGCAGGACAAGGCGGTCGCCCTCTACGACAAGAAGCGCACCGCCAAGGAGAATGCCAAGGCGATGCGCAAATTGCTGGAATGAAAGCCGTATGATTTAGGTAGTGAGAATGTGCCGGGATGCAGCTTGGCTGAGGTGAGCGAGCTATTTGATAGAGGCGAAGAGCTTCATCAGTGCGTAGGTCATGCCGCCCGCGATCAGAGGCCCGACGGCGACGCCCTTGAAGAAGCACACGCCGATGATCGTGCCGATGATGAGTGCGGCGACGATGTGCGGATCGTTCTTCAGCAGCTCGACGCCGCCGCCGCCCGCCATGGCGGCGAGAACGCCGCAGACGATGGCGGCGACGCCCAAGGGACTCTTGAAGGCGTCGATCATGTTGGCGATGGTCACGTCGCCTGTTGCAATCGGCACGAGGATGGCAGCCAAAAGAAGCACGATGCCCCAGTTCAGCCCATTGACGGAAAGGATGTCGAGCATTGCTGTCAGTCCGAGAAGCTTCAGAACGAGCACGATGATGACGGCATAGGCGACCGTCGTATTGTGACCGATGATGCCGAGGGCGAGGATCAGGAGCAGCATGAGGTATTCGGAATACATGAAGAGCACCTTCTTTGTGTTGATGGAGAGAACATTGCCGCTGAACCAGCGGATTTTCTATCGTATGTATAGTATAGCGGAAAAACGAAGATAAGGAAAGGTGATAAAGCATGTCAACGACTTACAGCGTAGCGATTCAGTACAAGAAGGATCTCGGCTACATCGAATACGATGCGGAAAAGAAGGCGGCGACCGTCGTCTTGGATGATGAGGATGGCCGTTGTGCCGTTGAAAAATATCTGGCCGAGAAGCATGAGATCGGCGTGCCGCACGAGAATCTGCGCGACTTCAGCAAGGAAATGATCGACCCGACGGCCGATGTCGAGAGCTTCAAGACAGCTCTGACGCGTCTTTGGGAAGCTACGGACGTCCACGTCGATTGGAGCCGTCCTGTCGACTATGTGAAGGAACATCGCAAGTATTGAAAGGCGGATTTTTTGCCGAGGGCGCGTTTGCGCCCTCTTTTTATTCTGTTGTTGCTTGTTGGCGATCATTGTATCATAATCGAAGAGCATGAGCGGCAAGGCTTCTGAAATCCTGCGCGGAGGGAAGGTGGGTTCGGTTTCCCCGATCAGAACACGTATTTCAGCGCACACATGGCGATTCTTAAGGATTTCCTCGGCACGACCGTGCAGGCGTATCCGTGGGCCTATGCGATCATCGCCTTTTTCACGTCGAAGCTCGTCAACTCGCAGGCGGCGGCCATCGCCATCGTCGTGCCGATGGCGCTCAACGTCGGCGTCGATCCCGTGCTCATCATGTCGTTCATCTCTGCGTGCTATGGCTACTTCTTCCTGCCCACGTATCCGTCGGATCTTACGTGCATCGGCTTCGACCGCTCGGGTACGACGCGCATCGGCAAGTATCTGCTGAACCACAGCTTCATGATCCCCGGTCTCATCGGCGTCATCTCTGGCTGCTGCGTAGGCTACGTCGTCGCGCATCTGATCTTCTGATGCAGTGAGTGAAAGATGGGGGCTGTCGTACATGATGTATGTGCGGCAGCCCCTATTTGTCACAACGGACGAGAAAAGTAACAAAAACATATCCGTGTGCAGAAAATGCTTGAAAAACCGTTAAAAACCTCTGCCAAATACACTATGGATAAGCGTTTGCTTCTGTGTTATAATGTTACACGATGCGAGAGGGCTCGGGTCATCCCGAGCTTCTTTATGTTGCTTTTATTAGGGTGTTTCTAGGAGGGGATTCTTTCATGAAGATGAAGAAAATGCTGCTCGGTGCTGTCGGACTTCTGGCTGCGGCTTCTTTCGCCGTTGCGGGCTGCGGCGGCTCGGGGGATTCAGGCTCAGCGTCGAAGACGCTGCGCGTCGGCACGAATGCGGACTTCGCGCCTTTCGAATTCCAAGGGGAGAACGGCAAGGAGTACGAGGGGTTCGACATGGATCTCGCGCGTGCCGTGGCGGAAGAGATGGGCATGACGGCGGAGATCCAGAACATCAATTTCGACGGCTTGATTCCGGCACTCGTGTCGAAGAACATCGACATCGCGATCTCGGGCATGACGATCAACGACGAGCGCAAGAAGAACGTGCTCTTCTCGGAGCCTTATTATCAGTCCGGCCTGACGATCGTCGTCAAGAAGGACAATGCGGACATCAACGGCTTCAAGGATCTCGCGGGCAAGACGGTCGCCGTGCAGATCGGCACGACGAGTGCGAAGGAAGTCAAGAAGAATCCGGACATTCAGGTCAAGGAGCTGAACAGCTCGGCGGATACCTTCCTTGAGCTGAAGGCGGGCGGCGTGCAGGCTGTCGTCAACGATCGCCCGGTCAACGACTATTACATCGCCAAGAGCGGCGAGAAGGACGTGCGCGTCGTCAACGAGCTTCTGACCTCCGAGGACTACGGCATCGCCATGGCGAAGGACAATCAGGAACTGCAGAAGAAGGTCGACGAAGCCTTGAAGAAGCTCAAGGAAAATGGCAAGTACGACGAGATTTACAAGAAGTGGTTCGGGCAGAAAGCCGAGTGAGGGCAGTCGTGAGGTGCAGGCATGAATTTTGATTTCGATCTGGCGGTGAATTCCTTCCCCGTCCTGCTCGTCGGCGCGCTTGTGACCATCAAGATCACGGCGATTTCCGTCGCACTCGGCGTTGTCATCGGCCTCGTCGTCGGCGTGGCGCGCATCTCGCAGGTCAAGCCGCTGCGCCTTCTGGCGATGGCGTATATTGATTTTCTGCGCGGCACGCCGCTCTTGGTGCAGATCTTCTTGATCTACTTCGCGCTTCCCGTCATCTCGGGGCAGCGCGTCGACCCGTTCTTCGCGGCGATCACGGCGTGCAGCATCAACAGCGGCGCCTATGTCGCCGAGATCTTCCGCTCGGGCATCCAGTCGATCGACAAGGGGCAGATGGAAGCGGGGCGCTCCTTGGGCATGACGTGGCTGCAGACGATGTGGCACATCATTCTGCCGCAGGCGGTCAAGCGCGTCATACCGCAGATCGGCAACGAGTTCATCGCGCTTTTGAAGGATTCGTCGCTCGTCTCGGTCATCGGCTTTGAAGAACTGACGCGAAGCGGCCAGCTCATCATTGCCCGCACCTACGGCTCGCTGGAAATCTGGCCTTGTGTCGCCATCATTTATCTCGTGATGACGCTTTCCATTTCGCAGCTCGTCGCCTATCTCGAACGGAGGTTCAGAACCGATGATAAGCATTAAGGGGCTTTACAAGGCATTCGGCGATAACCTCGTCTTGAAGGGCATCGATCTCGAAGTCGCGGACAAGGAGGTCGTCGTCATCATAGGGCCGTCCGGCTCGGGCAAGTCGACGCTCCTGCGCTCGATCAACTATCTCGATGTGCCGTCCAAGGGAAAGATCTCCATCGACGGCAAGGAGCTTTCCGCAGCCGACATCAACCGCGTGCGCGCCGAGGTCGGCATGGTGTTCCAGCGCTTCAATCTCTTCCCGCACATGACGGTTCTGGACAACATCACGCTTGCGCCGCGCAAGGTCAGAAAGACCGCACGCGAAGAGGCGGAAAAGGATGCGCGCATGCTCCTGGAGAAAGTCGGTCTGGCGGATAAGGCGGAGGCCTACCCCGAGCAGCTTTCGGGCGGTCAGCAGCAGCGCGTCGCCATCGCGCGTGCGCTCGCGATGAAGCCGCGCCTCATGCTCTTCGATGAGCCGACGAGCGCTCTCGATCCCGAGATGGTCAAGGAGGTCTTGGACGTCATGCGCTCCCTGGCCGCCGAGGGCATGACGATGGTCATCGTCACGCACGAGATGGGCTTTGCGCGTGAAGTCGGCGACCGCCTGCTCTTCGTTGACGACGGGCGGATCATCGAGCAGGGCGTACCGAAAGAAGTGTTCGAGCATCCGAAAGAAGAGCGGACGCAGAACTTCCTGTCGAAGGTGCTCTGAGGCGTCGCGCGTCGTGAAGAAGTGCAGGAAGCGATGCAGCGACAGTATCCTGCGAAAAAACTTCTTGCAGAAGTGGTTGAAATTGCCCGCTTTTTGTGATAAAATAGGCGAGCATACGGGCGGTCCTCTGGGGGAGAAAAGGCTCTCTTACGAACGTCTGAGATTAAGGAGGAAAACAAATGAACATCATTCAGGCTTTGGAGCAGGAACAGTTGCGCTCCGACATCCCCGAGTTCGCTCCCGGCGATACGGTGCGCGTGCACGTCAAGGTCGTCGAGGGAACGCGTGAGCGCCTCCAGGCGTTCGAGGGCGTCGTCATCGCGCGCTCCGGTACGGGCGTTCGCGAGACGTTCACCGTGCGCCGCATTTCTTACGGCGTCGGTGTCGAGCGTACTTTCCCGGTGCATTCGCCGCGTCTTGACAAGATTCAGCTCGTGCGCCGCGGCATCGTGCGCCGTGCGAAGCTCTATTACCTGCGCAACCTTACGGGTAAGGCAGCTCGCATTCGCGAGAAGCGCTGAAGCACATCATGGGGACTGCCTTGGGGAATGCCGGCTGGGCATTTTCCCTTCGCAGTCCCTATTTCCTTTTCAGGAGGTATTTTATGAGTTCGTTGGGAGAAGAAGTCAAGGATTGGCTCGTGGCGATCGTCGTCGCCGTCGTGCTCGCCTTCGTCATCCGTCAGTTCATCGTGGAGCTTTACGTCGTGGACGGCCCGTCCATGCGGCCGACCCTGCAGTCGCGCGAGCGCCTCGTCGTCAACAAGTTCATCTATCGCATGAGGGAACCGGAGCGTGGCGAGATCATCGTCTTCCGCTATCCGCGCGACCCGAGCCGCGACTTCATCAAGCGCGTGATCGCCGTGCCCGGCGATACGATCGAGATCAAGGATGGCAAGGTATTCTTGAATCAGCAGCTGTTGAGCGAGGACTACATCCTCGAAAAAACACTGACGAACTACCCGCTGTCGACGGTGCCCGCCGGACACATCTTCGTCATGGGTGACAATCGCAACAATTCCGAGGACAGCCGCTTCGCCGATGTCGGCTTCGTCCCCTACGATCTCATCAAGGGCAAGGCGATGGTCGTATTCTGGCCGGTCGCCGAGGCGAAGTCCCTGCCTTGAGGCTTGGTCTTGCATAAGGAGGCGGACATGGATTTTCAGACGGAAGGAAACAGCATCTTATACAAGAGTGCGGACGGCGTCGTGCTCGCCCGCGCGGATTTTTCGGAAGCAGCGCCGGGAGTCTGCGATATTTTCCATACGGAAGTTGACGCCTCGCTGCAGGGGCAGGGCATCGCGGGCAAGCTTGTCGCGAGAGCTGTCGCGGAGATTGAGCGGCGCGGCGGAAAGCCGGTGAAGGATGCTTCGTGCTCGTATGCGGCAGCCTGGCTGAAGCGACATGCGGAGAAAGGCGTATCGCAATAATCGGGCGGATGCTCTGGCAGAACGACTGCCGAGAGGGAAATCAATAAGAGTCGTTCTTAATACGACTTCTATTGATTTTCCTCTCTTTTTGTCATACACTTTCCCAAAAGGAGCGAACATCTTGCCGGGGGAGGGGTTGAGATGGAACGAAAGAATTTTGCAGAGCGACGATTCCTGCCCTTGGTTTCGGCGCTGCTTTTCTTTTGCCTTGCATTCTTGCCGCTGTCGGCCTCGGCGCAGGAAGAGCCGGAGATCGACCTGCTTGCCGCGCTCATTTCTTCCGCCTCATATTCCGACGACGGCGGACTTCTCGTGCGCAGCTGGCTCAAGGAGACGGCATGGGATTTCCAAAGCCGCAGCACATCGACGCGAGCTGCAGAGGGGCGTGTTCACCTGGCGCGAAAGACGCTCGCAGACGGCAGGCGCATCGCCGTTCTATCCTTCCCCGGCACGGAGCGCAAGAAGGATATCGAGGTTGACCTGCGCCTTTCCGCAGTCCCTTTCGGCGGTACGAGCCCCGAGGAATTTGCCGCCGTTGCAAGTGGAAGCGATGC
>ERZ773067.1790-NODE-1790-length-11221-cov-2.635680_pt1 | contig 11221 bp, 7 predicted proteins | sample MGYA00580622_ERZ773067 | MGnify/ENA primary metagenome ERZ773067 (study PRJEB29015, sample SAMEA2737998) | human oral metagenome | biome: human oral; feature: human-associated habitat; material: dental | place: China | collected 2113 ...
ATAGGAATTTCCCTTCCCGTAGGAAACCACGCTCAGCCTGGGATAGAGCATTTGTACAAATGCCCGGCTGCTGGCTGTTTTGGATCCATGGTGCCCCACCTTTAACAGATCCGCCTCCTCCAAAGGGTACCTTTCGCAAATGATCTTTTCACTTTCCTCCCCTGCATCCCCGGTAAATACTCCTGTAAAGTCTCCCCAGTCCCATACTAAAACCAGACTTTGTTCATTTGCCTCCGGGATGCTTCCCGGCCCTGGAGAAACACAGCGGATTTCCACCTCTTTGATCTTCAATCTGTCCCCTGCCTGAAGATAATGCACCCGGCAGCCCCGGGCCTTGGCCCCGGAAAGAATCGAAGCATAATCGGGGTCTTCCTTCGCCTGGATGGGCAGGTAAATCTCCCCAATGGAGATTCCCTTCTCCTGGCTTAACAAATACAAAATTCCATTGGTATGATCCTGGTCTGAATGAGTAATAAAAATCCGATGGATGCGGGAAATACCCTGGCTTTTTAAAAAGGGGGCCAGCACTCCCTCCCCCAGGTCATCCCTGGAGGTAGAGCCTCCGTCAATCAGAATATTCTCTCCTCCGGTATGCACATAAATCCCGTCTCCCTGTCCCACCTGTAAAAAAACAATGCGCCGGGGTTTGGGCAGGGGCAGCAAAAGACATAGGGCCAGAAGAGAGAAGACCCATAGAACTCTTTTTTTGGTTTTGATAAAGCCCCTGTAAAGAAGATACAACAGGCCATAATAGGCCCCTATCTGCCAAAGGGCAGGCCGGCCAAAAATCCACTGATTCCCAGGCAAGGACTGGGTCCCCAGGCACAAAGCTTCCATAAGGGTGAGCATATGGCTGGAAAGCGCACCGCAAAACCTCCCCATCCCCTCTCCCCAAAAACTGCCCAACAGACCTAAAAAACCAAAACCGATAACATAGCTAAGAAGGGGAATTACCAATAGATTTAACAAAATAGAATATACAGGAAAGGTATAGAAAAAGTACAGCATCAGGGGCAAAGTAAACATCTGCAGGAAAAAGCCTGCAGCCAAAGCCTTTTCCAGCGCCCCCTTGGCTCCCCAGACCTTTACAATCCCGGATACCGGACCTCCCAGGGCAAACACTGCTCCAAAGGAAAGGAGAAAACCCGGCCCAAACAGCTCCAGGGGAGACAAAAACAACACCACAGATCCGCAAACACTCAGAGCTGTAAGCAGATCATAGCTTCGTCCCAAAAGCTGGGCCAGAAAAAACAAACTCATCATCCCTGCCGCCCGCATCACACTGACGCTCCAGCCCGTTAAGCTTCCATAAAACAATAAGAACCCAAAGGCTCCGAAAAGAGAAGCGGAAAATCCTGCCCGAAGACCTTTTTTCAAAGAAAGCAGCACCAAAAGTCCTGCAAAGGATACATGAAGGCCGCTGATGGCCAGCACATGGGCGATGCCGTTTCTTTGATACAGCCCATAGACCTCCTTATCCAAATGGGAGCGGTCCCCCAAAAGCATTGCCCGTAAAATCCCGCTCTGGGAAGGCGGGAAAATGTTCTCCAGTCTGCGGCCCAAAGAATGCCGCAGCCAAAACAGTCCCCAGGCTATGGGATGTTTCCTGGTATCCAGAATTTCAAATCGGCGTACCTTCATGGAAAAATACACCCCCTTGGCAGCATAGTAGGAGGCCGGATCAAATTCCCCGGGATTGCCCCCGGGAGAAATGGGCTGGATTTTGCCATGGAACAAAACCCTGTTTCCCGGAGCCAGGGGTATCTCCTCCCCCTCCCAGTCCAGGTACAGTATGATTCCTTTGCAGGTAATCTCTAACCCTGTTTCCCTTTGACACAGCTTCAGAATCTCCCCGGTAAACTCCTCTCCCCTGGGAAAGGCAGCACAAAAACCCTGGGCCCGGTGTTTCTCCCCCTGTAAGCGAAATGAAAAAAGCAAAAGCAAAAAACAAAAGAAATAAAAAGAAAGCAAAAACTTCTTGGGATGTTTTAGAAAGGGGAGCGGTATTTTCCTTACCGCTCCAAAAGCAAGGACAGAAATCCCCAAAAGAATTCCCGCCAGAACCGGCCATCCAATCCAAAGTCCCAGCAGCTCTCCAAGTATGCCGGCCAGGATCAGTAATAAACCAGGTCTTTTCAACTTTACTCCTCAATTAAATAGTCAAGATTTCTCTCCCAGGAGGTTTGGAGAGAAATGGTATTGTAGGTAACATCAGTGGAACCATTTACCATGATCTGCACCTTGTTCACAGAGGGCAGCTCCAGCAAAGAATCCACAATGGAATAAATGGTAATATAATCCATTACATCCGGTACTCCCTCCATAAAGCCTGCATCAAAATTCACATAGCAAACCTTTTCATTGACAGTGATATTTAATACCCTGGCCTCATGGGGCAGTGTGGCCTTCAGGCCCAAAACCTCCGGGCCATTCCGCAGCTCATCAATAATCAGCCTTTCCAAAGATGTGTTGGAGGAATTCACATCATAGAACACCTCCCTGCTCTCAAGCTTTAAATGCCGTCCTGTATCATCTGCAAAATACAAGTTCACCGTGACTTTTTCAAAGGCATTGATATTGGAGATGCTGTTGATAAAATCCCCGCCGGTGATCAGCCCCACTGCATTGCCATAGGCATCCAAAAGAGGCTGCTCCCCGGAATTAATACTGATGGATTCCACCCCCTCTATCTGGGTAAGGGTCTTTGCCAGGGCGGCCCGGGTCAAAATCTCCCTGGCAGGGGACATACTCTGGTAATTGGTATCAAAGTCCAAATAGACAATGGACTCCTCCCGGGTAAACTCAATATAGGTTACCCGGTCCCCTGGAGCGCTCACCGCCTCCACATCCGCCGGTACATTTAAAAACTGTTCCATCAGTTCAGTGATCAAGCCGTCTATATCCCATTGGGCACTTTGGGCCTCATAGGGCACCGCCACCAGCTGATTCAACTGGGTATTGAGGTAATAGATATTGTACTCATTTTCCCCCAGGGTTCCGCTCCCCTTCTGCCTTCCGGCGCATCCTGCTAAAAGGAATAAAAGAAGGATCCACAACCAGACTGTCCTACTTTTCATCATTCCTCCTTTTCACATGGTTTAAAGGAATCCGCACCGTAAATACCGTTCCCTCTCCCTCCTTGCTGGACACCTTAATAATACCATTGTGCAAATGTACCACATTTCTGGTAATGGACAGCCCCAGTCCCGTGCCCCCTGTTTGTCTGGACCGGGCCTTGTCAATACGATAGAACCGGTCAAAGATCAGATCCTGGTATTCCGGAGGAATGCCCTCCCCAGAATCCATAACCTTGATATAGAAAAACTTGTGATCCGCATCCACACTTACCCGAACCCATCCTTCTTCCTTGTTGTACTTAATGGCATTTTCAATCAGATTGTTAATGGCCAGGGAAAGCTTGGTTTCATCCACATCTGCCACCACATCCCGAACCGACTCAAAGGTAATCTCAATATTTCTTTTATCTGCAATGGGCCGCAGCCTTTTTAAGATCTGCTTGATCAGCTGATTTATGTCCACCTGCTCCGTTACCAGATCCATCGCAGACTTATCCATTTTTACCAAAGACAAAAGATCATCAATAATCTTGGCCTCCCGGTCAATTTCATCAGAAATATCATTCATAAACTCCGCATACAAGGCATTGGGCACCGACTCCATACCCATGAGGGAATCCGCCAGCACCCGGATGGAGGTAATGGGAGTCTTTAATTCATGGGACACATTGGCCACAAACTCCTCCCTGGACTTATCCACAGCAGCCAGACGGGTCAAAGTGGCATTGATTTTTTCTGATAAAAACTTCGTGATCTCATAGGTATCACTTTGAATCTTGGTATCAAAATTTCCATATCCCACATTGGAAAGATCGTCCTGAAGCCGCACAAAGGGACGGAGAATAAAATAGGAAATCACCACACTTAGGATTAAAATAATGGCAAAAAGGGTGAAATATAAGAAAACCTGTGCCCCCCGGGTCCCCTCATACAAACCCTTGATATTTTCCGTGGAGGAAATAAAAAGAAGCACTCCCTCAATGCTGTCTGTACTCTCCATATCATAAATAGGCACAGTCTGTATCATATACAGCTTTCTCTCATTGTAAAGATTGGTATTTTCCCCTCCCACAGTTTTGATGATTTCCGGCGCCACATTGATCTTTCCTGTGGAAATATTAAAGGTATCCTTAATGGTAACAAAGGACTTATTGATAATCACGATCCGGCCATTGTACACATCTGCCAGAGTTTCAATCTCTGCATTCAAAAGGGCATTGTCCGGCCCGCTTAAATACCGGGCTCTGGACAGCTTATCGCTAAGCATCATCCCCTTGGACTGCACCTCCACCTGCCGGGCCTTGATCTGGGCCCGCATATTGGCCTTGGCTGTCACTGCTCCGAAAATCAGCATAGGCAGAATACCAAATCCAAAGCAGATCATGGTAAGCAGGAACCGCAGGTTGATGGGCAGCAGCATTTCCCGTACAAAGGCCCGAATCCTCCCCTTCAAAGAGCAATCCTTCTGGCCGCTGCAATGGCAATGGTACCTGGCCCGATGTGGGTTGCTACAGACAGGGAAAGGCTCACCACGGAAATATGGGGACAGCCGGGAAACACGCCTTCCAGCTCCTTGGCAAAAAGCGCTGCCTCCTCCTCCGCCTCATACTGGGCCACCATAATCCGGCAGTTTTTTCCCTCCGGATCCGAAAGTCTCCCCTTCAAGTCCTCCTGAACGGCCTCCACCATAATGGATTTGGCCTGCTTTAAGGTTCTGGCCTTGGCAAAGGCGTCAATTTTTTTCTCTCCGATTTGCAGCACCGGCTTGATTTTCAAAAGAGTGCCCAAAGCTGCTGCCATGGGGGTGATGCGGCCTCCCTTTTTGAGATACTTTAAATCCTGCACTGTAAGATAAATAGAAGCTTCCCCTGCTGCCTTTTCTAACCGGCTTTTGATCTCCTCACCCAAAAGCCCTGCCTCCACCAGCTGTTTGGCATCCTGCCCTGCACTGATCTGGGTAATAGAGATTCTTTTGTTGTCCACCACAAAAACCCTTCCTAAATAGGGCTCCTCCTGGGAAAGCATATTGGCTGTCTGACAGGAGCCGGACAAAGCAGAACTCATGGGCAGATGGATGATGCTGTCATAGGTTTTTAAAATATCATCCCAAAAGGCCATAATATCCCCGGGGGCCGGCTGGGAGGTGACAATGTCCGCTCCCTCCCTCTGGTATCTTACGAAATCCTCCGGAGATAAATTAACCCCATCCAGGTATTCCTTCCCATCAATGGAAAAAGGCATGGGAAGAATAAAAAAACCTGCCTCTCTTCCCTGGGCCTGGGACAGTCCGCTGTTGCTGTCCAATACCACCGCTGTCTTCATGTCATTTTCCTTCCCTTTTCTTTTTCAAAGCCTCCATCACCTGATCCTCTTTCATGCCGCATCCGCATCCGCAGCCTTCTCCAGGTTTATCCTCCATATAGGCGTGTTTTGCAAATACAAAACAGGCAAAGCCTGCCAAAGCCACCAAAATCAGCAAACGAATCACCATACCATACCTCCTTCTGTCTTCATACACTGTCTGGGAAATACTGATAAAACCAGTCTTTCTCTAAGAAAGGGTCTCCCGAAGGACCCGCAGAGCATTTTCATGGGTGATTTTATCAATCTGGGCGCCTGGGATCCCTGCTCTTTCCATAGCTTCTATTAAAACCGGGGTCCCACTGGCATCTCTCCATTCCAGCTCTTCTTCAAAACCGTCATAATCCGACCCCAAAGCTGGAAAATCGCTGCCCCCCACCCTTAGCATATATTTTACCATAGAGATACAATCTTCCACATAGGAAATTTTCTTTCTCCCGGTAAAATGATCCGATAAAAATCCCGGATAAAAATTCAAACCCGCCACACAGCCCCCCTCCGCCATCCTTCGAATCATCTCATCCGTAAGATTTCTGGGATGAGATGCCATGGCTCTGGCATTGGAATGACTGGCTACGAAGGGCTTTTTTGCAATCTTCAGCACATCAAAAATTCCCCTGTCACTTAAATGGGACACATCCACCACCATACCCAGCTCCTGCATATAGGCCACAGCCTCAAAGCCTCTCTTTGTCAGGCCCCGGGTGGTATCCGGCACCATATAAAAGCGGCCCTTCGAATCCACCTTCACTTCATTGGGAAAGGCCAGGGAATTTTCATAATTCCAGGTTAAAGTCATCATTCTGGCTCCCCGGTCATACAGGGCCTTTAGTTTTTCCAAGCTTCCCTCAATCACCTCTCCCTCCTCCAAAGTCAGCATGGCTGAGATTTTTCCCAGCCTTTGGTTCTCCAAAATATCCCCATAGCTTTTCACCAACGAAAGGCCAGGATTTTCTTTCAGCTCCTGATCAAAGGTATCTATGAGAGCATTGGCATAGGCATAGGCCTCCTCCCTATGCTTTTTTAGATTCACAAACATGGCAAAACACTGGAGCATGGTACAGGAATCCTGCAGCCCCCGGACAGTGACTTTACAGCCCCCCTTTTGCAAAGATACATCCCTGCCCTCTTTTTTCTTTTCATATATTTCGCTGATGGTATCACAATGCATATCCACAAGCTTCATTCTCTTTCCTCCTTTTGCACCAGGGTGTTTCTATGATACCACTTCCCGCTGAGAAAGCGCAGACCAAAGCAGGAGGCGCGGAACACCCAATCAGCCACCATAGCCCACCATACCCCCAAAGCTCCGATTTGCAGAGTATGGGCGATAACCAGCGAAATTCCCAAACGGAAAAATGCCATGGAAAAGAGACTGATCCCCATGGTAAAACCCACATCCGCCCCTGCCCTTAGAGCATTGGGCAGTACAAAGCTTATGGGCCACAAAAACATGGCCATTCCCATGTGGATGGTAACCAAAGCGGAAGCCAGCTCCTTGGTGGCATCAGATACCTGGTACAGAGCGAAAAAGCGCTCCTGAAGCAGAATAATAAAAACTGCCGGAAGAATAATGGAAAGATAGCTCCAGCCCAAAAGCTTTTTGGCATAATGCCTGGACTGGTCATATGCCCCGGCCCCTACGCAGCGGCCCACCACAGTAATCATAGCAATACCAAAGGCATTGCCCATGGTGATCCCCAAACCATCCAGGTTGTTGGCAATGGCATTGGCGGCAATCTCCACCCGGCCAAAACCTGCAATAATGGAGACCACCGCCACCCGTCCCATTTGAAACAGGGAATTCTCAATCCCTGAGGGAATCCCAATATATAAAATCCGCCCCATATAACTTCGGTCCAAATGTAAAACCTGCTGTATATTTAAATGCACCCGGGTTTTGTCCCTGGCTGCCAGCCAGGTGATCAGAACTGCCGCCACTCCTCTGGAAATCACACTGGGAATGGCCACCCCCTCCACCCCCATACCAAGGCCAAAGACACAGATCCCATTGCCGCCTATATTTATAACATTCATCAATACACTTACCTGCATGGAGGTTTTCGAGTCTCCCATGCTGCGGAATATGGCTGCCCCGGAATTATAAATGGCCAGCAGGGGAAAGCTGATGGCCGTGATAATCAAATAGGTTTTGCAGGCGGCAAATACCTCTTCATCAATATTTCCAAATAAAAGGCCAATCAGGGGATGGGCCAGGACAATGGAGACCACCGCAATGGCTCCTGCCACCACAAAGGCCAAAAGCTCCAGCTGTCCTGCAGCCTTTGTGGCATCCTCCCCCCTTCCGGCCCCAATGCACTGGCTGATGATCACCGCCCCTCCGGTGGCCAAAGCCGCCAAAAGAGCAATGATCACATTGTTCACCATATCCACCAGAGAAACCCCGGACACTGCGGCCTCTCCGGCATGGCTTACCATCATGGTATCCGCCATACCTACAGAGATGGCCAAAAACTGTTCAATCATCAGGGGAAGAATCAGGACCCATAAATCCTGGTTGGAAAACAGCCCCTCTTTGGTTTGTTTGTTCAAATCTGTCCTCCTGTACAGCTCCCTGTCAAATATCCCGCTTTATAACCAGTACCACAGAGGAATCCGGATCCAGCTGCACCCGTATGGATCCCCTTTCGTTGACTACTTCCACCTTCCCCACATTATAGCCCTTTTGGTTGGTATACATGGTTCGAAGAAACACAGCTCCGTCTGCTGCACCGGAGAGCCAGACAGGTACCTGATGCTCAATATTCACCCCTCCGGTGTAGACCACCACAATCACAATCTCCTCCCCAAGAACCCTGGCATAGGTCACCAGATTCAGAGTTCCCTCCATGGGAATAAAGGAGCCCCGGCACAGCGCCGGACTGCCTCTATGGATTCTGGTCATATATTTGTGGAACTCAATCAGCTCCAGATCCTCCTTCCCCCAGGGGTAGGTGCGCCGGTTGTCCGGATCTGTAAAACCGCAAACCCCTGCTTCATCCCCATAATAAATGGTGGGAGCTCCGGGCAGAGTCATTTGCATCACAATGGCCTGACGCATTACAGGAAGACGGATGCCATCGGAAGCCGCCGCTGATCCCAGGTTTTGCAGTCTTCCCACCTTGCCATTGGTTCGGGTTAAAAACCGGGAATGATCATGGTTGGACAGTTCATTCATAGAAACCAGCAGAGATTGATAGGGAAGCTTCGCCAAGGCATTGGAAAGCATATAAAAGAAAGCCTCTCCATTTCCCTTTAAATGGAAATCCGCCCGGTCCGAATGCTTTTCCAGCCCCGTCAAAAACCAGCCCACCGGCTCCATAAAGCCGTCATAATTCATAATGCCGTCCCATTGCTTTCCATCCAGCCAGGAGGAAGGATCCCCGTAGTGCTCTGCCAGGATCAAGGCCTGGGGATTGGCCTCCTTTACAGCTTTGCGGAATTCCCGCCAAAATGCATGGTTAAACTCCGGGGAATACCCCAGATCCGCCGCCACATCCAGCCGCCACCCGTCTACACAAAAGGGAGGACTGATCCATTTGACCGCAATGCGCAGCACATCTTTTTGGAGCTTTTCACTGTTTTCGTAATACAGCTTGGGAAGGGTGTCATGCCCCCACCAGCCATCGTAATTGCTCCCCACAAAGTTAAAATAATTCCGATAGGGACTGTTTTCCGACCAAAAGGCTCCCACCTCCTCCTGGGGATAGGCTCTTTTGTAGATGCCCTCCCGATCCATCCAACGGTTAAAGGATCCGCAATGGTTAAATACCCCGTCAATAATCACCCGGATCCCCAGACTGTGGGCATGCTCCACCAGCTGGGCAAACAGAGCATTGCTGGTCTCCAGATTTTCCCGATCGGTCACCCTCTTGATATACCTGGTGGCCCCGGCATTGGTGGTGTCATTTTCCTGAAGCACTGCTCCTGCGTCATTGATGATCCTGCCGATGTGGGGATCAATATAGTCATAATCCTGGGTGTCATACTTATGATTGGAAGGAGACACAAAGAGAGGGTTAAAGTATAGCACCTCAACCCCCAAGTCCTTTAAGTAGTCCAATTTTAGCATAACTCCTGCCAGATCTCCTCCATAGAAGTACCCAACATCAAAATTGGAAGGGAATTCCTCCCAGTTTTCGATATGCTGCACTGGCAGTCCGATGTAAATATATTCGTAATCCACAATATCATTGCTTTCATCTCCTCTGCAGAACCTGTCGATGAAAATCTGGTACATCACCGCCCCCTTGGCCCAGTCCGGCGTATCAAACTCCGGCATACAGGCAAACCAGGCGTCCCTTCGAATTTCCTCACTTTGGCCGAAACGAGTATAAAAGGTGTCCTTTCCGTTCAGGGAAAGCCGGAAACCGTATCGAAATCCCTCTTGCACCTCTGCCACATGGGAATAGTAGTCAAAGTATTTGTCCTTATGGCTTAATTCCATGGCAGCCTCCGGCTTTCCCTCAACCATGATATAGATCCGGCTCTTATCTCCTTCCATCACCCGCAGGGTAATGCGTACCTTCCCCCCTGCCAAAGGGGTCAGGAAGGCTCCCGTTTCGTCGCTATAGATTGCATTTTTGTTCATGTAAACAGCGCCTCAAATTCTTCATATCCGATTTTTTCCTTTTCCAAAAGGAGGGTACAGGCCTTATCCAGCACATCTCTGTGCTTTAGGATAATCTCCTTGGCATTCCTATAGCACTCTTCTATAATGCTTCGTACTTCCTCGTCAATCATACTGGCCGTCTCCTCGCTGTAGGACTTTGTCTGTCCGAAATCCCGTCCGATAAAAATCTCGTCCCCTTCATTGCCGTAATTCACAAGCCCCGCCTTGGCACTCATGCCATACTCCATCACCATGGACTTGGCCACAGAGGTGGCCTGCTTAATATCTGCGCTGGCCCCGGTGGTAATGTCCCCAAAGACAATCTCCTCTGCAATCCTTCCTCCCAGACTTACCATAATATCATTAATCATTTTGGATCTGGTGTGGAAAAGCTGGTCCTCTCCCGGCAGAGGCATGGTGTAACCTGCCGCACCAATGCCGGTGGGAATAATGGAAATGGTATGCACCGGGCCTACCCCCTCCAGCTCATGGAATAAAATAGCATGACCTGCCTCATGATAAGCGGTGATTTTCTTCTCCTTTTCACTGATGATCCGGGAACGTTTCTCCGTCCCGATCCCCACCTTGATAAAGGAGCTTTCAATATCCTCCTGGGTAATATAGCCCCGGTTTCCCTTGGCGGAAAGAATGGCCGCCTCGTTGAGAAGGTTTTCCAAATCTGCACCAGTAAAACCAGAAGTAGTTCTGGCAATATTGTGAAGATTTACATCTTCTCCCAGGGGCTTATCCTTGGCATGGATCTTTAAAATCGCCTCCCGTCCTGCCACATCCGGTCTGCCCACAGCCACCTTTCTGTCAAACCGGCCGGGACGAAGGAGAGCAGGGTCCAAAATATCCGGACGGTTGGTGGCTGCCACCACAATAATCCCCTGGTTTGGGGAAAATCCGTCCATTTCCACCAGCAGCTGATTCAAGGTCTGCTCCCTTTCATCATGGCTGCCTCCCAGGCCGGATCCCCTTCTCCTGCCCACAGCATCAATCTCATCAATAAAGATAATACAGGGGGAATTTTTCTTGGCGTCCTCAAACAGGTCCCGTACCCGGGAAGCGCCTACGCCCACAAACATTTCCACAAAATCTGAGCCGGAAATGGTAAAGAAAGGAACACCCGCTTCTCCAGCCACTGCCTTTGCCAGCAGCGTCTTTCCTG
>ERZ773067.1793-NODE-1793-length-11208-cov-7.392809_pt1 | contig 11208 bp, 10 predicted proteins | sample MGYA00580622_ERZ773067 | MGnify/ENA primary metagenome ERZ773067 (study PRJEB29015, sample SAMEA2737998) | human oral metagenome | biome: human oral; feature: human-associated habitat; material: dental | place: China | collected 2113 ...
CAGCGACGCGGGCCCGGCGGCGGGCCCTTCGTCGGCGTGCCCGTCCTCGAAGCCCGCGAGCACCCGCTCGGTCTCCTTGAAGGTGTGGACCTTGTCGGCCCCGCGGGTGGGGTGGATGTCGCGTCCGGCGCGGATGTCGTCGACGATCCTCAGAGCCGAGGCGGGCGTCTGATTGTCGAAGAACTCCCAGTTGACCATGATGACCGGCGCGTAGTCGCATCCGGCGTTGCACTCGAGGGCTTCGAGGGTGATCCTGCCGTCCTCGGTGGTCTCGTCCGAGCCGACGCCCAGGTACTCGGTGAGCGTCTCCCAGATGACGTCGCCCCCCATGACGGCGCACAGCGCGTTCGTGCACACCCCGACGTTGTACTCGCCGTTGGGGTGGCGCCGGTACTGGCTGTAGAAGGTCGCCACGGCCGAGACCTCGGCGCGGCTCAGGCCGAGGATGTCGGCCGCCAGGGCGATCCCCCGCGGGGAGACGAAGCCGTCCTCGGACTGGACGAGGTGGAGGATCGGCATGAGGGCCGACCGGGCGACCGGGTAGCGCGCGATGATCTCCTGCGACTCGGCGCGCAGCCGCGCCTCGACCTCCGGAGCGTATTCCTGCATCAGCGATCAACACCTCCCATGACGGGGTCGATGGAGGCCAGGCAGACGATGGCGTCGGCGAGCAGGCCGCCTTCGGCCATCATCGACAGGCCCTGGAGATTGTGGAAGCCCGGGTCGCACACGTGGACGCGGTAGGGGCGGGTCCCGCCCGAGGAGACGATGTGGCACCCCCACACGCCCTTGGCGTGCTCGACCATGGCGAAAGCCTGGCCGGCCGGGACCCGGAACCCCTCGGTGACGAGCTTGAAGTGGTGGATGAGGGCCTCCATGGATTCGGCCATGATCTCGCGCACGTGCTCCGGGGCGGTGCCCTGCCCGTCGGTGGCGATCGACAGGCGCGCGGGCCAGGCGATCTTCTTGTCGGCCACCATGACGGGCTCGCCCTGGCTGGCGTCGAGGAGGTCGAGCGCCTGGTAGACGATCCGCAGCGACTGATAGCACTCCTCGAAGCGGATCATCGCGCGGTTGTAGGCGTCGGACTTGTCGCGCACGGGCACGTCGAACTCGTAGTCCTCGTACCCGCAGTAGGGCTGGGATTTGCGCAGGTCCCAGGCCAGCCCCGCGGCCTTCAGGCCCGGGCCCGTCTGGCCGAGCGCCATGAGGGCCGACAGCGAGAGCACGCCGACGTCCTGGAACCGCGCCTTGAAGATCGGGTTGGCCGCGACGATGTCCTCCATCTCGGCCGTCCCCCGGCGGATGTTCGGCAGGAGCCCGCGGATGTAGTCCGTGGTCCCCTCGGGGACGTCCTCCAGGACGCCGCCGGGGCGCACGAACTCGTTGTTCATGCGCAGGCCCGAGATCCTCTCGAAGATGCGCAGGATGTCCTCCCGGGTGCGGAAGGCGATGGTCATCATCGTGGTGGCGCCGAGCTCGTTGAGGGCTGAGCCGACGGCCACGAGGTGGGAGGCGATGCGCTGGAGCTCCATGAGCAGGACGCGGATCTGGCTGGCCCTGCGGGGCACGTCCCCCTCGATCCCGAGCAGCCTCTCCACTGCCAGGCAGTATCCGACCTCCTGGAAGAAGGAGGCGACGTAGTCCATGCGCGTCACGTAGGCGACGCCCTGGGTCCACGTCCGGTACTCCATGTTCTTCTCGATGCCGGTGTGCAGGAAGCCCGTGGCGCCGCGGATCTCCCGGACGTATTCGCCGTCGAGCTCGATGAGGAGGCGGTAGACGCCGTGGGTCGAGGGGTGGACGGGCCCGAGGTTGACGACGATGCGCTCCTCCGCCATCTGCGCGGCCTCGTCGGAGATCTCGTTCCAGTCCCCGCCGACGGCGGTGAAGTTCGGCAGGCCGTCGAGCTCCTCCTCGGTGGCCCCGCCCGTTGCGTGGAAGTTCGCGCTCATCAGCTGTAGTCCCTCCGGGTGTCGGGCGGCGGGACGACCGCGCCCTTGTATTCGACCGGGATTCCCCCCAGGGGGTAGTCCTTGCGCTGCGGGTGGCCGATCCAGTCGTCGGGCATGGCCGTGCGGGTCAGGCCCGGGTGGCCCTCGAAGACGATCCCCAGCAGGTCCCAGGCCTCGCGCTCGTGCCAGTCGTCGCCCGGGTAGACGGAGACGATCGAGGGGATGCGGGGGTCGTCCTCGGGGCAGGTCGTCTCGACGGCCATGTACCGGTTGTGCGTGATGGAGAAGAGCGGATAGTAGCCGTGCAGCTCCCGCCCGGCGTCCTGGGGGTAGTGGACGCCGCAGACCCCGAGGCACAGCTCGAAGCGCAGGTCCTGGTCGTCGCGCAGATGGCGGGCCACCCGCACGAGGTGCTCGCGCGCCACGAAGACCACCAGCTGCCCGTTCTCGACGACGACCTTCTCGACGACGTCGTCGGGGTCCAGCCCGTCGGCCGTCAGCAGTTCGGCGAGGACGGCGACGACGTCGTCGAACCACCCCCCGTAGGGAGGGGAGGAAGGCTCGGCCACGGTCTCGGTGCGGGCGAGCCCCGTGAAGCCGGAGGTGTCCCCCGAACCCTTGACCCCCCACATGCCTTGGACCCTGCGGACCACGTCGGGGCCGAGCGCCCCCGCCTCGCTCAGCGGCTCGAGGGCGCCGTCGTCGCTGTCGTCGCTCACGCCAAGAGTCCTTTCATCTCGCGGAGGGGCGGCGCCTCGAGCGCCGCGGCCTCGGCGGCCTGCGACGCCGCCAGACGCGCCCTCTTCGTCAGCTTGTGCCCGCGCTTGACCTGCTCTCGCAGTTCGAGGATCGCGTTGATGAGCATCTCGGGGCGCGGCGGGCAGCCCGGCAGGTAGATGTCGACCGGGACCACGTGGTCGCAGCCCTGCACGATCGCGTAGTTGTTGAACATGCCGCCCGAGGAGGCGCACACGCCCATGGAGATGACCCATTTGGGGTCGGCCATCTTATCGTAGACGTCGCGTACCACGGGGGCCATCTTGTGGCTCAGGCGCCCGGAGACGATCATGAGGTCGGCCTGGCGCGGGGAGGCGCGGAAGACCTCCATGCCGAATCGGGCGGCGTCGAAGCGCGGCGTGCCGAAGGACATCATCTCGATGGCGCAGCACGCCAGGCCCATCGTCACCGGCCACTGCGAGCGCGTGACCGACCAGTTGGCGACGTTCTCGACCGTCGTCAGGAAGACCCCCTGGGAGCCGTCGCGTGCCATGTCTACCCTTTCAGTCCCACTCCAGGCCACCGCGGCGCCATTCGTAGACGAAGGGCACGGTGATCAGGAAGATGAATGCGAGTACGGCGATCATCCCGAAGACGCCGAGCGCCCCGAAGGACACCGCCCACGGGTACAGGAAGACCACCTCGATGTCGAAGATGATGAAGGTCATCGCCGTCAGGTAGTACTTGACGGGGAAACGTCCGCGCCCGCTGGCCGCGGGGGTCGCTTCAACGCCGCATTCGTAGTTTTCGAGCTTGACCCGGTTGTACCGCTTGGGGCCGAGGAACGAGCTCATGACGAGGCCGCCGATCGAGAGCGCCGCGGCCGCGCCAATCATCACGAGCAAAGGAACGTAGGCGTTCATCGGTGCACCTGCTTTCTTGCCTTCATCTTTGCGACCGCCGTCTCCGGAGCCGCCGTCTTCGTGGCAGTTGCCTTCGCTTCCGCCGTCCTGGTCGTCTTCACGCTTTCGGCACCGCCTTTGCCAGGGCGGAGACGAGCCGGTCCATCCAGTCGCCCCCGCGGCGGTCATAGCAGTCGGAAAGCAGCCTCATGACCAAGCGCATGAGCGTCGGCCTCGGCAGACCGTAGGCGACGCACAGGTGCATGATCTGCGGACGCTCAATCAGGCGCGCAAACGCCCTCCCGAGCGAGTAATAACCGCCCAGTTCCTCGCGCATGGCCGCCGGATAGGCCGCGAGCGCACGATCTTTCGCGATGATCGTGGGGCGCGAGTGGGCTTGCGCGATGGCATCGGCGGCGAGCCTGCCGGCCTGAAGCGCATATGCGATGCCCTCGCCGTTGAAGGGCGAGACCATTCCCCCGGCGTCACCCACGAGCAACAGGCCGTTCGCGTAATGCGGTTTGCGGTTGAAGGCCATCGGAAGTGCAGCGCCACGGAGTTTTCCCACCTGGTTTTCTTCCGTGAATCCCCATTCGGGCGGCACGTTGGCCATCCATGCTTTGAACATCGCGCGGTAGTCGAGCCCCGTGGCTTTGGCCGTCGAGGACAGCGACCCGAGGCCCACGTTGACGATTCCCCCGGCGAGCGGGAAGATCCACCCGTAGCCGGGCATGAGATCCGATTCACCCGGTTTGCCGTCCCATAACTCCAGGTGGGACTCCATCACGGTGTCAGCCGACCGCGGCGAATGAAAGTACGTCCTGTAGGCGACGCCCATTGGGCGGTTTATCGCTTTGTTGCGGCCGAGCGAGGTCGCGAGGCGGGCGGAGACCCCTCCGGCGTCGACGACGACGGGCGCCTTGAAAACGAGCCGGTCGCGGCCCGTCTCGCGCGATTTGGCTTCTACGCCCACAACCCTGCCGCTACGCTCATGCAGGAGCGGCCCCGTAACCGTGACATTCTCCCGCAGAACGGCGCCGGATCCCTGCGCTTTGGCCGCCAGTGTCGCATCGAGTTCCCGCCGCGGGCATGCGAGACCGAAGTTGGGCAGGGACGCCGTTTCGGGCCACGGCAGTTCGATCGTGTGACCGCCCCCGATAGCGCGCAAACCCGTGTTCCGGGCCCAGCCACCCGTATCGACACCCATGCGAACGAGCTCTGCGACGGCCCGAGGCGTGAGCCCGTCCCCGCAGATTTTGTCCCGCGGGAACGCCGATTTTTCTAGAAGCAGTACGCTGAGACCGGCTACGGCAAGATAGTGCGCGGTCGACGAACCCGCCGGCCCCGCACCGACGACGATGACGTCGGCTTGCATATCGCCCTTATCCATTGGTCTCAGTTCCTTTGTGCGCTATTCGGCGCCGCATCTTTTGTGCGCTATTCAGCGCCACAATCCTATGCTGTGAGCCAATGCACCGAGAACGAAAAATACGTAATATTTGGCTTTCGATATTTCGAATCGGCGAATTTAAAGGTCTTGGCCTTTCGTCCCACGCGCCGATGACGAGAAGATCACACGCCATTACCCGTGCAACTTACCCTCACGAACACCGGCGCGAGAGGCCCGCCCATCAACGCTCCGGCAATCGACACGGGACTCAACTACGAACACCGGCGCCGGAGGCCCGTTCACCGCTCACACCGGCGGTGCGGTAGTTTCACTCCCCCCGGCTTCACTAACCCCCGGCTTCACCGGCCCCGCGGCCAGCGTCACCGGCTCCGCGCCGGCACCACCGGCCGGGTAGCCCTGTGGATCGCCACGATCCCCGCACTCAAGTTTCTGTAAGCGACGGAACGCCACCCCGCGCTCTGAACCACCCGGGCCAGCTCATTCTGGTCAGGCCAGGCGAGAATCGATTCGCCCAAATAGTCGTATGCGGATTCGTCGGAGGAGAATATCCCGGAAAAGGCGGGCATAACCCTGCCTAGATAGAAGCGGTACAGCCTTCGCAGCGGCCCCCATACGGGCGTTGAGAATTCGACTATCACCAGGCGCCCTCCAGGTTTGGTCACGCGCAGCATTTCCCGCAGAGCTTTCGTTGGGTCGTTGAAGTTGCGCAGCCCGTAGGAAATCGTCACGACGTCGAAAGTCTCATCGGCGAATGGCAAACTCATGGCATCGCCCGCCACGCAGCACACTTCGGGGTGGCGCTTACGCGCCTGGGCGAGCATGCCCTGGGAGAAGTCGCACGCGATGGCTGTCGCGCCGTTCGCCTTGTACGCGACGGTCGAGGTTGCAGTTCCCGCGGCCAGATCCAGAATTCGGGTTTCCGATTCCGCCGAGGCCTCAGTGGCCCCAAAGCTCCCCGACCCGGCAGGAACCTCAGCCCCAGCAGGCACTTCAACCCCAGCGGATCTGCCGGCCGCCGCCGATCCAGACGCCTCAGCCACCGCCGCAACCGCCGCAGCCCGCCAGACTCTGACCTGCCCCAAGGAGGCAACGTCATTCATGAGGTCGTAACGCGAAGCCACTTCGTCGAACATGCTGGAGACGTCCCCGGGGTTCTTCCCAAGGGTGGCGCGACGATTGGCCATATACCCTCTTTCGTTTCAACAGGCTCTGCTTCGGCAAGAGCGTGACGGCAAGTTCTATTTCGGTAAAAGTTCCCTGGCAAGTTCTGCGTTCGATCAGAACTTCCTCGAAATGCCCGCGCTTGAAGCACACTTGCGACTTGACATCGAAGCCGGGGAGGACAGCGTCGACGCGAACGCGATGTTTCAAACGCGGGCATTGTGCATTCTAGTCGGCAGGGCGCATGAGGCACACAAGGCGGCGCGCGAGCCGTAGACTTCCCCCATGGAGATATTCCCTTCGCTCCCCGCGTCGGTTTCGCAAATTTTCGACCCCGAGCGGTGGCGCGACATCCCCGACGTCGACCTGCAGGACGTCACTTACCATCGCGGGGTCGAACGCACTCGAGGGGCTGACGGAACGGTGACGGCCTGTATCGATCGTCCGGTGGTTCGGATCGCCTTCAACCGCCCCGAATTGCGCAACGCTTTCCGCCCCGAAACCGTGGACTCGCTTTACCGTGCTCTCGACCATGCGAGGCTAGACCCCACGGTAGGGGCAGTCATTCTCACAGGCAACGGCCCTTCACACAAAGACGGCGGCTGGGCCTTTTGCTCGGGCGGAGATCAGCGCGTGCGCAGCCGCGATGGTTATACCTACCAACCCCACACCTCCCCCGGTTTTACCAACGGGCGGCTGCACATCCTGGAGGTCCAGCGACTGATCCGCAATATGCCGAAGGTGGTCATCGCTGCCGTTTCAGGATGGGCAGCAGGCGGCGGCCATTCGCTCCACGTCGTATGCGATCTGTCCATCGCTTCCCTTGAGTACGCGCGTTTCAAGCAGACCGACGCAAACGTCGGTTCGTTCGACGCCGGTTACGGTTCGCAGCTTTTGGCCCGTCAAGTCGGCGATCGGCGGGCACGCGAGATTTTCTTCCTGGCCCGCACGTATTCGGCCGAGGACGCGCTCGCCTGGGGCGCGGTCAACGAGGCGGTCCCACATGCACAGCTGGAAGAACGCGCCCTCGAGTACGCCGCGATCGTGGCGCAGAAATCACCACAGGCGATTCGCATGCTCAAACTGGCTTTCAACGCGGCTGACGACGGCATTGCCGGCATGCAGGCCTTCGCCGGTGAAGCGACCCGGCTTGCCTACATGACGGAGGAAGCAAGGGAAGGCCGCGACGCTTTCTTGGAACGCCGCGCCCCCGATTGGTCCGATTTCCCTTATTACGCGTGAGAATTACGCGTGAGAAGCCGCGGCATCAAGACCTTGAAACACCCAACTATGTACTAGAGGTTGCCATGAGCGATCGTGCACCCAACATCTCGCCGAGATCGGTAGCGGGCGGGAAGAGCCCCAAGGCACGTCGACAAACGCTCAATGTCGCCAGGAATCTGAGCGCCAAAAATCCCGTCATCCTCGTGGACGAGTGCCTTGGCGGGCCTCCCGCATCTAGTTTTGGCGGACACCTCTCGACGAATCTTGACGGGCACCGACCAACCAGTATCGGAGGCCATCACCCAACTAACCCCGGCGGCCATCTCCCAGCTAACCCAGACAAGCACCACCCAGCGCGCGAGACACTTCTCGATGCTCGCATCCCGGAAGGACGCATCCCTGAAGAAACCGCCCTGATTTTGCGCACTTCGGGTTCGACGAGCGGCACGGGAAGCCTGGTCGCGATCTCACGCGAAGCTCTTCTCGCATCGGCAAAGGCAACCGAGGAAGCACTCGACGGGCCCGGACGCTGGGTCACATGCTTGCCCACGGACCACATCGCGGGTTTTCAAACGCAGTGGCGCTCGGTCGTGGCGGGCTTTATGCCTATTGACGCCGGCGTCGGCCGCCCCGAGGACCTAGCCCAAGCCATCGAAGCTCACTTCCGGGGAATCAAACGCCCGAACACAAATAACCCGTATACAAACATTCCGAACACAAACAACCTGAATACAAACAGCCCGAATTCAAACACCCCAAACATAGATAGCCGAGGCATCACTACCGATGCGCATAGCCGAGGCACCACTACCGATGCGCATGGCGTCAAGACTGACAAAGCCGCAGAAACCAGCAAGATCAACAAGAACACCCCGCTTTACGTATCACTTGTCCCTACGCAGCTTCGGCGCCTTCTCGCCAGCCCAGCCGTGCGAGCGGCCCAAAGTTTCGACGCCATTCTTGTTGGAGGTGCCGCCGCCGGCACCAGGCTTCTCGATGCCGCCCGCACCGCGGGTTTAAAAGTGGTCACAACCTACGGAATGACGGAAACTTGCGGCGGCTGTGTGTACGACGGCCTGCCCATCGGCGACACCAAGATCACCTTCGACTCGTACACATCACCTTCCACCACACACACGCCAGCAACTTTCGGTCGAATCATATTGTCAGGAACGGCAGTAGCTCTCGGGTACATAGATGACAAGAGTTCACTAGGGAATTTTTCAAAAGAATTTAAAGGAACATTTCAATCAAATGACATCGGATTCATTGAAAATGATCGCCTCGTCGTCACGGGGCGTGCGGATGATGCTATAACAACTGGAGGAATGACGATTTTTCCGACGACAATCGAAGAGGCGCTCACGCGCGGCGGAGCCGGGGAATGCATCGTCATAGGCGTCGAAGACGAGGAGTGGGGAGAAATCGTCGTAGCTGTAACGAAGGCTTTCGTGCCGCCACGGCTTCGAGAGGAAATTGCCGCAAACTACGGGAAAGCCTATCTTCCGCGTATTTTCCTCGGCTTCACGGATCTCGGCTTCGACGGCGTCCCCCTCACCGCCTCCGGCAAACCCGATAGGAGAAAAGTACGCAACGCAGTGCGCAAAGCCCTTGCGTAAGCTGAAATAGCCTTAGCCGAGTGATGATCACAGCACCGTCCACCCACAGCACGCCTTAACAACACACGTTTCGCGAATCTTCGCCGGTACCATGGCTCCGTGGCTGTTTCAGATTGGATAGAGGGGGCGCGTCCAAAGACCTTGCCCGCAGCCGTCGCGCCGGTTGCCGCCGGAACGGCCGCGGCGTTGCACGTTGGTGGGGCTTCGCTTTCTCGCGCTGCACTCGCCGGGGTTCTCGCTCTCGCCCTGCAGGTGGGGGTGAATTTTGCCAACGATTATTCGGACGGCATCAGGGGCACCGACGCCGCACGTTCCGGTCCACCACGGCTGACCGGCGGAGGCATGGCTGCCCCCCGAACGGTCAAGTTTGCCGCATTTGCCGCTTTCGGCGTCGGCGCCGTTGCTGGCCTCTCGCTTGTAGCGCTATCCGGCCAATGGTGGCTGCTTTTCGTCGGTCTCGCCGCGATCGCGGCGGCGTGGTTCTATACCGGCGGAAGCCGTCCATACGGGTACATGGGCCTTGGCGAAATGTTCGTCTTCGTCTTTTTCGGGCTCATCGCGACGGCGGGAACCACCTACACTCAAATCCTGTCGGTTCCCTGGCAGAGCTGGGTGATGTCATGCGCGATCGGCTCCGTGGCCTGCGCACTACTCATGGTCAACAACATTCGGGACATCCCCACGGACGCCGCCGTCGGTAAGAAGACGCTGGCGGTGCGCATCGGCGACCACTCGGCTCGATGGGCATTCGTCGCCATGGTTGCTATGCCGGTCCTCACACCTCTTGCGTTTCTGGGCGACCTCGGCCTCTGGGTAGCCCTGGTCATCGTGCCGGTGGCGCTGCTTGCCTACCGAGCCGTCTTGCCCGTTCTGACGGGGGCAAGCGGGCGGGATCTAATTCCCGCGCTTCGCACCGCCGGACAGGTTGAGCTCGCCTTTGGCGTAACTCTTCTTCTGGCTTACGCGGGTGCCACTTACCTAAACTGAGTTCCATGCCGCGTGTCATCCTTGCCATCACGATCATCGCCATTTGGATTTACGGGATCATTGACTGCGCCCGCTCACCAAAAGATTCGATGCCAGGGCGCTTGCCCAAGCCCGTCTGGATTGTCGTCACTTTCATTCCGGTTGTCGGCGCTCTTTTGTGGCTCATCCTTTCATGGCCTATCAAGCACCCGAACGGTTTCGGGACGATTGAGGTCGGACGGGGACGCCCGCGCAAGCCCGAGCCTGACGGCCCCATCGCGCCCGACGACGACCCGGAATTCTTGGCCAAGCTTGATGCGCGCAATCGTTTCGCGGAGTGGGAACGCCAACAGGCCAAGGCCAACGCCGAACCCACCGGCGATGAAGCCAAGCCCACTGACAACCAGGCCAACCCCACCGGCGCTAAAGGCAACTCCACTGACAACCAAGCTAAGGCCACGGGCGGTCAAAGCAGATCGACGGTTGGTGAAGTCAATGAAAAGGACGATGCCAGTAATTTCGACAAGGTCAGCGATGCCAAAGGCGCCTCCTCTAGCGATACTGTTGGAGAGTCGAATAGGCCGTCTAAAATCAATGACCCTCTCGCTTCGGAACTCGACAACCTCGATGTAGAATTGCGAAAATTTTTGGACGATGAAGGCTCGCAATCGGCATAGAAACGGCAAACGCATTGGGCTTGCATTCGGATAAAACTCGTAACCAGCCCAAGGCTCACCAATCAATAATGTAGGGCTGACTGGCAGCGCAAAGACCGCGGCGTGACAGCTTACAGCCATCACAAGGATACGAAGCTTCAATACAGCAAGCCGACGAACAAGGCAGCGCCTCTGTTTTTCTTCACGCTCCGTAAAATCAAGATTCACCGCCTCTTTGAAACCGGCGTCGGAACCGGCCGACATTTCAGGTCAACCCCAAGCCTGCAGCAGACCAACCAGAATCGACAGCAGACTCAACCCGAGCCCACAGCAGGCCCTTCGACGTACATAAGTCGGCTCGAGTTAAGCATCACCCTCCACAAATCGCCCGGTCCAACGGGGACCGGCCATTTCTATGAGACAAGTCGATGTTAAGCACCGACGGTTCGGCATTCATGGCGATCATGCCTGCGTTGCCGTTTGGCCCCACCAACACGGAGGTCGCATATCCGGGAATGCCTCCGGTGTGTCCCCAGGCGACACCGCAGCTGAGCTTTTGACTGTAGATTCCCAGCCCGTATTCGCCGCCGATCTCCG
>ERZ773067.1795-NODE-1795-length-11203-cov-3.503319_pt1 | contig 11203 bp, 19 predicted proteins | sample MGYA00580622_ERZ773067 | MGnify/ENA primary metagenome ERZ773067 (study PRJEB29015, sample SAMEA2737998) | human oral metagenome | biome: human oral; feature: human-associated habitat; material: dental | place: China | collected 2113 ...
ATAAGAGTCTGTTGTAGTAAAAGTGATTATCTCACCATTTGTATCTTCTTCGATCGTGATGTCTCCAACAGCTCCAAGCATATATTTCAAAGCTGATTTAATGTTTTCTGCGTATCCTCTTAATTTAATTGTTCCTTCTGCGAAATTTGCCATATTTACCTCCTTAATCTATATTTCTCTCAAATACTCATTAAAGACATCTTCATCAAGTATTCCGTTTTCAATTAAATTATCAACACCTTATTTGCCTAAATTATAGGTTTCAATTAAATTTTCAACTGCAATTTCAATTTTAATCAAACGATTTAATTCTTTGTTAGGCAATGTAGCCATAATAACTTCTTCCATCACTGCACCTCATTTCTCAATTCAAAACCAATTCCATACAAGAGCAAATCATTTTGAAAGTCAACGAATGCTTCAATCATCTCAGCTTCTTGAAAGTCGTATTCCTCGACTATGCAAATATAGTCTCCGCTTTCTATTTTCGCTAAGATTTCCAAATCATAACTCATCACTCCACCTCTCCAATATCATCTTTTTTGATATCAACAACCTCTTCAAGATATTCCTTTGAACACCAATCGTATTCAACGCATTGTCTAATAAATCTTTTTTTATAAAAACAATGCTCTATGTATGCGATTGGAAATAGCAAAGCAATGAAAGGTGAACAAATGATTAAAAATAAATAAATAGCACTTCCACAAACTTTTGAGTCTGCAATATATTCATAAAAATCTGCTAAATCTTTTATTTTTTTAAAATGCCTGATAAAAATAATATAGTTTTTTCTTGTCATTCTGTTAACTCCTCAAAGCGCCCATCTATTTTTGGGCTTATTTCTTTTGAAAATAGGATTTTTCTTTTCTTTTTTCTTCTGCTTGTGATATTCGCTATCTTTGTTAAAAATAATATCTTCATCTTCAATCAGTTCAGGAATGAAGTATCTAGATGGGTATTGTTCAGAGCGTTCCATCACTCAACCTCTTGAATTTCCATACCAGGACAATCAAACACCCAACTCATGTCATTTTCTTCTAGATCGGTTTTAGTATGATATTCTGAATAGAATACTTCATCATAGCTAGAGAAAATATAATCCTCATCTTTAGTGTGATAGTACAACTTTTGTCCACTTGATTTCAGAGTTACAATATATCTCCTCTCTTTCTCGACATCATAGCCTAGAATCCATGCAAGACAGAATTTTTCGATATTGCCTTCGTAAAACCACTCAGGGACTCTCTTATCGTAATGATCTTCAATCACTCTCATCGCCCCATAAACATGAAAATTGTTTGCCTTTTTAAACTCTATATAATCCGCAACAAACTGCGGGATTGTGACTTTCTCACGTTCAATTGATTTATAAATGAATCTCTCGTCTATGCTCACGATTTCTCCACTAGCAACTTGAATTTTCTTTTCCCTAGCCCCCGTTGTGTCTACTAGAAAACCAACTTCATATCCCTCTATAAACACTTTTTCTTTATTCATCTTCCAAGTCCTCCATTTCTACTCCCAATTCAACAAGTTCTTGTTTTAGCATCTCGATTCGATTCTGGAGGGTTTCTGTGATTAGACCAGACAATATCTCATCTGCTTTGATTTCTTTTTTTAAAAATCCATAAGCCGTTTTAAGAATATAACTAGTCTCTTTCTTTGTAATAAGAAGCTCATCCCAGCACTTGTGTTTAACCTCTAAGAAATATTTGTACTCTTTAATCAAATGAATGATATATCTAGCTTTGTTTAAGTCTTCAAGCTTCATCTTCACTAACTCCAACTTATTTTCTAAAAATCCAGCTCTTGTCCCTCATGGCTCAAAGACACAAGAGCTAGCAAATTCTTTATACGTCATTCGTCCAAGTCTGACGCATATTCTAGCTCGCTTTTAACGTGGTTCGCGGCACGTTGATTTTGTTGCTAAGTAATAGCAATCAGCTGCTCCGTAGTCAATCCTGATGTTCTCACCACTCATGCTTTTCCGAAATCGTGGATGACTGATTGCTGAATAACTAGCCTGATGTTTCTTTAGTTCATTGATTGCGCTATGTATGTGGTCGAAACTCCCAATGAGTATCTTGCGGTGACCGTTGTAAATGAAATAGAGTTCAATCATCTTTACTAAACTCCTTGTAAATTTTTTTGAATATTTCTGACACCAATTTTTCAGGTATATTAGATCTCTCGTTGTATGATTTTGAGAAGTTTTTCCACTCGATATCCTGCTTGATAATTTTATTTTTAAGATTAAGTTCAATATTGCTTCCAAAAATCGTCCGTTTTTGTAAAGGATAATCATAATTATTGTATCTAGCTAGGTTTTTGTATGGAATTCTGAATCCAATAATATCCTCAATGTATGGCCACAGTCTATCAGCTGCTGGATTCTCAATAACCCAAAATTGTGGACTATATCTTTTTATGATTTCTATTGTGTTGAAAGCTGTTAGCTCCCCATTGATCCTTTTGAAAAATTGCCTGTCGTACTGATAATTTATATAGGCTGACTCGTAATCCTGATTTGCCCTGATCGTGAATGGTGAAGGTCTTACTTGTGGAGCGAACAAGCTATCAGACACATCATTGCGTTTCCAACACGCATTCCCATTTTCCATGGCAGAGGCATTTGACCAGGACTCGCATGGTGGACTAGCAATAATCAAGTCAGGTTTTGGTAATTTGTCTAACTCACCAAAGAGCGTATTGTCACCAAATAAACGTTTGTAATCAGCAAGGTCCAGATTCATGAAATGATTGTTCTTGTTTTCTATATCCATTCCGATTGAATAGATTTCAATATTCGCCCCCACCGAACTATTCAGAGAGTTAGCGCCATTGAAGTAAGAACCATTTCCACTATCAAAAAGCGCCCAAACTGTCATTTTTTTAATGATCAATACCTCCTAAAATAACTTCAACTGCTTCTCATAAGCATCAAGCCTCTGTTTAGCAAGGTTGAAGATGTCTCCGTCTAACTCACAGCCTACATACTCAAAACCTAATTCTTGACAAGCGATCAAACTACTTGCTGAGCCGACATGAGTATCAAGAATCTTATCTCCGTCTTTTGCATAGTTTTGTAGCAACCAAAGATAAAGATTAATTGGTTTTTGAGTCGGATGGATTCTAACCTCATTCAATGCCTTATTTCCTTGCTGAATATGGCCTTCAGATATTGACTTGCCTTGCATCATACCATTCCACATATAGCGAAACAGCCGTGTACTATCATGTAAGCTACAGTATGCTATCTCACAATCTGAAAAACTTGACTGACCATTAACTTTGTCCCAAACGATACGCCCAGAAACAAAAGAATAGTCGAAGTAGTTCACACCCCAAATAATTTGATTTTTAGATACCCTGAAAAGTTCATCAAAATAATCTCTATTTGGAATTTGCCACTCTGAGGTTTTGCCATACAGTCTATTGACACCAATTGGACTAACTTTTCGACCATAGTATTCTCTTTTTTCTGGACCAGAAAAATAAGGTGGATCAACAATAGCTAGGTCGAAGTAATCATCAGGATATTGTTTCATGATGTCCATACAATCGTTGTTAAAAAACTCTCTCATCAATACCTCCTATCCTTCATCCCAGCTGGATACACAAAGCACTTTCCAGTTGCTCCCTCAAAGATACGACTTGATAAAGCACCATTCCCAAAATCGTCCGAGTAAAGCTCCTTAATTTCTTCACTAGATAGATTAGTGTTGATAATCGTATTCGTCCGATTATCCAGGATCTTGAACAATATCTGATGAGTCCATTCATTTCGCTTTGTATCAGCTTTACGACTTTCTTTCCCAAGATCATCTAAAAATAGGAAGTCTACTTCTGATAGCAACTTAACCATCTTAGCTTCTGAATAACCATTATCAAACTCAAAGCTTTCTCGAATCTTGTCGAATAAAGTCACAACTGAAACAAAGAGTACGCTTTTAGGTTCATCATAGGACTTGAATTGCTCATTGATAAAACGAGCAAATCCATAGGTTAGATGGCTCTTACCAACTCCTGAAGGACCGGTAATAATTGCGTTTCCTGTTCTTCCTTTGGCATATTCACGTTCCAACCGCTTCACAAAATTAACAGCCTTTTCATCAATATCAACCTGAATCTCATAGTCATGTAGTGACTTGCTGGCCAGCTTAGTTGAAACGATACTATCGCGAGCAAAGACCTCATAAGTGTCCGATAGCTTGCTTTTAACCTCGGATTCCATATTCAACTGCTTTTCAAAGAGACGAATGTTCTCTTTCTCGCATTCAGGGCATTGATTGATTTCCACAACCTTGCCCTTGATAGGAATTTTGACAGACCAAAGATGGCATCCATGGATTTCACAGATATCATCAAGAACTGTTCTGGTTCTGAATTGTTTAAACTGTTTCATCTAAAACCCTAGCCTTTCGTCAACCGTACTGGTTAAAATTGTAGAACGTTTTGGCATAGGCTGGTTCAGATAATTGTCCATCTTATTACCAAAAAGTGTTTGTGGTTGAAGATACTGTTCATACTCTGTACCTTTCCACTTAGCAACCATGATATCCACAACCTTTTTAAAATCTTCAAGGACATAACCCTCTTTTAGCCTTGCCTTGATAAATTTTTGATGACTAGCAGTATCAATCTTAAAATTTTTCTTAGCTTTCAAATTGAGATAAGAAATAACTTCTTTACAAATCAACAATTTATTATTGTTATTCTCAGTCTTAGTATTCTCAGTCTTGATTGTGTGTACTTTTTGCACTTCCGAAAGTGTATTTTCTACACTTCCAAGGTGTACTTTTTGCACTTCCTGAAATGTACTTTCTACACTTCCGTTAAGAGCATCAAGATAAATACGGTTTGGTAAGTTCATCCCTTGTCTGACTTCCGTCATTAGACCAGCATCTTTCAATTCCTTTTTGATTTTGATAATCGTCTTGTTGCTATTACAATTTAAGTCAATCATCAACTGTTCATTTGTGTAATACTGGAAGACGTTCCCTTCTTTATCATGCCAGCCATTTTTTAAAGATAGTTCTAACCTATCAAACAGAAGCATATAGAGCATTTTAGCGTTATTGCTCAATGTCTTATATTTCTCATCATAGATAAATGGCTTTGGAAATTTGAAAAACGATAAGAAACCAGTGACTTCACTTTTTTTAATCATGGTTATACCTCCTCCACACTTGAAAATTTTGTGTATTCCTTATGAAAATACAACTTCACTGTCCCTAGACTCCCATGTCTATTCTTTTCTAAGATCAGCTCTGTCACATTATTCGCTTCTTGACTGTCAGCTTGCTCTTTCTGGTAGTAGGCATCACGATACAAGAAGGCTACAATATCAGCATCTTGCTCGATAGAGCCAGACTCTCGCAAGTCTGCCAGCATCGGGCGCTTATCTTGTCTCTGCTCAACTGCCCGACTTAACTGTGACAGGGCAATGACAGGTGCTTTCAAGTCCTTAGCTAGTATCTTCAATTCCCTAGAAATCTCAGAGACTACCTGCTGACGATTCTCACCTTTTGACCCCGTGATCAACTGCAAGTAGTCAATGATAATGACTCCAAGGCCTCCCATTTCCTGGGCAAGTTTACGAGCCTTTGACCGTATCTCAGAGATACGAATACCAGCCGTATCATCAACAAAAATAGGTGCGTCATAGAGATTCCCTTGTGCATGCACTAGCCTACTCCACTCCTCGACACTAAGATTCCCAGTTTTTAGATGATACCCTTCTACCATGCCCTCAGATGCTAACATTCGTTCAATCAAGCTCTCCGCCCCCATCTCAAGCGAGAAAATAGCAACAGGCTTTTTCTCTTTTACAGCGATATATTGAGCGATATTTAGAGCTAGCGCTGTCTTCCCCATCGCTGGACGAGCAGCAAGGATGATAAGATTGTCCTCGTGAAGACCGGTCGTAATCTTGTCCAGTCCAACGAACCCAGTCGATAGACCTGTCACAACTCCATCTGTCTGCGATCTGGCCTCGACCATCTGCATGTGTGTATCAAGGATATCAGCCACATTACGAAATCCAGTACCCGTATTCTGATTGCTGATGTCAAGCATAGACTTTTCAGTCTTTGAGATGATGTCACTGATTGATACATCTCCTTGATATGCGCTAGAAAGAGACTCTGACAAGTCAGCGATTACCTTTCGGAGCGTAGCTTTTTCTTTTACGAGCTTAGCGTAGTGCTCTACGTTTTTGGAAGTTGGTGTGGAGTTCACTAACTCGACAACATAGTTCATGCCCCCTATTTTTGAAATATCCCCCTGATTAGTAAGAGCAGACACCATAGTCGTAGCATCAATTGGCTCCCCTTTTTTAAAGAGAGACAACATGGTCTTAAATACAATCTTGTTAGCTGGTTTATAAAAATCATCAGGGAGCAATTCATCTGCCAGCGAAATGATTGTGTCAGGTGCGATAAATACCGCTCCAAGAACAGATTGTTCAGCTACTAGATCATGAGGTGGTATTCTAAAATCATCACTCATGCGCTATTCCCCCAATATTTTTCTAGATCAACATTCATCACTGCAGCAAGGTTCTTTTGCTCGGTCAAGATTTGTCTGCGATAAGGCGCAAGCCCAGCTTGTCGCTCCTCCTCACTTCGTGGCAAGTAGTATCCGTTTGGCTTCATCTTCTTAGCTACGATAGGATGCCTAAAATTCACACGCAAGCTTTCGATAATCTCTTCCAGCTTACGCTTCGACAGTCCGGTTTCTAAGCGAATTTCACTTGCTTGAATGGGCAAATCGAAAGTAGCGCAATTCATGATCATGTTTAACACACGTATTTCCATCACGCTCATATCACGACTAACAGTCATGTCTTTGCCCTCCATTTTCTAGGATTCTGACGAAAATCCATAGTCATTTCCTTGTAGAGTAATCGTCCATTTTCTTCTAAGAGGTTCTCATTTTGTTTTCGTAAAAGATCGTTGTTACTTGCTTCTTCCTGGTAGTCCTGAGCGAGTCTGTCATAGTCTTCGATACATGCTCGAAAAACTTGTGGTACGTCCTCAATCGATGAAGCGAGGCCTATAGGAGGTTGTGTGTCATATGTGAATCTCCTATCGCTATTTTTCAAGTTTCTTCGTACAACTTCTCTAAAATTCTCAGCCTCTTCGATGATAATCGCTGTTTTTTCTTCAGTCTTTTCTTCATCTTTGGATGTAAGTAGCAGCAGGATGAAGACCACGATAAAGATAGTTAATAAGCCAAGCAATTGGCTTGATAAAGTTGGTTCTGTCATTTTGTTCTCCTTACGCTCTTAATTTTCGTACTTCTTTTTCTAATTCCAAAATTTCATAAACATCATTGACATCGTACATAATATCTTTCCCTTGCTTACGAAATCTTAATCCTTTTCGTTCTAACTTCTTAATATAGCCGTGAGTAAAGCCGAACTTCTTCATCAAGGCTTGTTGATTGATTGGCATACGATCATTCTCTAGCTGCTCCTTGACCTGCTTTTCAGCAAAAGCCAATAATTGATTCGTGAACAATTCAGCACTTTCGCCGTCCAATCGTAATTGTAACGTTATACCTTCCATTTTTTACATCCTCTCAACTATGCGGGCAAGCATCTTTGTGATATAATAGTTTAAATTGTTTAAGTAAGTACCTGATTTCCGTCAGGTGCTTTTTTGCGTTGTTCATAGTGCTCATTTTCTATTGCGGTTAAACCGCAATGTCGTGTAAAAAAATAATGTCATCAATAGACACATCAAAAGTAGTAGCGATTTGATAAGCCTGCGTCACGGTAGGCTCTGTTTTACCTCGTTCCCAATTTCCCCAAGTATCAGCAGAGACATCAAGGGCCTTAGCTGCGTCCACTTGTCGCCAGTTCTTTAGCGTTCGCAATGTTTTAAGAGTCATTTTTGGCATGTTGCTGTCCTTTCTATCGTTTTTTTATAATTGACTGACTCAACTATGATTATATTATAATGCGGTTAAACCGCAATGTCAAGTATTTTTTGCGTTTTTTTCGTATTTTTTTATTTTTTTCTTTACTTTTTTGCGTTTTTGCCGTAATATATACTATATGAAGGAGTGATAAAAATGAGCAATAATAAAAGTAAAGAAATTTTTTCTGCGAACTTAGAAAATTTGATGAGTAGCAGAGGGATTGATAGAAATAAGCTCTGTTCTGATCTCGGATTGAAGTACACTACTGTAAGAGATTGGTTAAAAGGCATAACTTATCCTCGGATAGGAAAAATCGAATTACTTGCAGACTATTTTGGAGTTAATAAATCAGACTTAATAGAGGATAAAGCCCAGGAAGTACAAGAGCTAAAAATTCCCACATCCCCGTTGGTTCATAAAATTACTGAAAAGGTTGTCAAGTTATCAACTCCGAGAAAACAAAAGGTTCTTAACTACGCTAACGAACAATTGAAAGAGCAAAATAATAAAGTAATCACAATTGAGGAAAAGCTTTTTGAATACCGTGTTTTTGAAAAATTGGCGGCTGGTAATGGTTACTCTTATTTTAACGACGGAAACTATGATACTGTTTTTTATAATAAAGATTTAGATCATGATTTTGCCTCTTGGGTTTTTGGTGACTCTATGGAACCTAAATTCCAAAACGGAGAGGTTGTCCTCATAAAAGAGACTGGTTTTGATTATGACGGAGCGGTCTATGCCATTGATTGGGACGGTCAAACGTATATTAAAAAGGTTTATTGTGAACCTGATGGATTGCGTTTAGTCTCCCTTAATCCAAAATATAAGGATAGATTTGCACCTTACGATGAGGATCCTCGTATTATTGGAAAAATTGTTGGTAATTTCATGCCAATTGAAAATTAAAGTCAAGGTGATCACATGTTATATTTCTCTACTAATCTTACTGAAGAGGAAATCAAAGTACTCATAGACGAACGCAGAAAAACAATTAATAAACTGGAAAACCAAAGATCTTTAATAGCCTTTTTGGTTTTACTGACTTTAATTTCTGTTTTTCTGCTTGGTATCGTTGGAAATATACTACTAACAATTTTCTCTTTTATTATTGGTAGTTTAGTTCTTCTCTTTTTGATTGGTGTTTTTCCTAGGCAATCTAATACTGATCATCTAGAGGATGAAATTGAAGAACTGAATAAACTATTATCTATTCGAGTAGAAAATAGATTAAAACAAGAAGAAATTGATAAGAGAACTATTTATGATGTTATTCTGAAAGTGAAAGGAATATCTTATCGCCAAGAAGCTTTCTCAGATTTATGTCAAGAGCTTATAAGAGAATCAGATGATATCCCTTATTTAGGATACACTTCAAAAGAAATTAAAGAGGAATTAATTTTTGAAGGAAGATTTTATAAATACTTGCCTTTTGAAATTCCAGATGTAGAGTTTATCCCTGAATCTGATAATGAATTTGACCCTAATGCAGTTAAAATTTTGGTTCGAGGTTATCACTTAGGCTATGTCACCAAGTCAAAAAATAGAAAAGTATTAAGATTAACAACAGATTCAAATAATGAAGTTGTGAAAATTGCTAAAATTTATGGTGGTGATTACAAAGATATTGATCCAGAAAGTGATAAACTTCGTACTGTCAAGGATTCATTCAAGATACAAATTAACTTGAAAGTCTTAAAAAAATAAAAAATCCCCACACTCTCCGACGGCCATCTTTGAGTGTGAGGTTTCAACCTTCCATGTGACAAGCAATAGAAAGGATGATAAAAAAATACAACTATAGTTTATCATAAGTTCTACACCTTTTCAACTATGCGGGCAAGCAATCGAAAAGAAAGGACTTTTTATGATAAAAAAATACATTACAAAAAAAGGAGAGACTAGATATCTCTTTCAAACATACCTGGGCATAGACCCTGCAACTGGAAAAGAAAAACGTACAACACGCCGTGGTTTTAAAACTATTAAAGAAGCTAAGGCTGCCGAACGTGATCTTCTCTTAGATATTGAAGAGAATGGTTTTTCAAACAATGATGATTTTCAGAATCCTACTTTCGCTGAAGTCGCTGAGTTATGGCTTGATAGCTTTAAAAGTACTGTAAAACCAACAACATATCAGAACGTTAAGAAAAAACTTAATGTTATGATTGACTCATATTTTACAGATATGAAGATTAAGCAGATCAGTGTCGCTTATTGTCAGAAGATTGCTATAAAGTTAAGTAATCGCTATGTCCTCTATGCCAATTACTACTCTGTTATTAGCCGTATTTTCAAGTATGCCGCTTCTCTTGACATCATTAAGTCAAATCCCTTAGACAAGATTATCAAGCCTAAAAATAAACCCTTAAAGGGCAAAGAAAACTACTATACAAAGCAGGAACTAACGGAGTTCCTTAAAGTTTACAAAGCAAATTGTAAGCCAGTCGACTACACTTTTTTCCACTTGCTCGCTTTTTCTGGATTGAGAACTGGAGAGGCTATCGGCCTCATGTGGTCAGATGTTGACTTTGAAAATAAACGGTTAAGCATTTCTCGCACGGCTGTCGTGATTGGAAAAAAACAAACTATTCAGGACCCTAAAACCAAAAGGAGTAAGAGAGTTATCACCTTGGATGATGAAACCCTGAATGTACTGAAGCTCTGGAAACGTCAGCAGATAAAAGAATATTTCCAGGCTGGTGTGCCTTACAAACATGATTCGAATTATATCTTTACGAATAATGGTGGGGGATGGCTTTTAGCTGCAACTATGAAAGTGAAACTTAGCAGATTCTTTTGTAAACACAAATATCTTAAAAAAATTTCGCCTCACGGTTTTAGGCATACACACGCTTCTCTCCTTTTTGAAGCTGGTGTTACAGCAAAAATCATTTCAGATAGACTCGGTCACAATAATGTTCAAATCACCCTTGATATGTATACCCACATCAATGATAATCAACGTGTTGAAGTCGTTGACCAGCTCATGGATTTCATCCGCTCTAGCTAAAAGTAAAGTCGTATTCAATCTCGTATTCACTTTTACTTAACACGCTAGAAGTCCACTTGTTTCAAAGGATTAGCAAGCTGTGTACTATTTATGGTATAATGAAAGAATGAAATACCCAAAAATTGATTTAAAAACTATTCGTCTAGATGCTAAACAATTTCAGACAGACAACCCAAGACTTATTCTCATATTCGCTCTACCTAGTATGTTACTAATTTTCTCAAGCTTTCTGAATCCCTTGGCTCGTCTAAGTAACGATAT
>ERZ773067.1796-NODE-1796-length-11199-cov-4.570711_pt1 | contig 11199 bp, 12 predicted proteins | sample MGYA00580622_ERZ773067 | MGnify/ENA primary metagenome ERZ773067 (study PRJEB29015, sample SAMEA2737998) | human oral metagenome | biome: human oral; feature: human-associated habitat; material: dental | place: China | collected 2113 ...
GTTTTTTCAAAAAGGGTAGCGATATTGACCGGATGCGATTGCGCGCAAGTCGCCAGGCGCAGCGCTTCGGTACGACCATGTCGCCCCAGGGGCTGCGGGAAACGGATGAGGCGGTAATAAGCGTGGTCGTCAATATCGTGCCGCCCGTCCATATTCGATTGCCACAGGCTTTCAAACAGCCATAAATCGAATTGCAGTTTGCGTGCGTTATCGGGAATATCGTTATGGTCGGTTGCAATCCATGTCCAGGAATCAAAGCCGGGGACGGATTCACGCGGGTAATTGATATAAACCAATCCTTCGCGCGGCTTAATCCAGGTGGTGCTTTTATCGGAAGTGGCACGAATCACCATGTTATCGCGGCGGCGAATGTGGTCGAGCAATTCGCGGGTATCGGTGCTGCTGACGCTGGAATAAACCGGGGGGGCAGCTGCAGGCGCGGTTTGGCTATTGGTGTGTGTGTCTAATACCGGGGTGGTATTGGCACTGCCGAACAGTTTGCCGAGCCAGTAACTGTTATCGGCCTGCTCTGCTTCACGCAAGTCAAGCGCCGGATAACTGTGGTTTTTTGCCTGATTTGCGCCATCATCGCTATTAAAAGCGCAAACAATCGGGCAATTAACCAGCGAGATGTATTTCTGGATTTGCGGCGTGGATAAAAAGCTAGCATTGATGACAACGCCATTCAAGCCTTTATGATTGGCAGCAACCCACGTAATATCCGGATGGTCGGGGGTACTGTTGATGATTTTCTTGATGCGGTTTTCTGATTCCGGAGAGAATCCGAGCAGACAAATACTGTGATTATCCGGCATAACGAGGGTTTCCGTTTACGATAAATAAAAATTGCGCCCCCTATTTGGGGATAGGGAGCGCACGAGATCAGTCCTTGGATCAGGAGAAATCAAGCTCTTTCTCGAAAGCGCGCAATTCGTGGCGAGCCATGGCGAGGTTGGAACGTGAACGATCCAGAACGAGATAGAGGAACAATTTTTCGTTGCGCTCCAGCGGACGAATGAGGTGATAGCCTTTGCCCAAAGTGATGAGGATATCTTCAATGCTGTCGTTCAGTGACAGAGATTTGGAAACGCGACGTTTGGCATTGAGAACTTCAGTATTGCCGGCGGCAGCGAGTTCGAGGTCAAGACCTGAACCTTCGGTAGCGAGTGCCAGACCGCTATCAGCATCAACCAGTGCGGCAGCTTTGAAACCATCAATGTCTTGCAGACTGCTAAGATCAATTTTAGCCATGTAGATTTACTCCAAGTGATATAACTATTTTGCATAACGCCCAAGGCATGAGGCATTATGCCTCGCCCGTACCCATCGCTGAAAAACGATGAACAACAAAATATTACCACAGAATTTCCGCCATTGTCGCGCGCAATTTTGCCAGCGGCGCGGATTGCTGCTGTAATGACGCCCTCTTTCTTAATGATTCGGGAGTGCCGGATGGAGCGAATTTTTGACATCACCACCTGGGAAGCGCTGGATGCGGCAGTCGCAGCATTGCGGCAATGTGCTGATAAAAAAGTCTATTATCTGGAAGGGACGCTGGGGGCGGGCAAAACGACTTTCGTGCAGCACTGGCTGCGGCAGGCGGGTTATAGCGGTGTGGTGCAAAGCCCTACCTATGCCCTTATGAATGAATATTATATAGGGCAACAGACTGTTATCCATGCAGATTTGTACCGTTTGGCGGCGCCGGACGAGCTTTTGTATCTCGATGTGCGCGACTGGAGCGAGCGTGCCACGCATATTTTCATCGAATGGGCACAAAACGGCGGTGATTACCTGCCCGCGGCTGACGTTTTCTGTCAGTTTGCCTTGCGCGACGGCAGGCGCTATTTGTCGGTTGCCGCCGCGTAAATTGCGCTTCCCCCAGCAAGACAGGCATAATGCAATCTTTCTACAAATTCAAAGGGAAACCCGTGCTGCGAACCGCAATACAGATGCTCTACGGCTGGCGCAAATTGCTGCTGATGCTTCTCTGCCTGTGCTTTAGCGCGCAGGCGCTGGCGGTAACCTTGCAAGACGTGCGTTATAACCGCCTGCCGGACAAAACCCAGCTCGTCCTCGACCTTGACCGCCCCACCGTCTTCCGCCAGTTCAGCCTCGCCGGACCGCCGCGCATCGTGCTGGATCTGCCCGATGCCGCACGCAGCGGCCGCGCCGGTCTGACCCTGAATACCGGTGCGGTGAGCAGTATCCGTACCGGCTTTAGCAACGAAACCACTCTGCGCGTCGTCATCGACCTGCTCTATCCTGCCAAGGCCAACATTTACACCATGCCGCCGGAAAACGGACGCGGCAACCGCATCGTCATTGATATCTACGACAACCTTGCCGAACAGGCGCTGACCCTAGAATCGCTGGAAGAAGCGCAGCCGCCCTACGTCGTCTTCGCAGGCGAAGCGCTGGAAAACGGGCGCGACAACGGCGGCATCAGCATCGCCAGCCCACCGAGCCCGATGCCATTGCCGCAAAATCCCCCGCCCGTCGCCAGCACAGGCTATCCCAACGGCAACCTACCGCGCACCAGCACCGCGCCACCGCCCTTTATGCAAACCGCGCCGTTGCCGCAAACGGCGCCGCGTCCACAGCCGAACATCGTCGCTGTCACTCCGCCGCCGCGACCGGCGCCGAACGTCAAACCCATTCCGGCGCCGACGACCGTTACCGTTGAGCGCGACATCTCCTCCACCGGCAGAATCGAAAAACAGAACAAAATCCTCACGCCGACCGCCATCTCCAAGCGCACCATTGTGGTTGCCATCGACCCTGGCCACGGCGGCAAAGACACCGGCGCGGTCAATCCGAATACCGGCCTGCGCGAAAAAGACGTCGTCCTGCAAATCGCGCACCGCCTGAAAAAACAACTCAACAGCAGAAAAGGCTTCAGCGCCTTCCTCACCCGCGACGGCGACACCTACATCCCGCTGCAAGAGCGCCCGGCAAGCGCACGGCGGCGCGGCGCGGACATCTTCGTCTCCATCCACGCCGACTCCGCCGAAAGCGACCAACCCAGTGGCGCCTCCGTCTTCATCCTCTCCACCAAAGGCGCGAATACCCAGCTCGGCAAATACCTTGAACGCACCGAAAACACCGTGGACCAGCGCTGGGGCGTGGACGTCAGCAAATACGACAACGACGTGCAGCAGGCGCTACTCAGCATCCAGCAAGAAGCAACCATCGAAGCCAGTCATGCGCTTGCCAGCCGCACCCTGAACGAACTTGCCCGCTTGGGCAACATCCACGGCAAGCGCGTCAACAGCGCCAACTTCGTCGTGCTGCGCTCGCTCGCCGTACCCTCCATGCTGGTTGAAACTGCCTTCATCTCCAACCCCAATGAAGCGCGCAAACTCGCCTCGCCCGACTACCAGGAACAACTGGCGCGCGGCATCGCAAACGGCATCGCCCGCTACTTTGAAGAACACCTGCCGCAGCACATGCTGCTCGGCAAATGAGGGTGCGCGCATGACCGCCGGACGCAAAATCGTACTGATTGGCCCGATGGGCGCGGGCAAAACCTCGCTCGGCCGCCGCCTTGCCACCCGCCTGCGCTGGGAATTCACCGACACCGACCACGCCCTGTGCGCGCGCACCGGGGTGGACATCCCGACCATCTTCGCCGCCGAAGGCGAAGCGGGCTTTCGCAAACGCGAGCACGACGTGCTGGCGGACATCCTCGCCGAACCGCGCGACATGGTCGTCGCCTGCGGTGGCGGCATCGTTCTCAAAGCCGAAAACCGCCGCCTCATCGCCGGACAATTCCTCGTCGTCTTCCTCGACGTCTCCGTGCGCCGGCAAATCCTGCGCATCGGTCGCGACCGCAACCGCCCGCTCGTCCAAGAAGCCGAAAACCTGCAAGCCAAACTGGAGCAACTGCGCGACGAACGCCTCGGTCTCTACGAAGGCCTGGCGGACATCCGCGTCGATACCGACAACAACCACTTCACCAACTCCTTCAAAAAACTGCTGCACGACGTGGAAAACCGCCTGCGGCGCGAGAAATAGCGCGGCGCGGCGCTTCCGTGCCAAAAGAAACCCCGCTGTGGCGGGGTTTTTGATGGGCGCGAAGAACGCCTTTCATGCGGCGAAATACTGGGGTGCTTACAGCGCCACCCCGTCTTCCTGCATCTTGCCGAGCAGGGCGGCGAGGCGTTTTTGCGGATCAAGCAGCGGGTCGCGGAGGTGCGCCAGCATCGCCTCCGCCGATTGCGCGACGGCTTCCGGCGTTGCCTGTACCGCACCGTGGAAGATAAACGGCGGCAGGAAGGTGGTTTGCAGCAGATGCGCGGTTTGTTGCAGCGGTTTCAGGAACTCGCTCATCGAGAAGCGGTTGTAGCCGCCCGCCTGGTAGGAGTCCGCCGGGCCGCCGGTGGAGATGAGCGACAGCCATTCTTTGCCGGCAAGCGCGTTGCCGCCCGCGCCATACGCCCAGCCGTAGGTGAGGACGTCGTCCAGCCATTGTTTCATCAAGGGCGGCGTGCTGTACCAGTAAAAGGGATGCTCGAAGACGAGGCGGTCGTGCGCGAGCAGCGCGGCCTGTTCGGCGGCAACGTCTATTTTGCCGTCCGGATAGCGCGCGTAGAGGTCGCGCAGGGTGATGTCCGCTTCTTGCGCGAGGCGCTGCGCCCAACTGCGGTGCACGGTGGATTTGTCGAGGTGCGGATGAAAGAGATTGACGAGGGTTTTCATGTTTGGCTCCGTGAGGGGGTTAAGCACATCTTAGGCGGCGCGATGCGCTAGCATAAGCCCCGTTTTGTTGTATGCCTTGTTGCCGGAGAGCCATCAATGCGAGCAGGTGATTTTGCGGATTTTGCGATTTTTGTGGCGATTGCCGAGGAAGGCAGTTTGCGTGCGGCGGCGGCGCGCCTCGATTTGCGGCCGTCCACGGTATCGCACGGGCTGCGCGCGCTGGAAGCGCGGCTCGGTGTGCGCCTTTTCCACCGCACGACGCGCAGTGTGGCGCTGACTGAGGCGGGGCAAGCGCTGCTCGCGCGGATTGCGCCGGCGCTTTCGACGCTGGAGGCGGCGGATGAGGCGGTCAATGATTTCCGCGCACATCCGACGGGGCAGGTGCGGCTTTCTGTGCCGCGCGGCATTGCGTCGTGTGTGTTGTTGCCGAAGCTGCGCGCTTTTGCCGAACGCTTCCCCGATGTGCGGCTGGATATTGCCGCCGAGAATGGCTTTGTCGATATCGTCAGCGCCGGTTTTGATGCGGGGGTGCGTCTGGGCGAGAGTGTGGCGCGCGATATGGTCGCGCTGCGCATCACCCCGCCGGTTCAGGCGGTGATTGTCGCCGCGCCGGATTATTTGGCGCGCTGTCCGGCGCCGCAGTCACCGCAGGATTTGGCCGGGCATCGCTGTATCGGTTTTCGTCAGTTGGGCGGCGGCAGGCTGTACCGCTGGGAGTTTGTGCGCGACGGGCAGGCGTTTGAGCAGGCGGTGTCCAGCGCGCTGGTGTTGGACGATCCGGAGCTGATGCTGGATGCGGCGATGCGCGGCTTGGGACTGGCCTATGCGCTGGATGTGTTCTGCCGCGCTGCGCTCACAGACGGGCGGTTGCTGCCGGTGCTGAAGGGCTGGCTGCCGCGCTATGACGGCTTCTTTTTGTATTATCCGAACCGGCAGGTGTCGGCCGCGCTGCGGGCGTTGTGCGAGGTGCTGCGGGAGGGGTAAGGCGCGGTGCTAGCGGTAGTCGCAGGGGTATTCGTTTTTCAGCGCGTCTGCTTTGTCGAGTACGCTTTGCCGCATTTCGTCCTGGTAGGCGGCGAGGCGGTTGCGCAGGGTTTCGTCGCTGGCGCCGAGGATGCGCAGCGCGAGCAGAGCGGCGTTTTTCGCGCCATCAAGGGCGACGGTGGCGACCGGCACGCCCGCCGGCATTTGCAGGATGGAGAGGACGCTGTCCCAGCCGTCGATGGAGTTGCTGGAATGTATCGGCACGCCGATGACCGGCAGCGGGGTGATGGCGGCGACCATGCCGGGCAGGTGTGCCGCGCCGCCCGCACCGGCGATGATGACGTTGAGTCCGCGCCCGGCGGCGGTTTTGCCGTAGTCCAGCAGGCGCTCCGGGGTGCGGTGCGCCGAGACGATGGTGACTTCGTGCGCGATGTGGAATTGGGCGCAGGTTTGTGCGGCCTCGCGCATGATGCGCAGGTCGCTGTCGCTGCCCATGATGATGCCGATTTTGTGCATGGTGTGTTGTGTCGGGTTGGTTTGGCTTAGGGCGTGTTGATAATTGAAAAGTCCCCCTCCCCCGCAGGGCGAAGGAGGGGTTGGCTTTAGCGGCTTATTACCCGCACCGCCTGACGGATTTGTTCGATTTTGGCTTTGAGCGCCGGTTCGTGGTCGGCAAGCACGGTGATATGCCCCATTTTGCGTCCGGGGCGGGTTTCGGCTTTGCCGTACCAGTGGATGTAGGTTTCGTCCAGGGCGAGGACGGTATCCAGCCCTTCCAGCAGCGCCGGGCCGCTGTGGCCGTAGGCGCCGATGAGGTTGATCATCGCCGCCGGACGGTATTGTTGGACGGAGCCGAGCGGCATGCCGGCAAGCAGGCGCCACATTTGTTCGAATTGGGAGTTGGCGCAGGCTTCGATGGTGAGGTGGCCGCTGTTGTGCACGCGCGGCGCGGTTTCGTTAATCCAGATGTCGCCGTCTTTGGTGACGAACATTTCTACCGCGTAAAGGCCGGGCGCGGCGAAGGCCTGCACGAGTTGCTGCGCCAGTTGTTGCGCCTTGTCGCGCACTTTGGCGTTGAGGAAGGACGGCATTTGTACGTAATCGACGAGGTTCAGCACGTTGTCAAAGACCATTTCGACGACGGGGTAGGCGACGGTGTCGCCGTTGCCGTCAGCGGCGACGATGACCGCGATTTCGTGGGCGATCGGGCAGAGCGCTTCAATGACCGACGGCGTGTCCCACAGTTTGTGCAGGTCTTCTTCGCTGACGATGACTTGCACGCCTTTGCCGTCGTAGCCGCCGGTGCGTGTTTTCTGCACGAAGGGCAGCGGGATGCGTTCGGGGTCGATGTCGGCGAGGCCGCTGGCGAGGTAGAACGGCGCGGTCGGCAGGCCGTGGTCGGCGTAAAACTGTTTTTGCAGGCCTTTGTCCTGGATGAGGCGCAGCACGCGCGGCGCGGGGATGACGCGCTTGCCCGCTTCTTCCAGCGCTTCCAGCGCTTCTACCGAGACGTGCTCGATTTCGATGCCAACCGCGTCGGCGTCCTTGGCGAAATCCAGCACAGTTTGTTTGTCGCGGTAATCGCCCTGTTTGAACAGGCCGGTGAGCGCGGCGCAGGGCGCGCGCGGGTCGGGGTCGAGGACGGCGACAGGCATGGGGTAGTCCGCTGCTTCTTGCAGGAACATTTTGCCCAGTTGGCCGCCGCCGAGTATTGCCAGTTTCATGTGCACTCCTTAGTCTCGTAATGCTGTGGCGTTTGCCACGTCCCACAGGCGGCTCGGTCGCGCTTCGCCGCCTGTTTCTCCCGCAATGACCGGCAGCGCGGGGAAGTAGTGTTGCACTTCTGCCGCGCTGCGCGCCGGTGGCGCCGCGCTGGGGTTGGCAGAGGTGGAAATGAGCGGGCTGTCTGCCCAGGTGCATAGTTCGCGCACCAGCGGGTGTTGGCTGACGCGGATGGCGATGCGGCCGCTTGCCGCATCACGCAGGTAAGCGGGAACGCTCGCGGTCGCAGGCAGGATGAAGGTGGTGGTGCGGCTGGCGGCGAGGGTTTGCAGTTCGGCGATGAGGGCGGCGTCCAGACCGTCCACCCAGTCGGCGCATTGCGCCCAGTTGGCGGCAACCAGCAGCATGCCTTGCCCCGGCGTGCGTGCGCCCTTCAGCCGCAGAATTTCCGCGAACACCTCCGGCGCCCGCGGATCGCCGCCCAAGCCATAAACCGCTTCCGTCGGATACGCAAAAACCTGCCGCGAATGCAGCAGGTTCAGGAAAACGTTTTTTTCTAGCGGAACAAGCATCTAGTACGACCAGCCGACCGGGCAGTCGCGCAGCTGCGCCTGATAGAGCGCGGCGCGGTCGGCGACCTTGTCGCTAATCGTCATCAGCCACGGTTTTGCGAGGAAACTGCGGTTCTCAAAACCGCCCAGTCCTTCGTGATAGGCAAGGTACTGGTTTCTCACGTCATTCAAATCGACGCCATTGCGGATGACATTTTGGTTGGCATACCAGCCGATAAAATCCACCGCGTCATCAAAGCGCTCGCGCGAGACATTCTGCCGCCCGCGTTTCATCTGATACCACTCCCAGGTCGGCTGCTTCACCTGCGCATAACCATAAGCCTGCGAAGTACTCATCGCCGTCGGATTAAAGCGCGACTCCTGATGCATGAACGCCAGCACCTGCCACGGCTCGATATGCCAGCGGATGCGCGTCGCGTCCAGTGCCTCCGCCCAATGCGGCCGTTGCGACAGCAGCACGCAGGCATTTTCCATCGACGACACTGCCGGCTGCGGCTCATTCTGATAACGCGGGTCGCGCGGCGCCAAATTGTCCCAGGGATCCTGACCCATGTCGGCGCTGGCCGGATAATGACGGTGCTTTTTATGCCCCGAATAAGAAGACGAACAGGCCACCAAAACCAGGCATGCCAAAACGCAAAAACTCCCATGCAAACGCATAGCTGCTCCGCTATCTGCTAAAATGCCGCATTCTACACCGGCGCACGACAAAGCCAAAACAACAACACACGAGGATCCTACATGAGCCAGACCCCGGAAGCAGCCAACTTCATCAAAAACATCATCGAAGAAGACCTGAAAAACGGCAAAAACGGCGGCAACGTCATCACCCGCTTCCCGCCCGAACCGAACGGCTACCTGCACCTTGGCCACGTCAAATCCATCTGTCTTAACTTCGATATGGCCGAGCGCTTCAACGGCTACTGCAACCTGCGCTTTGACGACACCAACCCCGAAAAAGAAAACGAAGAATACATGGCGAGCATCAAGAACGACGTGCACTGGCTCGGTTTTGACTGGAAACACCTCAACCATGCCAGCGACTACTTCCCGCAGCTGCTGGACTACGCCTGGCAACTCATCGACAAAGGCCTTGCCTATGTGGACAGCCAAAGCGCCGAAGACATCCGCGTGAATCGCGGCACGCTCACCGAACCCGGCAAAAACAGCCCCTACCGCGAACGCAGCATCGCCGAAAACCGCGCGCTCTTCCAGGAAATGGTGGACGGCAAACACCCCGACGGCAGCCACGTCCTGCGCGCCAAAATCGACATGGCCTCGCCCAACATCAACCTGCGCGACCCGGTCATCTACCGCATCCGCCACGCCGCGCACTTCCACGCGGGCGACTCATGGAAAGTCTATCCCATGTACGACTACACCCACTGCCTGTCGGATATGCTGGAAAACATCACCCACTCGCTCTGCACCCTCGAATTTGAAGACCACCGCCCGCTCTACGACTGGGTGCTGAACGTCCTCGAAACCCCCTGCCACCCGCAACAAATCGAATTCGCCCGCCTCTCGCTCGAATACACCGTCCTCTCCAAACGCCGCCTCATCCAGCTCGTGACCGAAAAACACGTCAACGGCTGGGACGACCCGCGCATGCCGACCATCGCGGGCATGCGCCGCCGTGGCATCCCGGCAGGTGCGCTGCGCGAATTCTGCCGCAAAATCGGCATCAGCAAAGCCGACGGCACCATCGCCATCGAATACTTCGAAAGCACCATCCGCGACTACCTGAACGAACACGCCGCGCGCCGCATGACCGTCGTCCGCCCGCTCAAAGTCACCATCACCAGCCTGCCGGATGACCACGAAGAACACTACCAACTCGCCAACCACCCGCAAGACGAAAGCCAGGGCAGCCGCCGCGTCCCCTTCAGCAACACCCTCTACATCGAGCGCGACGACATCAGCGAAGACCCGCCGAAAAAATGGAAACGCCTCGCCCCCGGCCAGGCGGTGCGCCTGCGCGGCAGCTACGTCATCACCTGCGACGAAATCATCAAAGACGCGGCCGGCAACATCACCGAACTGCGTTGTCACCACGACCCGGACACCCTCGGCAAAAACCCCGAAGGCTACAAAGCCAACGGCGTCATCCACTGGGTCAGCGCCAAACACGCGCTCGACTGCGAAATCCGCAACTACGACCGCCTCTTCAGCCAGGCGAACCCGATGGAAGCCGAAAACTTCCTTGACACCATCAACCCGCACTCGCTCACCATCATCCAGGGCGCGAAAACCGAACCCGCCGCGCCGGCAGAAGCGGGCACCGTCTACCAGTTTGAGCGCCTCGGCTACTACGCGGTTGACCCCGACAGCACGGCAGACAAACCCGTCTTCAACCGCACCGTCGAACTGCGCGACGGCTTCAAATAAAACTCGCCAAACGCTGCCGTCGGCAGCGTTTTTTACATCCATGGACCCACATTCCCACCACGACAGAGGCTCCCTATGCTGAAATGGCTTTCTTTGGCGCTGGTCGCGACCGGCATCCCTTCAAAACCCGTGGAATATAACGGCGTGACCTACGAGATTGGGCAGGCCAACAACGCGCTGATCTACCCCGGCCTCGGGCTTGGCGCAATCTCGGTGGGAGCAAAGCGGATGACCGATGGAATGATCTCGAAAGCGGCGCATTCCCTCGGCGGGATCATTGACGTGACAAAACCCGGTGCCGCGGTCCTTCCGCCGGTTTCCGAATTGACAAGATTCTCGGAAACCGTCGCGGTGGCTGTTGCAACGGAAGCGGTCAAAGAAGGGCTGAATACCGTCAATGCGGATAATCCCGCAGAGAACGTCAAAGCGAACAAATGGTATCCGGTCTACAAGACGATCTAAGACAGCTTCCTATTCACACAAAGGCTGGCAGTTGACAACTCAATTGCCGGCCTTTGCTCTGCCCTTTTCGGCTGTAATTTGAATGGCCGTTCGGATCGTGAAGAAGGCGTTGAGCAGTGACCACTACAGAGCTCAGCGAACGGTGTGGGATCTCGCCTGACACGCTGAGGTACTACGAAAGGGTAGGGCTCATTCCCCCCGTCGGGAGAAAAAGTGGGATAAGGGACTACGACGAGAGCGATATCAAGTGGATCGAGTTCATTTTTTGCATGAGGAGCGCCGGGGTGCCGATCGAGGAGCTGGTCCGGTACGTCGCCCTCTACCGGGAGGGGAGCAGGACGACGGCCGAGCGAAAGGGCATCCTGATCCG
>ERZ773067.1799-NODE-1799-length-11192-cov-2.722187_pt1 | contig 11192 bp, 12 predicted proteins | sample MGYA00580622_ERZ773067 | MGnify/ENA primary metagenome ERZ773067 (study PRJEB29015, sample SAMEA2737998) | human oral metagenome | biome: human oral; feature: human-associated habitat; material: dental | place: China | collected 2113 ...
TCAGACATCCATATACCTTATTAAAACAGCGGAAGACTACAAGACTTTGTCGGAGAGTATGAAGAATGCGGATACTAAGACGGGTTATGGCTCTACTATAGGAGAGATTGTAAATAATCAGTTTTCACAGTATACAAAAGAAGAAGTACAGAACAACAGAGAAGCTATTAAGATGGCTGTCTTAAGAGCTGTTCAGGAAAAGTTCGGTACACAGACAATTGCTGAAATAGCATTTAAGAATCTTAGATTACAGTAGAATATTAAATATTATAATAAAGTATACATTTCCTCTTTATTTTAGGAATATCTAATGTTAGAATTAGTAGAAGTGTAAAATATTTTAGGATGGTGAGGCTTAATGAGTGATATACTCTCGCAAGAGGAGATAGATAAGCTGCTAAAAGGTATTGAGAGCGGAGATGTAGATACCAATGAACTTAAGGAGAATGATGAAAAGGTTATAAAGGAATATGACTTTGCAAGACCGTCTAAATTTTCCAAGGATCATTTGCGTACTCTGGAATCTATATTTGAACATTATGGAAGACTTTTATCTGCTAATCTTCCGGCTTATCTCAGAAAAACCGTTCAGGTTGAGGTAAGAGGTTCTGAAGCAATTACCTATCAGGAGTTTCAGAATTCACTTTCTAATCCGGTATTGCTTGCTATAATGAATTTACCGCCGTTAAAAGGCAGCTGCATAATGGAGATGTCCAACAATCTTGGATATACAATTATAGACAGACTTCTGGGCGGTGAAGGTAATCCTATTGAAAAAACAAGAGATTTCTCAGAAATAGAAATAGTGGTTCTTGAAAGGATTCTTAACACCTGTACCAATTATTTGGAAGAACCTTGGCATAATGTGGTAGAGATAACTCCGAACCTGATGCGGGTAGAAACAAATGCGCAATATGCACAGATTATTTCTCCGCAGGAGATGACTGCTCTTATTACGTTAAGTATTAAGATTGGAACAGTTGAAGGATTTATGAGTTTTTGCCTGCCGTTTACAGCACTTGAAGATGTAATGGATAGGCTTAATACAAAGTTTTGGTTTTCTGCTCTTCAGGAAAAAGATGATACAAATTACGGAGAACAGATTGAGGAGATTATAGACAGGGCACAGATTCCTATAAGAGCAGTATTGGGAAAGAGTGTGGTTTCGGTTAATGATTTTGTTAACTTACAACCGGGTGATGTGGTAAGGCTTAATGCAAAGGTTGATGATGAACTGGATGTTTTTGTAGGTAATATGAAAAAATTCAAAGCCTTGCCCGGAGCTTCATCCGGTGTTTATGCTCTTAGAATTACAAAAGTTATTAGGGAGGAAGAATAAGCCATGGACGGAATGCTTTCGCAGGAAGAGATTAATGCACTGCTTGGCGGTATGGGTGAAGATAGTGGTTCGGATTCTTCTGATACCCAAACTTTGGGAGGCACAGACCCTTTATCCGGAGAAGAGAAGGATGCCATAGGAGAGATTTCCAATATAAGTATGGGAACTGCTGCTACAACACTTTCAACCTTGCTTAGTCAAAGGGTAAATATAACTACTCCCAATGTATCTATAGCTAATTGGGATGATATATCGCAGTCGTATGACAGACCTTGTGTATTTATCCAGATTTCATATATTGAGGGACTTGACGGTAATAATATCCTTATACTCAGAGAAAAGGATGTTAAGATAATCACAGACCTTATGATGGGTGGAAGCGGTACTGATGTTGATGCCACAGAACTTACAGAGTTGCATCTTTCGGCAATCTGTGAGGCTATGAACCAGATGATGGGTTCTGCTGCCACTTCAATATCTTCAGTACTTGAAAAGAAGGTGGATATCAGCCCGCCTACGGCAAGTCTCATAGATTTAGAAGGTACTATTGATGAGGAAGGGCTTGGAGATTTCCTAAAAGGTCAATTTGTAAAAGTTGCATTCAGACTGGAAATAGGGTCACTTATAGACAGTGAGCTTATGCAGCTTTATCCGATAGATTTTGCAAAGGAGTTGTATAGTAAATTTATGTCATCAACAGAAACAGAACAGCCTACTCCGGCAGCTCCACAACCGGCAACGCCGGCACCTGTGCCACCACAGGCCGTAAGTCCAACACCAATGGCCGGTAGCACCTGCACCACAGCCTATGCCGATACCTGCTATGTCTTCACAGCCGGTGAATGTAGCACCTGCACAGTTCCAGGCTTTTGATACCAATATCAATCCACTTATGCAGCAGGAAAATATCGGACTTATTATGGATGTGCCTCTTGAGGTAACGGTGGAACTTGGCAGAACAAATAAAACAATTAAAGAAATCCTTGATTTTTCACCGGGAACTATTATAGAGTTAAATAAGCTTGCCGGTGAAGCCATCGATCTTCTTGTAAACGGGAAGTATGTGGCTAAGGGTGAAGTTGTGGTTATTGAAGATAACTTCGGTATCAGAATAACAGAAATAGTGAAATAAAATCCTTCCTGAGGATATTCTATATGGAGGATTATTATGGTTCTGATGGGAAAGACGGGTATGATAGGCAGCCTTGCACAAATTTTTGGAATGTTGGTTGCTTTTGCCGTTATTGTTGCGGCTGCCTACTTTGTATCTAAATACTTTGGCAAATATGCGCTTAAAGCCAGGGAAAACAGTAATATAAAGGTTGTTGAAACGAGCAGGATTACTGTAGACAAGTATTTGCAGATAATCGAGGTTAACGGACAGTATTTCTTAATAGGTATAAGTAAAAATAATATTAACCTGATATCTGAGCTTGATGCAGATAAAATAAAAGCTTGTATACCAAAAGAGATTGAAAGATTTTCTTTTAAGGAATTTTTGGAAAAAGCTAAATCAAAAGAAAAATAAGAAAAGGTTGGTAACATGAGAGAACATCCTTTATGTACAAAAAAGTTTAATATACTATATCTTGGGATTGTTTTAGTGCTTGTATGTACCGCCCTTTTTTTTATTACTCCTGTATATGCGATAGATAACAGGACGGGAAATACGGTAGATAGGAGTTCCAATGACAGCGACAGTTTTACTACGGGAACTTCTCCGTACAATATAGGTATTAATCTGACTACAAACGGAGATCAGGGTGGACTGGCGGCTACACTCAGAATAGTTTTGGCACTTACCGTGCTTGGACTTGCGCCTTCTATTCTGATACTGCTTACATCATTTACAAGAATTATAGTAGTATTACATTTTGTCAGATCGGCACTTACAACACAAACAACTCCGCCTAATCAGGTATTGGTAGGCTTGGCATTATTTCTTACCTGGTTTATAATGGCACCCATCTTTATGCAGATAAATACTGAAGCCGTAAAGCCGCTTACAGATGGTAAGATAAATTTTGAACAGGCTTATGAAGTTGGAATAAAGCCGCTAAGAACCTTTATGTATAAACAGACCAATACAAAAGATATAAGGCTTTTTCTTGATATAGCGGGGATAGATGAAGTTAAAGATATGGAGGAGATACCTACCAATGTACTAATTCCGGCTTTTATAATAAGCGAGCTCAGAGCGGCATTTATAATAGGTTTCTGCATATACATACCCTTCCTTGTAATAGACATGGTAGTTTCATCTACACTGATGTCAATGGGTATGATGATGCTTCCTCCGACAACTATTTCCATGCCGTTTAAGATTTTGCTTTTTATAATGGTAGACGGCTGGGATTTGGTTATAGGAAATCTGGTTAAATCATTTATGAAATAATATAGGAGGCAGATATGAGCGTAGATAGGGTTATAGACATATCCAGAGAAACAGTTATGCTTATTCTTAAACTCTCGGCCCCTATGCTTTTGGCATCTTTGGTAGTCGGTCTTATTATAAGTTTAATCCAGACAATTACATCTATACAGGAACAGACTCTTACCTTTGTGCCAAAACTTATAGTTACAATGCTTATGCTTGTGCTTACCGGTGGTTGGATGATGACCAGCCTTTCGGAATTTGCAACAGAACTTTTTTCAAATTTTGGTAACTATATTTATGAAGGAGCAGGCTTTATAGGATATTTTGGCTTATATTTTTAGGTTATCCTAAAATATCCTAAATAATTTAAACGATGGAAGCAAAATGATTTGTTTTCTAAATCAAATATAAACTAAGAAAGTTTGGGGATGAAGATGCAGCTGCAGTTTACCGTTGAGAATTTAGAATATTTTTTATTCATAGTTACGCGAGTATCTGCTTTTGTGTTTACAGCCCCGTTTTTTAATTTCGGAAGTGTACCGAGGCAGCTTAAAGTAGCTTTTACTCTTATTTTTTCTGCTTTACTTTATCTTACACTGCCATACACGGAAGTGAGATATCCGGGTATTATAGGCTTTACATTTATGGTGATGTCTGAAGCTTTGGCGGGAGCGATGCTGGGATATTTTACCAATATAGTTATGACCATACTTAATTTTACAGGTCGTCTGATAGATATGGAAATAGGTTTTGCCATGGTAACAATGTTTGATCCGGTATTTAAGGTGGATACTTCGGTTTCAGGTAACCTATATAATTATTTTACTATTCTTTTACTTTTGATAGGAAATTTCCATCACTATTTTTTGGCGGCTTTTGTAGATGCTTATAAGGTCATACCCATAGGAAGGGCTATGGTAAATGCAAATACAGTAAATGTTATAGCAGATTTCCTGGGAAATTATTTTCTTATTGCCATGAGGCTTATGTTACCCATATATGCAACTATGCTCCTTGTAAATGCAGTCCTCGGAGTTATGGCGAAAGTAGCGCCTCAGATGAATATGTTTGTTGTAGGCATTCAGTTAAAGCTTCTTGTAGGCCTTGCGGTTATGGTACTTATGACGGCTATGCTTCCGGGAGTTGCTGATTATCTTACCAAAGAAATGCAGGATGTGTTTCTTAAGGCGGTGGAGGCGCTTAAATCATAGTGTGTTTTTGTGTTGGAGATTGCAAAGATGATGGAAATACTATACAATTAGAGAATAGGAGATTTGCCTACAACCTCCAGTTCTTCGGTGAAGGAGGAGATAAGACGGAGAAGGCAACCCCTAAGAAATTAGAGGATGCCAGAAAAGAAGGCCGGGTTGCCCGAAGCTCTGATTTAATTAACGGTCTTATGCTTTTACTTATGTTCTTTGTACTGAGAATATTTGGAAATTTCATGGCAAAGGGATTTTTCGAAAGTTTTGTAAAATACTATAATAAAACCGCTGATATTTCAATGGAAATCTTTGATGTAAAGCAGGCTGTAAACATTGGGAATGAAATAGTATTTGATATCGTAATTGCCTGCCTGCCCGTGCTTATAGGAAGTTTTCTGGTTGCCTTTGTGGGAAATGTGGTTCAGATAGGCTGGAAGGTAACGACAAAGCCGCTAAAGCCTAAACTTGACAGGCTTAATCCCATAGGTGGATTAAAGCGAATGTTTTCTCAGGAAAAGGTAGTAGAGCTTATTAAGTCCATACTGAAAGTACTCGCTATTGCTATAGTTGCCTACAATGAGGTTAAAGACAGATGGCTGTTCATACTGAATCTTTATGATTTTGAGTTTATGCAGGCAATAGTAAATATTTTTGATATAGTTTTGGATGTAGGTGTGAAAATAAGCGTATTATTTGTTATAATAGGAATTGCTGACTTTGGCTATCAGAAATGGAAACATTTACATGATTTAAGAATGAGTAAGCAGGAAGTCAAAGATGAAATGAAGCAGAGTGAGGGAGATCCTCAGGTGAAAGGCAGAATCAGACAAAAGATGAGAGAGGGAGCCAGAAGGAGAATGATGCAGGAACTTCCTAAGGCGGATGTGGTTATTACCAACCCTACTCATTTTGCGGTGGCGATAAAGTATGATAAAGAAAAGGCCGAGGCTCCTTATGTGCTGGCAAAGGGTGCGGACTATGTTGCGACTACAATAAAAGAAGCCGCTAAAGAACATAAAATTGAGATAGTTGAAAATAAACCGTTGGCCCGTATGCTCTATTATAATGTTGAAATAGGAGAGCAGATACCGCCGGAACTGTATCAGATGGTTGCAGAGGTATTGGCCTATGTATATAGTGTTAAAAATAAAGAGATTCTTATTGATTAAAAATATTGAAAGAAAATATAGAGAGGAGGGACGCTGAAATGGGAAATAAGGCTAGTTTTGGGATTGGCAGTTTTATACTTCTTACAGTAATAATGTTTATTATTCCTATTCCGAGCGTGCTTCTGGACGTATTTCTTGCGGTAAATCTTTCGCTTGCAATGATAGTTCTTTTCAATGCAATGTTTTCCAAAGAAGCGCTTGATATGTCAAGCTTTCCTACTATCCTGCTTTTTACCACTATTTTCAGAATATCACTTAATATATCTTCTACAAGACTTATACTGCTTACGGGAGAACCGGGAAACGTGGTAAAGACTTTCGGACAGTTCGTAGGCGGTGGTGACCTTATAGTAGGTGTGATAGTATTTTTTATTCTTGTTATAGTACAGTTTATTGTTATCAACCAGGGTTCGGAGAGAGTAGCCGAGGTTTCGGCGAGATTCACTCTTGATGCTATGCCCGGTAAACAGATGGCTATAGACGCTGACCTTAATACGGGAGCAATCACAGATGAACAGGCCAAGGAAAAAAGACAGAAGATTCAGGATGAGGCATCATTCTTCGGTTCGATGGATGGTGCCAGTAAGTATGTAAAGGGAGATGCGATTGCAGGTCTTATTATTTCCGTAATAAACTTTGCGGGAGGTATTGCTCTCGGAGTATTGCAGAGAGGAATGAATGTAAATGAAGCCCTCAACAGATATTCAATACTTACTATAGGAGACGGACTTGTTTCACAGATTCCTTCACTTCTCATTTCTCTTGCCACAGGTGTGCTTGTAACCAAGGTAAGTAAGGAAGCGGACCTTGGAAATATTCTTGTCAAGCAGTTATTTTCCGTTCCTAAGGTATTATATCTGGTTGGTGCTGCCCTTATATTCTTTGGTGTGGCAACACCGCTTAGTACTGTAATATTTATACCTATGGGAATTTTCTTTTTGGTAGCAGGTTGGCGTATGTCTAAAAATCTCGGAGAAGAGGAGATTGAAGCTGAGGCTACCGCCGAAGAAGAAGCGGCAGAGGAAATCAGAAGGCCGGAGAATGTTAATTCGCTTTTACAGGTGGATGCTATAGAGTTGGAGTTTGGATACGGAATTATTCCGTTAGCTGATGTTAATCAGGGCGGAGACCTGCTTGACCGAGTGGTAATGATAAGGAGACAAATAGCCATAGAACTTGGCTGTGTGGTTCCTATTATCAGACTTAGGGATAATATCCAGCTAAATCCCAATCAATATGTTATTAAGATTAAAGGAGTACCTGTCAGTGAAGGAGAGATACTCTTTGATCACTATATGGCTATGAATCCGGGATATGTAGAGGAAGAAATCACGGGTATACCTACATTTGAGCCTTCATTCAACCTGCCGGCTATCTGGATTACGGAGGCGCAGAGAGAAAGAGCGGAGGCTCTCGGTTACACAGTGGTTGATCCTCCTTCGATTATAGCAACTCATATTACTGAGATAGTAAGGAGACATATCTGGGAGCTTATTACCAGACAGGATGTACAGAATCTTATTGACAATATTAAAGATCAGGATCAGGCACTTATAGGAGAGCTTGTACCTAAACTGCTCAGTGTGGGTGAGATTCAGAAGGTGCTCCAGAATCTTGTCAGAGAGGGTATATCCATAAGAGATTTGGTTACTATTTTGGAAACTCTCGCAGATTATGCTACAACCACACATGATACGGACGTACTCACTGAGTATGCAAGACAGGGACTTAAGAGAGCTATATCCAATAAATATTTTCCTCCAAATGAGACTACAAGTGTAGTAACATTGGATCCTAAGATAGAACAGGAAATTATGAATTCTGTAAAACAGACAGAGCAGGGAGCATATTTAACTATAGATCCTGCGGTTGCACAGAATATAATGGATTCGGTTAAGATAGAAATTGATAAGCTGGACAAATTAGGAAAGGCTCCGATAGTAATGACTTCTCCAATAGTAAGGATGTACTTCAAAAAGCTGACTATGGATTACTTTTCAGACCTGACAGTGCTTTCCTATAATGAAGTAGAACCTAATGTAGAATTACAATCGGTAGGGATGGTAACTATATGATAATTAAGAAATTTAAAGCAGAAACTGAAAAAGACGCTATTCTTCTGGCAAAGGAAGAACTTGGCGGAAATGCGGTAGTTATGAATATTAAAACTACAACGCCAACAGGATTTTTCAAATTTTTACGTAAATCTTATGTGGAAGTTACTGCCGCAATTGATGAAAATATTGAATATAAGCCTAAGACAGAACAGACGCCTGAAAAGATACAGGAGAAGCCTGCGATTAAGTCTCAGGTGAATGAGGTTTCCGCAATAGAAAAAAAATTAAATGACCTTCAGGGACTTCTTGAAAAGCAACTCAGTGACTCAAAGATTAAAGAGATGAGAGATACATCTAAAGTAATTACAAATACAGAGAAACAGTCTGAAGTTGCGGGTGACTTTTCTGAAAGCTTTGAGACAGAAAAAAATCATAAAGAAGACGATGCACAGGCAGATAAAAATACGAATACAGAAAAGAAGGAAAATAGGCTGAATGCCTGTATGCAGCTAATCCATAGGCAGCTGATAAACAATGAGGTGGATGAAAAGTATGTAAACGAGATTACAAGTGAGATAGAAAGCACCATTAAGAAGGATGCCCAACTGGACCGCATACTCGGAGCCGTATATCAGAAACTTGTGCTTAAACTTGGGCAGCCGAGCCTTGTGGATATAACACCGGGCAAGACAAAATATGTTTTCTTCTTAGGACCGACAGGTGTAGGTAAGACTACTACAATAGCTAAGATAGCTTCAAGCTTTAAACTTAAAGAGAAGAGAAGTGTGGGGCTGCTTACTGCAGATACATACAGGATAGCCGCTGTGGAGCAGCTAAGAACTTATGCCAATATTTTAGGCATTCCTTTAAGTGTGGTTTATTCTGCTTCGGAAATCGGAGATGCAAGAAGAGAATTGGACAGATATGAGGTGGTACTTGTAGATACTGCGGGAAGGTCGGATAAAAACAAAGAGCAGATTGCTGAGTTAAAAAGACTTCTAAATGCCATACCTGAAGAAGACAGGGAAGTATATCTGGTACTTTCGGCAACGACTAAATATAATGATTTAACAAGGATAACGGATGTTTACAAGGATGTAGCAAGATATAAGCTTATTTTTACTAAAGTAGATGAAACAGGAACAATTGGAAATATTTACAATATTCTTATGTATACAGGTGCAGACTTATCATATATGACCTTTGGTCAGAATGTTCCGGATGATATAGGTGCGGCTGATACTCAGGCCATTGCAAAACAACTGTTGTTATAAAAACAGTAAAACTAAGAGAATAGGAATAATATGGATCAGGCACAAAATTTAAGAAATATAATAAAGGCCGGCAGCACTAAAGAGGTGCTGTCCAGGGTTATAACCGTTACAAGCGGTAAAGGCGGGGTAGGTAAGTCGAATTTGGCTATTAATCTGGCGATTTCCTTAAGCAGATTGGGGAAAAAGGTAGTAGTCTTAGATGCTGATTTTGGGCTTGCCAATATTGAGGTTATGTTGGGAATAAGACCGCAGTATAATCTTTCTGACCTTATGTTCAGAGGCAAATCTTTATCCGAAATTATTACCGAAGGACCGGAAAATGTCGGATTTATTTCAGGAGGTTCAGGCATCAGGGAAATGACGAACCTTACTAAAGAACAGTTAATAAATTTATCATCCAGACTTTCCGAGCTTGACAGACAGACAGATGTAGTGATAATAGATACAGGAGCGGGAATTTCGGGAAATGTGATGGAATTTGTGGTGTTGAGTGGGGAAGTGCTTTTGATTGCCACTCCTGAACCTACATCAATTACCGATGCTTATGCACTGCTCAAAACACTTAACCATCAGCCGGAATTTACAAGAGAGCATTGTCATATCAAGCTTATAGCAAATAAAGTGAGTAACGAGAGAGACGGAAAAGAATTATTTGAAAAACTAAGCGTAGTTGCAGATAAATTTCTTAACATTTCTTTAGAATATATGGGTGCGGTTCCTTCAGATAACAATATGAACAAGGCAGTAATGAAACAACAGCCTTTATCTGTTGCATATCCGAACTCACAGGCAGCAAGAGCCATAGATGATATGGCAAGAATAATAGCAGCCCCTGAGGGTGAGGCTGTGATTAAGTCCGGCAGAAGGGGACTGGTAGGATTATTTTCGGAAACATTGAAAAGAACATTGAAAGGTAAAGAAAGGGGGTAAGGTATAAAATGGCAACTTATTCTATTTCTATCGGAGATAAAGTTGATGTAATTCGTCAGGCATATATTCGAAAGGATACCGGAGAACCTGACACACTTGGGAGTAAAGTAATTGATATAATTGATGATATTACATTTAAACTTACCATGCCTATGAATAAAACTATTACAATCGCACTTGAAGTCGGCGAAGAAAGTTATATGTATTTTTATACTGTTTATGGAATATTAGCGGCAAGAACCGTAGTTCAGGAACGATTCTTCGAGGGAAGTATAGCTGTAATGATAATCAAGCTGGTTACAGAACTTGAAAAAACACAGAGGAGACAGTACTATAGACTCCAGTGCTCTATAGAAGCCAAAGTGCATATTTTAACTGAAGAAGAAAAAAAGGGACTTAATGATTTTATCGGAGAAAGTAAACTTATTCTTGCCAATAAAAGCCGTTACATAGATATAATTGCGGAAAATACAAACAGTTGGGAAGAATGTACCGTTATTGACTTAAGCGGTGGCGGAGTCAAGTATTTATCCGATAAAGAAAGACAAAAGGGTGAACTTGTGATACTTTCCATTGAGTTGCAGGCGGGAGAAGAACTTAAAAGATACTTTTTATTAATGAATGTTATAAGTATATTCAGGAAATCTACGGAATCAATCAAATATGAAATAAGAACTAAGTTTATGGGGTTGATAGAAACTGCAAGAGATGAAATAGTAAGATTTGTTTTTGATGAAGAAAGAAGAAACAGGCAAAAAGAATTATTGTAATTAGTCCTAAAGTATTATCTTTGATTGGTGAAGGGATATGGTTAGAATGAAGAATATTTTACTTGTTGATG
>ERZ773067.1804-NODE-1804-length-11174-cov-14.458584_pt1 | contig 11174 bp, 7 predicted proteins | sample MGYA00580622_ERZ773067 | MGnify/ENA primary metagenome ERZ773067 (study PRJEB29015, sample SAMEA2737998) | human oral metagenome | biome: human oral; feature: human-associated habitat; material: dental | place: China | collected 2113 ...
GATATGGGGGGTACCCCGCTCGTGATCCATGACATCAGCAGTTACTATGAAGACGGCGAAAAGAAATACATACGACAGGTCGTCGTCTCGACGCTTGAGTTTCAAAATGAACGCGGCACTGCTGCAATCGATACGCTTACTGCGATCGGTTTGATTGCTCCGGCGCCATAACGAATGGGGACATATGCCCTGCGGACAGAGCAGAGCAGATATGGAGGGGACAAATGGGACTTTTCGATGGATTCAAGGGCGGTGAAGCCGCCGCTCCAATGGGAATCAGGAATGCGATCAAGGAGGAACTGGATCGCAACGACTGGAACTACGAAATCAATGATGAGAAGGAAGAAAACCGTCAGGAAACATATTTCTACATGCGAAACGAACTCGAGAATGACGAGCCGATCACGGCGGTCATTGTCGTGCGCGAATATGACCATGCCGACGGCTTCATCAAGATCAAGCTCTATGATATTGCCTATCTGGAGAGGGCCGAGGCACGTGAGGAGCTGCTTGCGAAGATCAACACATGGAATGGTGAGTTCCGCTATGTGAAGTTCTGCCTTGACCGCGATCAGGATGTCGTTCTCGACATTGATCTGCCGCTTGACCTTCACAAGGGTGAATTCCAACCGGACAGCGTGATGGCGATGATGGCGGTCGGCATGCGCGTCGTGGAGAAGGTCTACGATGATCTGACAGAACTTTGCACACGCGGGCACAAGGCGAGTTCGGAGGAATGAACTGCGTGGATTCTAAAAATACGGAAGTTGAATGGAGGAACGGACTGTATGGGACTTTTTGACGGGTTCAGTGGGAGCGACGAAGGGCTCAAGAACAGCGCGTTTGAAGCGATCAAGGCAGAACTCGACAAGCAGGATATGAAATACGGCGAGGACGTGACCGATGATGGCGAGGAGCAGATCATCCGTATGCGTCAACAGCTGGATAACGGCTGTGTCGTAAGCATTGCGATTGTCGTTACGGAGAAGGGCGACACGAACGACTTTATCAAGATCAAGTACTTCAATCTTGTGCGTCTGGAGGAGGACATGGATCCGAAGGTGTTCCACGAGAAGCTCAACGAGTGGAACAGCCAGTACCGCTACGTAAAATTCGTGGTGGATGACGAACGTGATGTTGTAGTTGATATCGACCTGCCGCTCGATCTGCACGTCGGGATGTTCCAGGCGGACAGCTTTATGGCGATGGTCGGCGTTGGGCTGCAGGTACTCGAGGAAGTCTATCCGGAGATGATGAAGCTGCGCTGGGCGTGAACTTTGAACGTAAAACGGGGTGCTGCCAATGCAGCACCCCGTTTTCATATGTCAACTTCGCTTTGTATGGTCGATCTGCGGCACCTTCAATCCCTTGCGCAGGTAGCTCTGCTGCAGCTGATAGATGCTCTGGACGAGGCGTTCCCGCTCTCGATTGGACAGCGTGTCGCCAAACATAACACCGATGTGGTACGTCATGCCGAGATTCGTCTCGATCGGCGTCGCCCTGCGGATCATGCCTTCCGTTTCGAGCGTTCCGATGCGCGGGAGGTCCGGCACGCGCACGCTGATCGGCGCATCCATGATCAGCGGCTCGTCATGGACGAAGCAGAGTCCGCCGCCGCTGATGTCGATGAGAGCAACCTCACGGTAGTTTTTGAGCCCGCCGTGATCGCCGGGCAGCTTTACCTCGATGGATATCGGGATCGGCACGCGGACGAAGTCGCGCAGCTGAATGCGCTCGGCGCTCTTCGGCAGATCGAGATACCAGATCGTATCCGGCAGCGGTGAGGCGGAGCGATAGGGACTCTCGAAGTGATAGACGCAGCCGGCGCCCGTGAGATGGCACTGAAAGATGCATCCCGCGTCTGGCGTGTCGACGAATTTTCCCACCGGAATATCGAGCCGCACGGCAAGCGCTCCCGAGGGCACTCCTGCCTCCTGCTCCTCCTCGCTGAGTTCGAGCGTTCCGTAGCAGTCAATCTCAAGCTCCGGTTCGATGATATGGATCGAAGTTCCGTGTTTTAGGAGTGCAAAGAGTTTGTCTCCCTCGATCATAGTTGTCAGATCCTTTCCGCTATTAAATACCTTTATATCAACAAGGATAACAAAGTACGGCGGCAAAGTCAATTTACGGCTTTGACTTTGCCGTTTGTTCGGGCTATAATAATAATCGGTGAAATCTATCATCATATTAAAAATGTAGGAAAAGGGATTGGGTGGACGCGATGGCGATGAAGATAGACAGCAGTATTTCGAGGGGAGCGTCGCTCACCATGCCGCGACCAGAGGTGGATGTGGGCGTGCGCGGGGCGTCGACGGACTTCAGCATGGAGTTGGCGGATCAAGAGTCCTCCATGTCCCGCGAGGCGATGGATCGTCTGCTCGAACAGATTGACGAGCAAGGGGCACGCCTCTCGAAGTCGCCGACCTTTGACGAACTGCGTTCCTATCGCTCGCTCATTCAGAGCTTTATCGGCGAGGCGGTCGGAACGATGTACGAGCTGCACACGCAGGCGGGATGGGATCGCCTCGGACGGCAGAAGGTCTACACCTCCGTGCGCAAGATTGACAAGAAACTCGAGGAGATGGCGGAGAAGATTCGTCTCGGGCAGGCGGATCAGCTCGACATCATCGCAAGTCATGACGCGATTCGCGGGATGCTTGTCGATCTCTATATGTGATGGCGCGTGCGAAAAAGACTGCAGACGCCACATCTCCTGCAGATACACGGGAGGTATTTCCGGAGGGGTGGGCGGACATCCGCGGCCATGCGGAGATCATCCGCCGCCTTCGCGCACTCGCTGCTGCGGAACGCCTTCCTCACGCGCTGCTGTTCAGCGGCATGGAGGGGGTCGGCAAACGGCGTACGGCACGCGTACTCGCACGGACACTGCTCTGTGAGGGCGGGGGAGACGCTCCCTGCGGGCATTGTGACACCTGCCGTACAATGGCGGCAGGTGTGCACCCGGACTACTTCGAGACTGCACCCGAGGCGCGCGGCAAGAGCGCGGCGATGATCCGTACGGATGTCGTGCGCGATATCCTTGTTGCGGCATCGGGGGCACCGGTCAGTGCGCAGCGCCGCATCATTCTCATTGACGGTGCCGATCGGATGAACGAGACGGCAGCGAACCGCCTCTTAAAGACGCTGGAGGAACCAACGGGGGAGGTGCTCTTCATCCTTGTGACGAGCGCCTATGATGCGATTCTGCCGACGATCCGCTCGCGTGCCGTACGCATCGCGTTCGGTGCGGTGCCGCGCACCGAGATCGCGGCGGCACTCGCGGAGTGCGGCGCAGCGCATGCGGCGGCAATCGCCGCACTCGCAGACGGCAGCCTCGGGCGCGCATACAAACTCGCCGAGGAGGGGCTTGCCCTGCGCGATGAGGCGCTTGCTCTCCTCATGGAGCTTCGCCGTCTCAGCGTTGAGGATATCTGGGCACGTGCGGAGGCACTCGGTGCGCGTTCCCATGAGGAACGCACCGCATGGATCGGATTTTGGCAGATGGCACTGCGCGACCTGCTTGTCCTGCATGAGGATGGCGGCAGTGACGCGCTCTATCATGCAGACCGACGGGATGAACTCACAGAACTCTGTACGCGTATGAGCACGTCCGATATCTTCGCACTCATGGAGGGCACGCGCGAGCTCACGCGGCGCTTCGCGGCGAACGTGAACCCCGCCCTGCAGACGGAGGCGTTCCTGCTGAAGGTGAGGCAGTACGCATGATAGACCTCCGCGCAGTTTGCCTCGGCAAAGCAGGGAAAGAGGCCCATCAATGACAGTTGCTTTCTCCCTTTAGCAAGGGTGTACATATATAATCTAGGAGGAAGTTTTGCAAACGATTATAGGTGTCCGCTTCAAGTCGGCGGGCAAGATATACTCATTCGGGCAGGGGCGGCTGACGATCGCCGAGGGGGATCACGTCATTGTTGAGACCTCGCGCGGCATGGAGTGCGGCAAGGTCGTCATTCCGCCGCGTGAAGTGCCGGACGAATCCGTGCCGCCGAATCTGCGCATTGTGCACCGTATCGCGGATGCTTCCGATCTCGCGCGGATTGACGAGAACCGCGTGCGCGAATGCGAGGCGCGCACCGTCTGCGAGGAGAAGATCAAGGAACTTGAGCTTAAAATGAAGCTCGTCGATGTCGAACTCACCTTTGATCTCTCGAAGATGCTCTTTTACTTCACGGCGGATGGGCGTGTCGACTTCCGTCAGCTCGTGCGCGAACTTGCGGGCGTGTTCCGCACGCGCATTGAGCTGCGCCAGATCGGCGTGCGCGATGAGGCGAAAATGATGGGCGGCATGGGCTGCTGCGGTCGGCCGCTCTGCTGCGCGAGCTTTCTCGGCGACTTCGTCCCCGTATCCATCCGTATGGCAAAGGAGCAGAACCTCTCGCTGAACCCAACGAAGATCTCAGGTATCTGCGGTCGTCTCATGTGCTGCCTGAAATACGAGAGTGACGGCTACGGCTGCGGCGGCTGCATGAAGGTGAAAAAAACAGAGTACACGCCTGCGGTAAGCGACCGCGTCATTGCTGAGGACGGTGAGGGGCGCATCGTTGCCCTCAATGAACAGCGCCGTACGGCAACGATCCTCATGGACGATGGGAAAACCGTTGTCGCCGCGTGGGAGGACATCGCGCGCGTCGAGGAGGAGGAACGCACGGCGTGTCCGCATACGTCACGCAGAGAGCGCGCCCCGCGTGAAGGCCGCACCCCGCGCGAGCAGCGTGAGGGGCGGGAACGGCGCGAGCGTCCTGCTGCTGCAAGACAGCACGAGGGACATGGTGAGCGGAGAGAGCGCGGGGAACGCACACAGCGGAGCGTAGGGGAGCGGCACCGCCCGCAGGGCGGTAAACGTCAGCCGCGCCGCACACCACGGCAGGGCGAGCCGCATGAGTGAGTTCATGCGGCTGCACCCGAACGAGCGGATCGACGACCTCTCTTTGGGCGGGCGGCAGATCATCCAGCGCACGGACGGCTTCTGCTTCTCGATGGATGCCGTCCTCCTCGCGCATTTTCCGCACATGACGGGACGGGAACGCGTCCTCGATCTCGGTACGGGGACAGGCGTGATCCCGCTTCTCATCGCCGATCATGCGGCGGCGGTCACGGCAGTGGAACTCAGCCCCGTGCAGGCGGAACTCGCCGCGCGGAACGTGCGGATGAATCAACTCACAGAGAAGATCACAGTGCGGGAGGGCGACTATCGCGCCCCTTCCGCACTTTTTGCGTGTGCGGAATACGATCTGGTCTTCAGCAATCCGCCGTATCGACCCGTGACGAGCGGTGCGGTCAGCATGGGAGAAGGACGTGCGGCGGCGCGGCACGAGATCACAGCGACACTCGCAGACACCGTACACGCGGCATCGTACGCCCTCCGTCACGGCGGTCGGCTCGCCATGGTGCATCTGCCTGAGCGCCTCGGCGAGATCGTATTCGCCCTCCATGCGGAGCACCTTGCCGTCAAGCGTCTGCGCATGGTACAGCCCCGCATGGACAAAGCGCCGAACCTCATGCTCATTGAGGCGGTCAAAGGAGCCGCACTCACAGGAATGCGTCACGAGCCCGCGCTGATCGTGCGTGATGCACAGGGGCAGTATACAGAGGAGATTCGCGTGATTTACGGAGGAAGAATCTAACGGACATGCAGGAAAGAATATCCTGCCTCATTTATCCTCGTTGAAAAAGACAAAACAGAACGGAATCGTATCGTGAGATTGACATGAAAAAAAACCTCGTGGTATAATACACAGCATAGAAAAATATTTTTTATAGGGAACATCAGGCTGATGTTCCCTAAGCCGTTCGGGCAGTATGCAGGAGGCACGGTTCAATTCGCCGCTTTCTGTGATTTTGCTGTCATGAATGGTGTTCTTGCATCAAAGGAGTTGGAGAATCAAATGTTCAACGGATTGAAGGCACGGCGACAGCTGGCCGCCTATGTTGCACTCGGACTGTCCACGGGTGGAGGACTCCTGTTCTCTGCACAGCCTGCGCATGCAGCGGAAACTCATGACCACACAGTGACGGCGAGCAGTATCAATGGCTTTGAGGGCTCGGATCAGACAGGCTTCATGAGTGACAACAGGATTACGATTGGGACGACGGGAGTAACGAATCAGCCGGCCAGCACCTACGGCATTATCTCCGGCGGCGGAAAGGTCAATACAGCATCTGATGTCACGGGCAATACGCTCACGATTCATGGACTGCAGGTCAGCAACGGCAATGGGCAAAGCATGATCTACGGCGGCGTCAGCGGAACGGGTGCAGTCACCAACAATAAAGTATTTTTCAATAACGGGCTGTCGAAGGATTCCATCTACGGCGGCTTTAATGGCGCATCCGCGACCAATGCGGTCACGGGCAACTCCGTTACGGTCGTGGACGGCACTGTGGAGGGTGATGTTCAGGGCGGCGGAACGGCAGGGACGGGGGCCGTCACGGGCAACTCTGTCACCATCACGGGTGGTACGCTCAAAGATGAGGCGATGGGCGGCATCATACGAAGCACAACGAGCAGTGCGGATATCACGGGAAATACGCTGACGATCTCGGGCGGCGCATTCACGAAGAGCGGCGGCACAAACGTTTTTGGTGCATATACTGCAGGTTCCGGCAAAGCGGAAAACAACAGTGTTACGGTCAGCAATCTCACCAATACGGACCTGACCGTTTATGGTGCGCATGCAGCAGGAGGCGGCAATGCGGTCAACAACCATGTCACGATTGGTGCGGCAGGCAAGGTGAAGGGAATCTACGGCGGACGTGCTGATTCGGCGACGGGTAAGGCTGAGGGCAATACCGTCACCATCGAGACGGGCGGCTGGGTCAATGACAACTCGTACGCCGGTTGGGCAAAGGGGGCTGCGAACCGCAACATTTTCACCGTCAAGGGGCATGCTGACTGGTCGGTCTATGGCGGCAGAATCGATGACGCCGGTGACACGGCAGAGGGCAATGAAGTCCGCATCGAGGGCGGCACGGTGAAGGGGCATGCCGTCGGTGCGAAAGGAGGGACGGGTACAACCGTGACCGGCAACAAGGTTACGGTTACAAGCGGTACGGTCAAGAAAGATATTACCGGTGGGCAGGTCTCGGGTGCCAATGGAAAGGCTACGGGAAATATCGTCACGATTACGGACAGTACAGCTGAGGGCTTTGTGTACGGTGGAAGCACTGTGGACGGCGGCACTGCATCGGGCAACCAGATCAACATTTCGGGCAGTACAATTAAAAAAGCCATAATGGGCGGATATGATTCCACAAACGGCAGCGTGACAGGGAATACCGTCACCGTATCGGGCAGCAGTACTGTCGAGGAAACGATATACGGCGGCTATTCCGATAATACTGGAACGGTGACGGATAATAGCGTTGCCATTGCAGGCGGCACGTTCCAAGAAACCATTTACGGCGGATATTCGGATAAGTCCGGAACGGTGACAGGCAATAAGGTTGCGCTTACGGGCGGTACCTTCCAAAATGTCATCTATGGTGGTGCGGGTGGTGATCCTTCCAGCACAGAGACATTTACGGTAAACAACAATACTGTTACGATTGCGGGCGGTACGTTCAGCTCCAATATTTATGGCGGATACTCGTGGAAAGCGGACGGCACGACAGAGAACAACACGGTCAACCTCGGCGACGACACGCATCATGACCTTTTAGGCACGACGCTCTCGGCGAGCAACATCTCCGGCGGCAACAAGGCGGCAACGGGCAATACCCTCAATGTCAAGGCGAAGAATGCCGTCGTCAAGAGCGTCCACAATTTCGAGAACGTCAACTTTCATATGAATGATGACATCACAGACGGCTCGACCATGCTGACCGTCAACAACGACGGCCTCGGCAGAACGGTGGACTGGGAGAAGGTCAAGGTTCTTGCGGAGAGCCTGATCAGTGCTGTGCGGCCGAATCGTGAGGTTACGCTGCTCAAATCGAATGCGGCGAACGAGCTCAAGTTCTCGAACTACAATGTCCGCAATTTCATCACCGATCCGAACTCCGACTACGAAGCCGTTATGCGCACCGATACAGACAAGGGGGCGGGCACGGTGCAGTCCGCGACCACGGTCAAGCTGCGCACGAACCGCTGGCGCAACAGCGAGTGGACGTATGACGGCACGAACCCGTCGACGGTGAATGAGGTCGCGGGTGGCATCTCATATGACGACAATCATACAACCTACAACAACCAGATCACGGTGACGGGCGTTCCGTCGACGAACTTGAACTTCGTTTACGGCGGCAAGACCAACGGCGCAGCCGACTCCAAGGAGAACCGCGTCATCGTCGAGAACACGGGCACCGGTTCGATTGAGAATATCAACGGCGGCTTTACCGGCAAGGCGGACGGCGTTGCAGAGGGCAACCGCGTCACCATCAAGGGCGGCACGGTCAAAAATGTCATGGGCGGTGCGGTCTCGGGTGCGAATGCTTCGGCGACGAAGAATAAGGTTTTTGTCGAGGGCGGCACGGTGACACAAGGTGTCATTGGCGGTGGTGGAAGCAACACTGCGGCGGGCAACATGTCCGAGAATGAAATCACCATCACGGGCGGTACGGTCTCTGGACAGATTGTTGGCGGGTACTCGCGCAATACGAACAGTGCATCGAACAAGAATACTGTTACGCTCGGCGGCGGTACACTGACAGGCGCTGAGGTCTGGGGATCAGCTTACTATAACGCGAGCAATCAAGCACAGGTCTTTGCGAATAACGATGCAAAGATTACGGGCAACACACTGAACGTGCAGAGCAAAGGCTTGACGGTCAAGAAGGTACGCAACTTCGAGAAGTTCAACTTCAAGATCGGCGGCGCCTACAGCGATACGATGCTGACGTTGTCCGAGGCAGGCGGCTTCGGCGGTATCTCTGGGACACACGATGACGTCAAGGTGGCGTGGTCAAATGTCACGGCAGATACGTCGGGACTCTCGGCAGCACGCGGCGACGGAGTTCAGGGCAAGAATACCCTCACACTCCTGCAGCGTGCATCGTCGCTGCCGCTCGCAGACGATCTGCTCTTTGACAACTACACGTCAACGGATACGGCGGAACTTGACCGCGTCTATGAGAAGAAGCTGCACACCGACACCAACAGCGGTACGGCGAGCAAGGTTCAGCTCGAACTGAACCGCTATAAGGACGGCACGGTAACGCATAACGGCACGACTGCGCCCGCTGAGGTCTACGGCGGCTACTCCGCCTATGACCACACGGAGCGCGATGCGGACGGTCATGACGTGACGGTTGGGACGATCGCCGAGGGCAATACGCTCCATATCACGGGGGTCAAGACCCTCACGAACAATCTGAAGGCATACGGCGGGTACGCTGAGGGCGCGCACGGCGGCGCAGTGAACAACCATGTCCATGTGGATGTGCAGAATACGAATGCGGGCAGTCTTGATACCGCAGTCGGCGGCTACACCAAAGGGACGGGTTCAGTGCACAGCAATACGCTCCGCTTCTCGCAGGGCGCGACGCTTCATGATCTCATGGGCGGCTACATCGACAGCACGACCAGTGCGGCGGATGTTTCGTTCAATACCGTTGCGGTCGAGGGCGGTACGGTCGGTGATAAGGTCTACGGCGGATATACGAGAGGTACAGGTGCTGCAAAGCACAATGCCGTCGTATTCGACGGTGCGGCATCGACAGCAGACGACCTTACGGGCGGCTACGGTGCGACGGCGAGCGACAATACCGTTGAAATGAAGAACGGCACGGTCCACGTTGTCAACGGCGGTGATGCAGTGAGCGGAGATGCGCTTCGGAACACCGTCACGATCACAGGCGGTACGGTGACAGACAATGTCTACGGCGGTCAGTCCAGAACCGGCGCGGCATCGGGCAATACCGTGAACATCGGTGCGGTCACCGTCGGGCAAGACAATACGGTCAAGCACGTGGTCGGCGGCTTTGGCACGACGAACACGGACAACAACACAATCAACCTCGCGGGTTCGAACATCAAGGCAATCGTGCTCGGCGGCGCGATCCATGATCCTTCGGCGCACCAGCATCAGCATACGGAGCCGAATCCGAATGGTGTCGGCAACACGCTCGCCATCCATGCGCGCGGCACTGAGGTGCGTGACTTCGCGGGTGTACAGAACCTCCACTTCTACATTCCGGCAGGAACAACAGCAGATCCAGCGGCAGCGACGATGCTCCGCCTGACGAAAGCGGAGTACCTGACGAATGACAAGAAGGATCTGAGCAACATTCACGTCCGTGTCGGCCTTGCGGGCAGCCGTCCGACGCTGAACGTCGGCGACACGGTCAGCCTGATGAAGGCGTACAAGGTGGACGGCGGCAACAGCAAGGCGGTCGAGATCGCGAATGCGCCGAGCGTCACCAATGCAGAGGGCATGCACGGCATCAGCCTGCGCTACAAGTTCAACCTGCTCACGCGTGAGGCACAGAACGAGGCAAATGCCAACACCACGAATGCAGACCATCTGAAGAATGAGCTTGTCGCCGAGGTGAGCGATGTTTCCGTGAATGATCAGACGAAGTCTCTCGTTGAGACGCGCGCAGCGACTACAGCGATGATCAACGGCGGCGCGGATCTCCTCACAGAGAATGGATTCCGTGCGGCGGAGGAAGCCATCACGGCACAGAGTGCTCATGCAAATGCAGCAGCGGGTGCCGCGGCGAGCCTTGCCGCGGGTAATGCGTTCCAGATGTGGGCATCGCAGGGCGGTTCCTCGACCCGCCTCAACTCGGGTTCGTACGTCGATGCGAAGGGATGGAATCTGAACCTCGGCTTTGCCAAGAAGAAGACGGCAGGACGCAATACGATCACCTACGGCCCGATGATCGAGTATGGCAGAGGCAGCTACGACTCCTATCTCGATGACGGCACGCATGGCGACGGCTCGATGAGCTACTTCGGCGCGGGTGTCATGGCGAAGTCCAAGAGTGAAAGCGGTGCATATGTTGAGGGCAGCCTGCGCGTTGGCCGCGTGAAGAGCGACTACAGCGGCAATGTCTTGGATAACGCTGTCACCTATGACAACAGCAATACCTACTATGCGGCACACATCGGCATCGGACAGGAGAAGGAGCTGAAGGGCGGCAATACGCTCGACACCTATGCGAAGTATTTCTACTCGCATCAGGCGGGTGATACGGTGAAGATGAGCACGGGCGAG
>ERZ773067.1807-NODE-1807-length-11171-cov-2.929921_pt1 | contig 11171 bp, 14 predicted proteins | sample MGYA00580622_ERZ773067 | MGnify/ENA primary metagenome ERZ773067 (study PRJEB29015, sample SAMEA2737998) | human oral metagenome | biome: human oral; feature: human-associated habitat; material: dental | place: China | collected 2113 ...
AAGTATGTCACCTGACTTACGATATTGCGGGAATGATTTTGTGGAATTTTGCCGTAATTTTGAGTTTTGTGGAGTTTAAAAAATTAAATCTGTAAAATTTATACTTGACATTTCCGCGACTATCGTTTATAATGTCTCTTGTCGTTTTGAGAGAAATCTTGAAGCTGATATGGCGAAGTAGCTCAGCTGGCTAGAGCACACGGTTCATACCCGTGGTGTCGGGGGTTCAAGTCCCTCCTTCGCTATGAGTATAAGGTGTCTGAGTTACAGAGATGTAATCAGGCACTTTTTTTAATAGGGAATTTCAAAGGAATTTCCTATTTCATAAAAATCTTTCTGAGGGATGCGCAGCTCGCGGTAGGGAAGTTTGCCTTGAGGCACCACTCGCGCGCGAAGTGTGTGTAAGCACACGCATTTCTACATACAGTATTTTTGAAAGGAGGACTTATGGAAAGAAGAGATAAGATAAACTATTACCTGGATATAGCAGAAGTGGTTTCACAGAGAAGTACCTGCCTTAGAAGACATTATGGAGCGGTTATAGTAAAAAATGATGAAGTAATTGCGACAGGTTACACAGGTGCACCAAGAGGCAGAAAAAACTGTTCTGACTTAGGATTTTGCATGCGTGAGAAGTTAAAGGTTCCCAGAGGAGAGAGATACGAGCTCTGCCGTAGCGTACATGCGGAACAGAATGCTATAATAAGTGCCTCCAGAGAGGAACTTATAGGCAGTAATATTTATATTGTAGGAATTGAAACCGGAGATGGGAGTTATGTGGAAAATGCCAATAGTTGTGCTATGTGCAAGAGAGTAATAATAAATGCGGGTATTGAAAAGGTATATATCAGAGATGATAAAGATAATTTTCGCATTATAAATGTAAATGACTGGATAGAAAATGATGATTCTTTAAGCGGAATGACCGGATATTAGATATCGAAGGAGATAAATTGAGGTACTATATTTCGGATTTGCATTTCTTTCATAAAAAACTCAATGATGAAATGGATAAAAGAGGCTTTGCAGATACAGAGGAAATGCATAACTATATTATTAAAAAATGGAATGCAAAGGTGAACAGAAGGGATGAAGTGATTATCCTGGGTGACTTATCCTTTGGTAAGGCAGAGGAAACCAATGAACTTTTGAAAAAGCTAAATGGAAAATTATGTCTGATAAGAGGTAATCACGATAACAGATTTCTTAAGAAAACTGTTTTTGATGAAAGCAGATTTGAATGGATAAAAGATTATACAGAGATTGAAGACAATAACAGAAAGATTGTGCTTTGCCATTATCCTATTATGTGTTACAATGGGCAGTACAGACTTACAACAGAGGGAAAACCCAAGACTTATATGCTTTACGGACATGTACATGATACCCACGACCAGAAGCTTATAGAAGAATTTATTAAAATCACCCGTAAAGCTAAGTCAGGTTATAGAGACGGAAGTGTAAAGAATATTCCCTGCAATATGATAAATTGCTTCTGTATGTATTCTGACTACACACCCTGGTCGTTAGATGAGTGGATAGAATATTGGAAAGAAAGGGGAACGGTTGAATAAATGAGAATAGGAAACGGATATGATGTTCATCGCCTGGTTGAGGGGAGAAAGCTTATACTTGGTGGAGTTACCATACCTTATGAAAAAGGTCTTTTAGGCCATTCTGATGCAGATGTACTTACTCATGCGATTATGGATGCTTTGCTTGGAGCAGTGGCTGAAGGAGACATAGGCAGGCATTTTCCGGATACTGATGAGAGATACAAGGATGTAGACAGCCTTAAGCTTCTTATAGCAGTAGGTAAAATAATTGAAGATAAACTTTATGTAATAGAAAATATAGATGCTGTTATTATGGCTGAGAGACCAAAACTTGCTCCTTTTATACCTGAAATGATCAAAAATATAGCAACTACCTTAGGAATAGAAGAAAGCAGGGTAAATATAAAGGCTACAACAGAAGAAGGGCTTGGCTTTACAGGTTCGGGTGAGGGTATGAAGGCACAGGCTGTATGCCTTTTAAAAGAAATGATAAATGAGGATGATTATATGATGGGAGGCTGCGGTGGTTGCGGCGGCTGTGGAGGGTGTCACCGATAATGGGATTTATTAAATTTTTTAAGGAAGAATCAGCAGCGATACTGCAAAGGGATCCTGCTATCAAGTCAAAGCTTGAAGTTTTGCTTTATCCCGGATTTAGAATCATGATAAGATACCGTATTGCACATAAATTATATAAAAAAGGACATTATCTGCTTGCCAGAAAAATAATGCAAAAGGGTGCGGATAAGATGGGAATAGACATACATCCGGGAGCAACTATAGGAAATAATTTTTTTATTGACCATGGCATAGGAGTAATTATAGGCGAAACTGCAATTATAGGTGATAACTGTACTATTTATCAGGGTGTGACTTTGGGAGGAACAGGCAAACAAACAGGAAAAAGACATCCGACAATAGGCAACAATGTAATGATAAGTGCGGGTGCCAAGGTGCTTGGCAATATCACCATCGGAGATAATACGAAAATAGGCGCCGGAAGTGTGGTACTTAAGGATATTCCGGAAAACTCTACCGTTGTAGGAGTGCCGGGCAGGGTTGTCAAACGCAACAACATTAAGTGTGAACAGATAGATCTTGATCAAATTCATCTTCCTGATCCTGTATCCAAGGATATAAATGAATTAAGAGAAGAAAACAGGGAATTAAGAATGAAATTGGACGAGCTGACCAGGAGTTTTGAAAAATTTAAGGAGGCGAAGAAGAATGAAAATACATAATACACTTACAAATAAAGAAGAAGAATTTATACCGTTAGAACCGGGTAAGGTGAAAATGTATGTATGCGGACCTACGGTTTATAATTTTATGCATATCGGAAATGCCAGACCAATCATAATCTTTGATACTGTACGCAGATATTTTGAATACAAGGGCTATGATGTAAACTATGTATCTAATTTCACAGATGTAGACGATAAGATAATAAAGCGTGCCAATGAAGAGGGTGTCAGTTCTACAGAAATATCAGAAAGATATATAATAGAAGCAAAGACTGATATGGAGGGCTTAAATGTACTCCCTGCAACTAAGAATCCAAAGGCTACCGAAGAAATAGACGGTATGATTGAAATGATAGAAGAACTCATTAAGAAAGGTCATGCCTATGCTAAAAACGGCAGTGTGTACTTTAGGACAAGAAGTTTTGAAGAATATGGCAAGCTTTCCAATAAAAATATAGATGACCTTGAAGCCGGAGCCAGAATTGCGGTAAATGATGAAAAAGAAGATCCCCTTGACTTTGTGCTTTGGAAACCTAAGAAAGAGGGTGAGCCTTTCTGGGTATCTCCTTGGGGGGAAGGCAGACCGGGATGGCATATAGAATGCTCGGTTATGAGTAAAAAATACCTCGGAGAGCAGATAGATATACACGCAGGAGGTGAGGATTTAATCTTCCCTCATCACGAAAATGAGATAGCACAGAGTGAAGCCGCAAACGATAAAGAGTTTGCAAAATACTGGATGCATAATGGCTATCTTAGGATAAACAATGAAAAGATGAGTAAGTCTCTCGGTAACTTTATCACCATAAGAGATGTAAGTAAGGAATATGACCTCGGTGTACTCAGGTTCTTTATGCTTGGAGCGCATTACAGAGGACCTATCAACTTCAGCCATGAGCTTATGGAGGCAGCAAAGACGGGACTTGAGAGAATTACCAATGCTGTTGCAAATCTTGATTTCTTACTTGAAAGTGCAAATGACAGGAGTTTAACAGAAGCTGAAAAAAAGGTAGCGGACCAAGCCTTAGCTTACAAGGCTGACTTTGAAGCGGCTATGGATGCTGATTTTAATACAGCTGATGCTGTTACTGCCGTATTTAACCTTGTAAAACTTGCCAATTCCGAGATAAACGCAGAAAGCTCTTCAGAGCTTATAAAGGAAGTAAGAGGGCTTATAGTGCTTTTAACTGATGTACTCGGAGTTAAGGTAGTTAAGGAAAAAGAGATTTTAGACGAAGAAATAGAGGCTCTTATTAAAGAAAGAACTGAGGCAAGGAAGTCGAAGAATTTTGCAAGAGCTGATGAAATAAGGGAAATACTTACATCAAAGGGTATAGTTTTAGAAGATACCAGAGAGGGTGTTAAGTGGAAGAGAATGTAGATATAGCCGGACTTTCGGTAAGCAGCATAGACAGTTTTTTTGGAATAGAAGGTAAGGATATAAGAAGCTTTTCTCCGCTTACACTGGCTTATATAGGTGATGCGGTTTATGAAATTGTAATCCGTACTATTATTGTAGAAAAAGGAAATGCTCCTGTCAATAAGCTTCATCACAAAGCAAGTTCTTTAGTTAAGGCAGTTGCACAAAAGGAAGCTATGGAGAAGATATTACCTCTCTTAACTGAGGAAGAAGAAGCTATGTATAAGCGTGGCAGAAATGCCAAGTCTCACACGTCAGCTAAGAATGCCGGTGTTATAGATTATAGAATAGCCACTGGCTTTGAGGCTTTGATGGGGTTTCTTTACCTGATGGGAAGAAATGAAAGAATGTTGGAGCTGGTTAAGATTGCTGTAAATAATTTGGTTTAAAATGAGGAGAAATATGGGAGACAGATTTACGGATAATGAGGAAGACAGCCTTGTTATATATGGTAGAAATGCAGTGCTTGAAGCTTTTAGGTCAGGAAAAACAATAGACAGGCTTTATGTACAGGAAGGAGTGGCTGACGGAACCTTACAGTCAATCCTAAGAACTGCCAAAAAGACCGATACTGTAATTAACTTTGTAAATAAGGACAGATTAAATAAGTATGCAGAGGGAGACAAGCATCAGGGAGTGGTTGCAATGGCAGCAGCTTATAACTATGCTGAGGTTGAGGATATCTTAAATGCCGCAAATGAGAAGGGCGAGCCTCCTTTTATCATAATTCTTGATGATATAGAAGATCCGCATAATCTCGGAGCGATTATAAGAACAGCCAATCAGGCAGGTGCACATGGAGTAATCATACCAAAGAGACATGCTGTAGGTTTAACAGCCACAGTAGCAAGAACTTCTGCAGGAGCCATCAATTATACTCCTGTGGCTAAAGTTACCAATATCAGCCGCACCATAGAGGAGCTTAAAGAGAAAGGAATCTGGTTTGCCTGTGCGGATATGTCCGGAGAACTTATGTATAATTGCAATCTTACAGGGGCTATAGGGCTTGTAATAGGCTCTGAAGGAAGCGGAGTAAGCAGACTGGTAAAGGAAAAGTGTGACTTTGTTGTTAAGATACCTATGTTTGGACAGATTGATTCTTTGAACGCCTCAGTTGCCGCAGGAGTGCTGTCTTATGAGATAGTCAGACAGAGGATGAATACAAAATAGATAACGGAGAAATTTTAATCTATGAACTTTGAAAGATTTTCAGATGAGGAGTTGTGTGAAAAGGCAAAAGAGGGGGACGGAAAAGCAGAAAACTACCTCTTAAATAAATATAAAAATCTTGTAAGGGGCAAGGCTAAAACCTTGTATTTACTTGGAGGAGACAGAGAGGATCTTATACAGGAAGGCATGATTGGGCTTTTTATGGCTGTAAGGGATTTTGATAAGACAAAAAATGCAAGCTTCTCAACATTTGCAAATCTGGTTTGTGAGCGAAGGATGTACAATGCCATAAAGGCAGGTCAGGCAGGCAAGAATATTCCGTTAAATACCTATATTTCATTGTATGCAGGTCAGACTGACGGAGAAAACAGTGATGACATAAAGCTTATAAATAATCTTCGGGCAAACAGCCACCTTGAACCGGAAGGATTTGTGGTAGACAAGGAGAATACCGTATTTTTGCTGGAAAAACTAAGTGAAGTTTTATCAAAGCTTGAGGAAGAGGTTCTTGATTTATATCTATCGGGCAAAGATTATAAAGAAATAGCCGAAATGCTTGAGAGAAGTCCGAAGTCTATTGACAATGCCTTGGGAAGAATCAAGACTAAATTTAAGACTGTAATTGACAGTGAGAAATAGGAAAGGCCTATATAAATGAGCGAAAAATTTGTAATAAAACTAAAGGATTTAAACCTGAAACAGATAGCTGACTCAGGTCAGATTTTCAGAATGACAGAGGAAGGAGATAACTGTTACAGAATATGGTTCAGAAAACACACTACACTTGTAGAAGAAAATAACGGAGAATTTACCTTCCATTGCAGTGAAGATGAATTTAATAATGTCTGGTTTGATTATTTTGACTTAGGTACTGATTATTCTGTTATCAAAGCTTTGGCAGACGAAAAAGATGAGTATCTGAAAAATGCCATAGCAAATGGCTTTGGTATAAGAATATTAAGACAGGATCTCTGGGAAATGATAATTTCATTTATAGTTTCACAGAATAATAATATTCCGCGGATAAAAAACAGTATAGCTAAGCTCTGTGCTTTGACAGAAGATGGAAGCTTTCCGTCAGCGGAAGTATTAAGCAAAGTTTCGGTGGAAGAATTACATTCTTACGGTCTTGGTTATAGGGATGAGTATATACACAGAATGGCAGTTAAGACAGCTAATGGTGAGTTTGTGCCTGAAAGCCTGATAGGACTGCCTTATGAAGAGGCTAAGAAGCTTCTTATGGCTGAACATGGAATAGGAAAGAAGGTGGCAGACTGCATCTGTGTATTTGGTTTACATATGTTAGATGCCTTCCCTATAGATACCCATGTAAAACAAATACTTGCCGCACATTACGAAGCCGGCTTCCCTTTTGAGAGGTACAAGGGTTATGCGGCAGTTATGCAGCAGTATATGTTTTATTACGATTTGGAAAATTCCAAAAAAGTTCCAAAGAAGTAAAATTTTAATCGGCAACTTTGCATAATACGGTTTTCTGTAATGATAAATGTAATTGAAGCAAATCTAGCACCATCCACCGTCAAGCCCTATAATCTGCCCTGTAAGATAATCATTTCCTGAGCAAAGGTTAAAGGCGAGTTCAGCTACTTCTTCAGGCTTTCCAAGTCTTGAGGCAGGAATTTCGTCTATAAGGGAAGTTAGTTCTTCGGTGGCTAAAAAACTGTTCATTTCGGTGTCGATAGCTCCACAGGCTATAGCATTTACCTGAATGTTGCTTGGAGCAAGTTCTTTGGCGAGAGCCTTCGTAAGAGAGTTCATTCCGCCCTTGCTTGCGGAGTAGGCAACCTCCATAGAGGCTCCGACATTTCCCCATACTGAGGAGATGTTTAGTATTTTACCTGATTTATTTCTTACCATATCAGGTATAACAAGGGAAGAAAGGTTGTAAACGGAAGTAAGGTTGGTGTTTATAATATTATTCCATTCATCGGGAGTCATTTCCGAGAACAATCCTATATGAGAAATACCGGCATTGTTAATTAATATATCGACAGAACCAAGATTAGCTTTTGCTTCTGATACAAAGTTTTTGCAAAAATCATAGTTGCCCACATCCCCTTGCATGGAAAACACAGGTATGTTGTAGGAAAGGAGTTTTTCTTTGGTTTCTTCAAGTTCATGTTTTGATTTATTTGAATTAATGGCTATCTTATAGCCTTCTTTTGCAAATTTAATGGCTATTGCCTTGCCTATTCCCCTGCCTGAGCCGGTTATCAGTACTGTTTTATTCATTTTTGTTGTCGTTCCTTTCATTTTGTTCAAAGTACAAACAAGTTATAAAATATTACACATTGTCTTGATTCAGGTGTCTTATCAAGCACAAGTTCTTTATTTTCCAGGTTAATAAATTCGTTCAGTTGTTTTATCCTGCCTTCTATCTGAGTAATGTACCAGTTGAAATGCTGTTCAACCTGCTTTTTCTTCATTTCTTCGATTGGAAATGATAAAAAAGGCGGTTCCATTATTGGATATCCTGTCATATTATAAATCTCCTCTCTATTCGTGGAACATATACTCAATTCCATGCTTTGTTAAGAAATTTAGTGGTAGTTTCACATCAGAAATGAGGATGATTAAAAAAGCAAGACCGCCAACTCACAAAACGTTCTTCTTCAAAGTTGGGAGTCTTGCTTATAAATCAATTACTATTATTAAATATTATTCACCCAGATATTGTATACTTCATATAGTTTATATTTGTTTTTCTTTTCAGTCGATTTAGATATACATACGGATACCAATCTTCTTGGATTTACACAATCATTACCTTTAAATCCAAGAAGAATAGGAATATTTACCCCATCTAGTTTTTTAGGTTTCATAAGATAACCCCAATGTACCTGAGGATGGTTATGGATCATTGTTTCGGAAAAATAAATAGCTATGTCCTCTGCCAGAGCCAATGTTAAGAGTGTGCGTTTTTTAGTACTTTTTCTTAAAATTTCCTGAAACCATTCAGGTTGTCCCACGCAGGATTCATTTATCTCTTCTTCGGTTTTGTCCTCATATTCAATATGTTCCTGAAACCACTCCCAAAGATCAATTAATGATTCAGGTGTCTTATCAAGTACAACATCTTTCTTTTCCAGGTTAATAAATTCATTAAGTTGCTTTATCCTGCCTTCTATCTGTGCCATGTACCAGTTGAAATGTTGTTCAACCTGCTTTTTCTTCATTTCCTCGATTGGAAACGATAAAAAAGGCGGCTCCATTATTGGATATCCTGTCATATTATAAATCTCCTCTCTATTCGTGGAACATATACTCAATTCCATGCTTTGTTAAGGAGTCTAAAAGTGTCTTCGATGCTCCTATATGCCCTGTAATGTCACTTCTAAAAAAATGCCATATTACTTTTGTAGCTTTATGCGTTTGAAGCAGATAGGCATCCTTTAGTATCTGTTTCTGTACAAACTTAGTAAGACAAGTATAGCCTACTTTTGACTCATGTGCAATACGCTCTGCAAACTGGTAGCTTTACAAGCCGCAACTGCAGCGATGACAAGTGCACCTGCTTTTACGATTACATTCAGAACATTGTACATTCACAGGTATAATAAATTTTATTGGGAAAGTATTTTGATTTTTATCCCAAATTTTAATAAACAATTAAAAGATGGGAGATTTTAAGGAAACTTGATTTTAAGCCAAAATGCCTTAGAAGTATAGAAAATAAGCGTATTTTAGAAGTTTTATTTTTGCCTGGTTTTACTTGGTTTTTTATCAATAAATAGGATTTAACAATAACAAAAAATAACAAAAATACGCTTTTTATTTATTGACCTTTATTAATTCTATCTGTCCTTTCAAATACTCTAAAGTTCTATGCCCATAGATAGCATTGCTGACATCTTGGAATGCGTGCCCCATTATAAATTTTTTATCAGTATCTTTAATCCCGCATTCATCGCAGAGCATAGCGAATGTATGACGGCAATCATGAGGTGTATGCTTTTCAATCCCTAAGTTTTCTAACACATTATACATTTTTATCCTGAAATGCTCTATAGTAGAATTAAGCCTGTTCAGATTTTCTTTTATTAGTGGCATTATAGCCGAATGAATAGGCACATATCTGTTTTTTCCTGCATCTGTTTTTACTCCGCCGAAAAAATACCCCTCTTTTAGGTTGATTTCAGCCGATTCATACTCGGATATTCTAAGCCCCGAGTATATCAATATAAGTATATTGGCACAAATAGGATTACCGCTATTAGCCCATAGCTTTTTTATATCATCTGCTGTAAATGGGACACCTTTTATATCGTCATTTTCAGTCTTAATAGTTACATGAACAGAATAATCCTTCTCTATAAGCTCATGTATATCTGCATACTTGTACATCTGCTTAAATAGGCTGACTATAAGTTCCTTAGAAGCATGCTTGAGAGGGCAGTCATCAACTATTTTTTGCAAATCAACGGTTTTTAAGCTAGTAAAAACCTAGTCATGTAATGCAGTGCAGTTTTTAAATGCTGTCTTATATGAGCTTAAGGCTGCCTTACTAAGCTTCTTATTATTCTCGCCAAATTTCCATTCCATAAATTTATCGTAGACTTGGGCGAATGTTTCCCCCTCTATGCTGCCTATATTGAGCGCAGAGAGGATTTTATTTACTACTGGGGTTAACTGGCTATGCGCAACATCTTCAAGCAAATTTGGAACATTATCGCCTTCTTTATATTGTCCTGTGTGATACATGGCAAGCACTGAAAAGCCAATCTCCCAAGTTGGACAGTATGCCAAGGCTTTATTATAGATTTGATAGCCCCTTTCATCCCTATAGGTAGAAGGGGCAAATACCGCATAAGGATTAGTGCGGTGGCCTGAAAGATGGCGAATGCTTCCAAATCCATTCTTTAAGCGTGGATATTTTTTCTTTTTTGGCATTGTTTTTCTCCTTTCATCCTAATTTTGGGCGCAAAAATACCCTGTAAATATTGAAATCTACAGGGCGATATGCTACAATTTAAATGCTTTGATAAATTGTTTACTGGTTATCACCCGGTAAATAGTTGTTGCTCTCCTGTTGGCGCAGGAGGGCTTTTTTATGTCTAACTGTCATCTAATGGTTTACAGTTCACTTTTTATTCTATTTCATCACTAATTTCAAAAGGCTCTTCGTCATCGTCATATTCAGTGTTGTCTGAAGTATAATTCTCATCGCTAGACAAAGATTGTCTGTATTCCTCTGCTAACATAGTCTTGTTAAACTCAGCAGTTGGATCTAATTCATTTACAATCCCTTCCAGTTCATCTATTGAAACATTAAAAAACTCTTTTCTGAGGTTTACTTTATTTACCCTCTGATTATTAAGCCTTTCGTGCATGCTGGCTTCAAGGGCGACTGCATCTTGTGAGAAGATAAAACTATGTACATCAAATTTAAAAGGTACGCTTGCACTACCTAGTTCATCTATTCTCTCTTGTGGATTTAATCTTCTTGTCATTCCAATTTTGAATACATTATCACCAAAAGAGCCAAGGTTACTTATTATATAAACATTACCAGCTTTACCGTTTTGTAAATTAACTTCTTTCTTAACAACCACGGAGGATAAGTGAGATTGTAATTCTAGTATTCTTGCTTTTAACTGTTCAACTTCATCATTATCATCAGTTTCAATAATAGTAGTTTGGAGTTTATCAATCTCAGATATATATTTAGCTTCTTCTTGCTCTATTTTCTTTCTTTCTGCTTCTAAGGCTTTACGTTCAGCAGCTTCCTGTCTCATTTGTTCTCTTATTGCTGCTTGTTCC
>ERZ773067.1809-NODE-1809-length-11168-cov-5.224602_pt1 | contig 11168 bp, 8 predicted proteins | sample MGYA00580622_ERZ773067 | MGnify/ENA primary metagenome ERZ773067 (study PRJEB29015, sample SAMEA2737998) | human oral metagenome | biome: human oral; feature: human-associated habitat; material: dental | place: China | collected 2113 ...
ATGATTGGCGCCCCGCATGGACGCTTGCGGAGGATTCTTCCTGCCTGATCAGGGGTGATTCAAGGTGGGGTTGGGCGGATGGTTACACCCGGATGCCTGGAAACGCCATTACCTCGACGCCGGCTACCTCAACAGCGATCCACGCATCGCCCAGGCGCGTCAGGGTACCGGCCCCTTTCTCTGGAACGAAGCGCTGGTCGTGGCGACGCCCGAATTGTGGGGCGCCATGCTGCATTACGGTCTGCACCAGGGGTTCACACTCTCCGTCATCGACCAGCCGCCGGGCATCAGCATGCTGTCGCTGATCCGTAGTGGCCAGCGACCGATCGCGGTGGCCGAAGTGCTGCACACGCAGCGCGATGTTCAGCGCCTTGCACGTCTGACCCATGACATCGTCGGGCGTTGGGTCTGCCAGCGCCAGGCAGCCAGGCTGCCCAATCTCACGGTCCGGGAGGTCGAGGTGCTGCAATGGACGGCCGACGGAAAGTCGGCGCAGGATATCGCCGACATTCTCGAACTCTCCAAGAACACCATCGACTTTCATATCAAAAATTCGGTACACAAGCTGAATGCCCCCAACAAGACGGCTGCCGTCACCCGCGCCGCCTTGCTGGGCCTGCTGTTCTGAGTACCGCGAGGTCCACCAAAATTGGCAGTAGGTCATCTCTCCAGCTGGCCTGAATACAGGGTTGAACGGCCTTGAAGGAGCTGCGTGGATACATGAACAACTGGCTGGACGAACTGCTGACGCTGATCATCGAGCCGAGCCCCTCCGAGGAGCGGATCTCGATCTGTCTGGCCGAAGCGGTCCATACGCTTGGTTTCCGGTATTACCATTTCGTCTACCGGAAGGTTCTTCCCCTCAGTCAGGAGAGGGTACGCTGGCTCAGCAATTATCCACTGGCGTGGCGAAAGCGTTATGCTCAGAAGAACTACTTCTGCATTGATCCGCGGATCAAGCTCGCCAGAAGCACCGAAGAGCTGATCGTCTGGAACGACCAGCTGTTCGTCGACACGCCCCAGCTCTGGCGTGAATGTCGTGAACATGGGCTACGTCATGGCGTGACGCAATCCGTGCTGAACGGAGCGGGTGGGCTCGGCATGTTGTCACTGGCCCGGCGTCATCCGCCCATCTCCCGGGCAGAGCTGAAGAGCAACCGCCAGAACATACGCACCCTGACGTAGTTGACGCTGCGGATTCTCTCCCGGATCTACCACAACGAGGCCACGGCGTCCCTGCCACCCCTGAGCGACCGGGAGGCAGAGATCCTGCGCTGGAGCGCGGACGGAAAATCTGCACGCGACATCGCGGAGATACTGGACATCTCCAAGAATACGGTCGACTTCCACATCAAGAACTCGGTGCAGAAACTTCAGGTGCCAAATAAAACGGCCGCCGTAGCCCGTGCCGTGCTGCTTGGGCTGTTGCGCTGACCACGATATTTACCAGTGGATTTGCGCCCCTGGAAGCAGATAACTTCTCCCTGACATGACGTGAACGCGACAGGAGTGAATCTGCATGAGCATGAACTGGCTGCTCGGCCTGCGGGCATCACGCACCCATCGTGCATCCACCGACGCGAAGATTGTCGGTGTAGTCGGCTGCGCGACGCATGTGCAGGGGGGCGATGACAGCCACGTTTCCCTTAGGATGGTTCTTCCCTGCGCGGCGCGCGTGGGATCGCTCAGCAGCCATCCAGGGGTACGGCGAGAGCGTCGTAGCAAACCAGACCATCTGCGCACCGACCCGAGAATCCGGCGTACAAGTGCATCGGACACACTGCCTCGTGGGGTAGCCGCCAGCCAGGGGATGCGCTGAAGGTGAAAAATGCTCATGAAAAGCGTCTCGTGGTGGCGTGTTCTGCCGTACTGACAGCGTGCGTCATAGTGAGTGGCTGCACAGCGATTGGCCCCGACTATCAACCACCCAAAACACGAATTCCTGACACCTGGACGGCCCCGATACCGCATGGTGGAGAACTGGCAGCGTTGCAGGACTGGTGGGCACAGTTCGAGGATCAGACCCTGATCAATCTGATCGAGGCAGCCGAAGCCGACAGCCCCAGCCTGCAGCGTGCGCTTGCCAGCATCGACAGCGCCCGGGCGAATCTGGGCACCGCTGAATCCGCGCGATGGCCGACGTTGAACGGCACGGGACGTGTGAACCGCACGCGGCAACTGGGTTCCGCCGGTGGTTCAGGCGGTGCGCTCGGCATGACAGCTGGACAGGACAGCATCACGGCGACCTATGGCACGCGATCGGTGGGCTTCGATACGTCCTGGGAACTGGATCTGTTCGGCAAGGCACGGCGCAATGCCGAGGCAGCAGAGGCACGGCTTGCTGCTCAGACACATGATTGGCATGAGGCACGGGTATCCCTGGCGGCCGAAGTGGCCGACACCTATGTGCAGTACCGGGGCTGTCAGTTGCTGGTCGACGTGTATCAGCAGGAACTGACGTCCATGGAGACAACGGATCGTGCGACACGACAGTCCGTTGCTGCCGGTTTCACCTCGGCTGCCGATGGCTCGCGCACACGAGCCAGCATGGCCGGTACGCAATCGAAGCTCGAGGCGCAGCAGGTGAGCTGCCGTCTGCTGATGACAGCGCTGCAGTCGCTGACCGGCATTGCACCGGACACACTGTCCGGATGGCTGGCACAACCTGCGGACCACCTGCCCAAGCCTCGAGCCTTTCGTATCGACCGGGTACCCGCTGACGCCCTGCGTCAGCGGCCCGATGTTGCGGCGCTCGAACGTCGTCTGGCAGCCACCAGTGCCGAGATCGGGGCTGCCAAGGCCGATCTCTATCCCGGTCTGTCCTTGTCGGGAGATATTGCGCTGACGACGTACAGCCTACTTTCCTCATCGGTACGGACATGGTCCTTTGGGCCCGCGCTGACGCTTCCGATCTTTGACGGCGGCAGACGGCGTGCGGTCGTCAGGCGTGCCGAAGCGGGCTATCGGATCGCCTATGCCGACTGGCGTCAGGGCGTGAAAAAAGCCGTCAGGGAGATCGAGGAAGCGTTGGTCAATCTTGATGGTGCCAACCGGCGTCGTAGCAAGGCTGCCGAGGCTGCGGCCATGCATCAGGCCTACTATGAGTCGGTTCAGGCGCAATGGCAGGAAGGTGGCCGCACCCTGCTGGAGCTGGAAGACGCGCGCCGTTTGGCGCTGGAGGCGGAGGTCGAGCACCTTGGCCTGCTTCGCGACCAGGTTCAGTACTGGGTCGCACTGTACAAGGCGATCGGCGGAGGATGGTCTGCCGAGTCAATCAAGGACGAGGCAGTACCTCACAAGGTAAGGCCTCGATCAAGCAGCGCTACGGGCTGATAGAGCCCGGAGCATTCTATTTCCATACCTGCTTCTCTCATGAGCAAATCGATACGGATCCTGCTTGCTGTCATTCTGCTGCTGCTGGTGGTTGCCACGACTGTCGTACTGACCCAGCCAGAGCTCTTGAAATCTTCCTCTGCTCCCCCAACCGATCCGTCCCAGGCCGGGGAAGCGGAGCAAAAGCCTGCGGATGCCACGCAGAACGAGGCACAACCGGTCATGACCGTCACGATAGAGTCGCCTCGACAGATGGAACTGGCAGTCCGGTTGCCGCTGGATGGAGATGTAGCCGCCTGGGAGGAGGCCACCCTGGCGTCCGAGATCAATGGCCAGCAACTTGTCGAACTGTTGGCGAACGTTGGAGACCGTGTCGAGAAGGGTCAGGTGCTGGCCCGATTCTCGGCGATCACGACACAGTCCGAGGTCACGCGCGCCAAGGCCGCCCTGGCGGAATCCAGGGCGGCACTGGTCGAGGCTGAAAGCAATGCCCAGCGTGCAACCCGCCTGCGGAAAAGCGGATCCATCAGTACGCAGCAGATCATTCAGTATCAGGTCGCGGCCAGAACCGCTAGGGCCAGGTTGCGTTCGGCACGTGCGGCCTTGTCCGCCCAGCAGGAGAATCTTCGCTTCACCGCTCTGCGAGCACCGGACACGGGGGTGATCTCGGCGCGCACTGCCACCGTGGGTGCCGTGCCTGCTGTGGGTAGCGAGCTGTTCAGGATGATCAGGCAGGGCCGTCTGGAATGGCGTGCCGAGGTCATGGCGAGTGATCTTGCACGCATTTCGATCGGAGACGAAGCCGATCTTCACCTGCCGGGAAAACAGCGTATCAGAGCGCAGGTGCGCGCAATCGGGCCGTCTGTCGATACCAGGACCCGTACGGCGTTGGTCTATTTCGATCTTCCTGCGGAGCCTTCGTTGCACACGGGCATGTTTCTGGGGGGAGAGCTGCTGCTGGGAAAAAGTCAGGCCACGACACTTCCGCTGCAGGCGGTGGTGTCCCGGGACGGGTTCAATTACGTCTATCGCCTGGATAAGGACGACCGGGTACGGCGCGTGAAAGTGAAGACCGGGCGTCACGCGGGTGATAGGGTCGAGGCACGCGCCGAGCCACCGAATCGCCTGCAGGATGCGGATCGGATCGTGGTGCAGGGGGCAGGCTTTCTGTCGGAAGGGGACAGGGTCCGGATCGTGGCGGATTCGGCTGCACACCCGTCATCGACGGGTGATGGAAACCCGGTTCACTCCTTGTCCCACTGAGGCGTCTGCACATGAAGAACCTGTCCGCGTGGTCGATCCGCAATCCGCTCATCGTACTCGTGCTGTTTCTGCTACTGACGGTATCCGGGCTTGTATCCTTTGGCTTCATGCGGGTGCAGAATCAACCCGACATGGACATGCCCATGGTGACGATCACTGCATCGCTGCCAGGGGCAACGCCCGGGCAGCTGGAGAATGATGTTGCCCGAAAGATCGAGAACGCCCTGGTCGATGTACAGGGAGTCCGACACATCAACACCAGCATCTCGGATGGTGCTGTCGCACTTTCCGTTCAGTTCCAGCTGGAGAAGCCTTTGCAGGAAGCGCTGGACGAAGTCCGTTCGACGGTCCAGGGGGTTCGTTCGGATCTTCCAGCTGCAGTGCCGGACCCTGTTGTGTCGAAGGTCGAGCTGGCAAGCATGCCTGTTCTAGCCTTCACCGTGCAGTCTCCCGCCATGGATCAGGAGGCTCTGTCCTGGTATGTGGACGATGAGCTGAGTCGCAGGCTTCTGGCCCTGCCAGGTGTCGCCAAGGTTACCCGTGTCGGGGGTGTCGATCGGCAGATACATATCGATCTGGATCCGCAGAGGATTCGTGCGCTTGGCCTAACGGTTGCAGAGGTGTCTCAGCAGATCAGTGCAACCGAGGTCGAAAGCGGTAGCGGCACGGCCGAGCTTGCGGATGCTGAGCAGCCGATACGGCTGATTGCCCGTGCCAGGAATGCCGAGGCCTTGAAACAGGTGACGCTGTCGTTGTCTAATCAGCGGCGTGTGCGCCTTGGTGATATTGCCGTCATCAGCGATTCGACGGCAAAACGCAGCGCCTCGGCCTGGATGAACGAGCAGCAAGTCGTTGGCTTCGAGGTCAGCAGAACCCGGAACGGTGGCGAGATCGAGGTTGGCAAGGTTGTTCGGGAGAGCATTCAGCAACTCGGGCTGGAGCGTCCTGATCTGACGTTCACCGAGTCGATGGATCTGGTGAGCTATGTTCAGGAGCAGTACGATGCCTCGATGCAGCTGCTGTATGAAGGGGCGCTGCTGGCGGTGCTGGTTGTCTGGCTGTTCCTGAGGGACTGGCGGGCCACCTTCATTGCGGCGTTGGCACTGCCTCTATCCGTTCTCCCCGCCTTTGCCGGCATGTATCTGCTGGGTTTTACGCTGAACAGTGTGACCCTGCTGGCGCTGTCGCTTGTTATCGGTCTGCTTGTCGATGATGCCATCGTCGAGATCGAGAACATCGTTCGTCACCTTCGAATGGGAAAGACGCCCTGGCAGGCAGCGATGGAGGCGGCGGATGAGATTGGCCTCGCGGTGGTTGCCACCACCTTTGCCCTGATCGCGGTCTTCCTGCCCACGGCCTTCATGAGTGGCGTGGTGGGGCGTTTCTTCATGCAGTTTGGCTGGACGGCGATACTGGCAGTGTTTGCATCCCTGCTGGTTGCTCGCATGCTCACCCCACTGATGGCCGCCTACATGCTCAAACCGATGATCGATCAGGAGAAGGATCCGCGATGGCTTCGCATGTACATGCGGTGTGCGCAATGGGCGCTTCGACATCGATTTCAGACCCTGCTGTACGCAACACTTCTGTTCATCGGTTCGCTAGGACTGGTCTCCTTCCTCAAGACATCCTTCATTCCGCCTGATGACAATGATCAGACCCAGGTGACCCTGACACTTCCCCCGGGATCGAGCATCGAGCACACGGAACGCAGCGCAGCGCTTACACGACATCTGCTGATGCAGAACCCTGATATCGAAAGCGTGTACACGACGGTGGGAGCCAACGCCTTTGAAGCGGGAACGGGTACGGGTACCGGTTCACAGAGCGGCGTCAACCAGGCCATTCTGATCATCCGGATGAAAGCGCGTGGAAATCGACCGGTCAAGCAGAAGGTCGAGGCCGCCATTCGCGAGACGCTCAAACAGGTGCCCGGCGTGCGTGTGAGCATTGGTCTGGGCAACACCGGAAACAAGTACACACTTTCGGTGTCAGGTTCGGACGAGCAGATCCTGTCAAGTTCTGCCAGACAGCTTGAGAAGGCGTTACGCGACATGCCGAGCCTGGGAACCGGAACGATCGTCTCCAGTGAGAATCAGGTCCAGCCCGAGATCATCGTGCGCCCCCATCCCGAGAAGGCGGCAGCGTTGGGGGTCAGCCCTCAGGCGATCTCTGACGCCTTGCGGTTGGCCACGCAGGGAGACTACGAACAGTCCTTGCCCAAGCTGAATCTCGATACGCGGCAAGTGCCGATCATCACGCGCCTCGCTCCAGGATCTCGTCATGACCTTGAAGCCCTGCGACGCATCACGGTTCAAGGCACGGATGGCGCGGTCATGCTGGGAGAGCTCGCGTCGGTGGAACTGGGCGGAGGGCCCTCCCTCATCACCCGCTACGACCGGCAACGTAACATCAATCTGGATATCGAGTTGGGCGAGAAAGGTCTAGGTGAGGTGGCCACCCAGGTGAGCGGCTTGATCAGTAAGAGTCAGCTGCCAGCTGGAATCAAGGTGCAACCCGCTGGAGATGCCGAGATGATGCAGGAGCTGTTCGTCAGTTTCATCCTCGCGATGATGGCCGGCATCCTGTGCATCTACCTGGTGTTGTTGCTCCTGTTCAAGGATGTACTGCATCCTGCCACTATCCTGTCGGCGCTTCCTCTGGCGATAGGGGGATCGTTTGTCGGATTGCTGCTGGGAGGCAATGATCTTTCGATGCCGGCGCTTATCGGGCTGATCATGCTGATGGGCATCGTGTCGAAGAACTCGATCCTTCTGGTCGAGTACGCCATCGTTGCCCGCCGAGATCAGGGCATGAACCGTTGGGAAGCGCTGATGGACGCTTGTCACAAGCGGGCACGGCCGATCATCATGACCACGGTGGCCATGGGCGCCGGGATGCTGCCGATCATCATCGGCTCAGACTCGACCGACAGCAGTTTCCGCAGTCCAATGGCATTGTCGGTGTTCGGCGGGCTGATCACGTCGACGGCGCTCAGTCTGCTGGTGGTGCCTGCGGTATTCACCTATGTGGATGACATGGAGCAGCGCCTGAAACGCCTGTTCGTGCGCAGATTCCGATCCGGAGGTTCAGGCCATGAGTGATGTGCCCGTGCTGCCTGCGATTCGAGACCTCCTGCTTGGGGCATATTACGCTTCTCGATGGACTCGTTCATTCAACGCAAGTTTGTTCATGAATACTTCGATTGGCTCAGACGTGGAGTCTGGAGTCATGCAAAGCACCCCCCTGGAACGTAGCTCCTGGAAAGCGCGTTTTTGGCTGGTTTTCATTGGCCAACATCTCTCATTGTTGGGGTCGGCGGTGACCCAGTTCGTGCTGATCTGGTGGATTACCGACAAAACAGCCGACATATCCGCATTGGGAGTGGCAAGCATGGCGGCACTCCTGCCGCAAGCGGTGCTTGGGCCCGTAGGGGGCGTACTGGCAGATCGCTATTGTCGACAGACGATCATGATGCTCTCTGACGTTGTCAGTGCATCTGGCATGCTTGTCATCATCGCATTGTTCCAGTCTGATCGCGTGGAACTGTGGCATATCTATGTGATGATGGCGCTCCGAAGCGCCATGCAAGCTTTTCAACAGCCGGCGGCAATGGCCAGCGTTGCCATGCTGGTGCCTGCGTCCTTCCTGACACGGGCTGTGGGACTTGGGCAGTCCTTGTAGGGCGTGACGCTCATCGGCGCGGCACCTCTGGGAGCCTTGGTGATGTCGATCATGCCCATCGGATGGGCGCTGGGCATAGACATACTGACAGCGTCTTTGGGATGCATTCCTTTGTTGCTCTTCACCATCCCGCAGATCAAGCTGCGCCCTCAGGAACGACCCGGATTGCTGGATCAGTTCATGGAAGGTCTGAGAACGGTCTGGGCAAACAGCGGGCTTCGGCAGCTGTATGCACTAATGGCGGCTACTGCGCTGGTCATCATGCCGCTCTTCACACTGGTGCCGATGCTGGTGAAGGTTCATTTCGGAGGAGGAGCGCCGCAAGTTGCGCTGCTTGAAAGCTTCGCGGGAATTGGAATGATCATTGGGGGAGGCATTGTTTCGGCTGTTGCTCCCGTCAGGAAGATTCCCTGGATTCTCGGAGGATTTCTTGGGGCTTGTCTGCTCATCGCGATGGCATCCGGGGTTCCGAGGGGATTTTTCTGGTTGGCCTGCATTTTCTGGGTGAGCGCAGCTTTTGCCAATATTCTTGCAAATAGCGCACTCATGGCACTTCTGCAATCCAGCGTGCCGAACCACGTTCAGGGAAGGGTCGTTTCGTTGTTGACGACATTGCTCGGCCTGGCTGCGCCATTGGGTTTGGTTGTGGCAACCCCATTGGGTGAGCGCATTGGCACAAGATGGCTTTTTGTGACCTTGGGGGGATTGGGAGCGACTGTCGTTGCCCTTGGGTTTCTTTCTTCGTCCATACGAACCATGGAGCAGAAGGCGAGGCAGTAGTGTTGCGGTAATTGGTAGGTTTGTTCGTGGCAAAGCTGTGTGAGAATGATCATGTATCTTGGTCTACTCCACATCTTGTTCGGTCATGAAAAGCCTTCGCACGGATTTGCCAAATCACCAATCAAGAAAAGAAAGCTTTGGAGGCTTGAGTTTCAGCGCTTTCCAATCCGATCATGACCCTTCAGAAGAGCGTTTCTCAGATCGTCAGGTGAGCGATCAGCTCGACGCACAGCTGTCGTTCTGGCAGGAGATGCTGACAGGTGCGCCGACGCTGCTGGCGCTGCCGACCGACCGGCTGCGGCCTGCGGTGCAGCGCTATGAGGGCGCGGCCATCGAATTCAGTCTGGACAAAGAGGTGAGTGATGGCCTCAGTGCCTTGGCGCGCAAGCGCGGGGCAACGGTGTTCATGGTGCTGCAGGCAGGGTGGTCGGTGCTGATGGGGCGGCTCAGCGGGCAGGATGATGTGGTGATCGGCACACCGGTGGCCAACCGTCGGCGCAGCAAGCTTGAAGGGCTGGTCGGCTTCTTCGTCAATACGCTGGCGCTGCGTACACGGCTCCAGCCGCAACAGACGGTGGCGGAGCTGATCGAAGAGGTCAGGGAGAGGACGCTGGCGGCCTATGAGCATCAGGACGTTCCGTTCGAGCAGGTGGTGGAGGTGCTCAGGCCTGAGCGCAGCCTGAGCTACAGCCCGGTGTTCCAGACGATGCTGGTGTTGCAGAACACGCCGGATGCCGAGCTGTCGCTGGCGGGGCTGAGCCTGTCACCAGAGCCGCTGACGTACGAGCGCACGCACGTTGATCTGACGCTGTCGCTGCACGAGGGTCCGGAAGAACTGCAGGGTGTGATCGAGTACAACACGGACCTGTTTGATCACCAGACCGTAGAACGTTGGGCAGGGCACCTGAAGGTGCTGCTGGGTGCGATGGCTGCGGATGATCAGCATCAGATCAAGCACCTGCCGTTGCTCAGCGAGCAGGAGCGGGACCAAGTGCTGCGGCAGTTCAACGACACGGCCGCAGACTACCCCAAGGAGGCGCTGATCCACGAGCTCTTCGAGCAGCAGGTGGACAAGACCCCCGATGCGATGGCGGTGGTGTACGAAGGCGAGCAGCTGAGCTACGCCGAGCTCAACACCCGGGCGAATCAGCTGGCCCACCGGCTGCGGTCGTTGACAGACGATGAGGGTAAGCCGGTGCTCAGGACCGACACGCGAGTGGCGATCTGCGTGGATCGAAGCCTGGAGATGGTGGTGGGGCTGTTGGGGATCCTGAAGGCCGGTGGTGCGTACGTGCCGGTGGACCCGGCGTATCCGGAAGACCGGATTGCGTACATTCTGCAGGACGCCGGGGCGCCGATCCTGCTGACGCAGGCGCATCTCGAGGAAAAACTCGGGCATGCGCTGAGCGTCGATGCCGGCGAGCCAGCAGATGGGACGGCAGATGAGACAGACGCAACGACGGCACAGCCAAGGCCGGTGCTCGTGCATCTGGATGATGCCGAAACCTACGCGGGTCAGCCGATCGGCAACATCAGCCCCAAGGAGACAGAGCAGACCTCAGCGAACCTGGCGTATGTGATCTACACCTCGGGCTCGACCGGATTGCCCAAGGGGGTGATGATCGAACACCGGAGCCTGATCAATCTGGTGCGGTGGCATTGCACGGCCTTTGGCCTGGCAGCGGGTGCCCGCAGCTCCAGTCTGGCCGGATTCGGCTTCGATGCAGCGACCTGGGAGGTCTGGCCTGCGCTGAGCGTGGGGGCAAGCCTTGCGCTGCTGCCCTCCCACAAGGCCAGGGATCCGGAGGCGCTGCTGGCATGGTGGTCGGCACAGACCCTGGATGTGAGCTTTCTTTCGACCCCGTTGGCAGAGCTTGCATTCTCACGCGGCCTGCAACCCAAGGGACTTCGCAAGCTGCTGGTTGGTGGAGACCGTCTGCACCAGCTCCCGGGCGAGGGCGCATCCTATGCCGTGGTGAACAACTACGGCCCGACGGAAAGTACGGTGGTGGCGACGTCGGACGAGGTGTTTCCGGGCGATGGCGACATTCATATCGGCAAGCCGATTGCGAACACGCAGATCTACATTCTGGATGAAGCGGGCCAGC
>ERZ773067.1810-NODE-1810-length-11167-cov-3.065425_pt1 | contig 11167 bp, 10 predicted proteins | sample MGYA00580622_ERZ773067 | MGnify/ENA primary metagenome ERZ773067 (study PRJEB29015, sample SAMEA2737998) | human oral metagenome | biome: human oral; feature: human-associated habitat; material: dental | place: China | collected 2113 ...
TGGATGGTCCGACTATCCACGAAGAAATTTCGGCCAATACACCAAGAGCCAACAATACGGAAACTACAAGGACAAGCCAACCATACCGTGATCCTAAATGATGTATAAAGATAGCTTCAAAAGCTTCTATAACACCGTAAGAAAGGTTTCCGTTCAATGTTTTTGAAGAAAGTGTTGTTGCTATGGCCAGTCCGCCAAGTGCATCAAGTACAATTGTCAGAATGGTTAATACAACCATAACAGAAGGATATGTTTTCGTAGGATTCTTCAGCTCATTAACATGAGAAGCAGATGCTTCTACCCCCATATAACCAAGGATAAATGATGCAAAAATTACAAGAGTGTCAACTTCCGTAAAATTTGGAATCAGTGTTTCGGCAGTCATCTTAATTTGAGATACTCCGCCGGTTGCAAAGTATACAATTAATCCTATCAGAAGTATAATAACAGGAAGAACTATTCCCCCTATAAAACCAATCTTTGAAATACGTTCTGTATACTTTGTTCCGCCCAGCTGTGTGAATGTAAGTGCCCATACTATGATTGCTACACCAAAGAACATTACAAGTGGATTATCATAAAGTGCATCAACCTTAAACACATACGCCAAGGCAGCGAGTATAAAAAATGCCATGGTCACGAATCCTACCGTTATCTGAAACCATTGAAAAAACAATGCCGAAAATCCCCAGCGCGGTCCGAGAGTATTTCCGACCCATGAATAAATGCCGCCGGATTCCCAACCTTCAACAGTAGCCATTTCTGCCGAGCATAGTGCTACCGGCAGGAACCAAAGAATGCCCCCGATAATCAGAAAGAAAACAAGCTGAAATCCGGAGGTGGCAAAAGACGGATATTCATATACCGTCATTACCATAGATGCCGTTATGGCAAAGAATCCAAAAAAACCTAATTTGTGTGTGGATTTGTTGCCGGGTTTTACTTCCGATGTTGATTTATTGTCCATAAATACATCCTCCTTTCACTAATTTTTCACCAAAATTGTTCGTGTTGAATCCGCCTATATCTCCTCCTTTCCAAAATTGTGAATCTTAGTTATTCATAAACTGCCTACGAAAGAACATATAAAATTGTAAGATAAAAATGAAGCTCCCTTTTTCATAATAGTTATTTAATTTGTATTTGTAAAGAGATATTTTAAAATTCACAAATATAATATTAAAGTCCATGTTTCAGATAAAATTAAGCATTAGCAGCGAACAAGTGAAGCTGCTATAAAAATATGAAAATATTACTCTTGTATAATCGATATAAAAAAGGTTATAGTAGTAACGGGATTAAAAATGAACAGATAATTGGAAACACTTGGTAATATCCTCCGTAGTCACAGACTGAAAACTGTTTACCTACTGCACTATGTAGAATAAGAGGTCTGTGACCTATGGCGTAAATAATTGTGACTAATTCAAATAATGAATTTTAATGGGAGGTAACACATGTTGTACATTATTACGGGAATCGTCATAGTGGCATTTATTTTTTCGATGCTGCGGGATAATCGCAGTATGTGGAATCCTGCACTGCTTATTATAGGAGTATTTTTCTCATATTTATCATTGGTTCAACTCTTTTATACATCAGGTGACGAAAATGTTTATATGATTACACTGGCAGCCGGTTTTTTGGGAGTTCCGTTCTTGGTGTTTTTAAGCGGTATTTTTCTGATATATAATGGGTTTGTACTGTTAAAACGTGAAGGCAAGTCTAAGGTGAATTATCTGTCGCTTGTCATGGGAATTCTTATTATAGCCTTTTATATAATAATATTTGTGCGTGCATATGGATCTGACTATTTTATTTTTTATCAAAATCATTGGCTTAACATATTTTTCATATTTGTAATCTACTCATATGTAATTTTTGGCTTTGCATTTGCAGGATTTTTTCTGTACTCCCTGCTCTACAATTTTATTCCCAAGAGAAAAAACTATGATTTTATAATTATCCATGGTGCAGGGTTATTAAACGGTGAGCGGATAACTCCGCTGCTAAAGAGAAGAATCGATAAGGCGGTGGAAGCATTTAAAAAGTCACGAAACTCGAATATTAAGTTAATTGCAAGCGGAGGACAGGGAGCCGACGAGAAAATCTCGGAAGCACGGGCAATTTTTAATTATCTGATGGAAGAAACAGATGTGCCCGGTAAAGCTGTTTTGTTGGAAGATCAGTCTAAAACGACCTATCAAAATCTTCTTTTTTCCAAAAAGCTGGGAGAAAGCCTGGTTGAGAATCCACGTTTTCTTTTTGTGACAAATGACTATCACGTATTCAGAACAAGCACTTATGCTAAAAAAATCGGAATAAGGGGTGACGGACTGGGGTGTTCGACAGCCTCCTACTATTTGCCGTCCGCTTTTATTCGGGAATATGTTGCATTATGCGTAAAAATGAAATGGATGTTTGCAGGATTCTATGCGCTTTTGATAATAGCGGTAGCATTTTCTTATCACGGTATTTTATGGTAATCTGTGGAAAGCAATGGTTGCTTGATTTAGATGCAGAACCGGATTGACAAATGCAACGAAACTAACTTATCGTTGCATTTTTTTGCTATTCAATATATAATTAAAACAGATTCGAAAGGAGGGGGTTATGCAGAAAGAAGGAAAATATATTGAATATAAAGAAACTGTGTCAAAGACATTCTTAAAAGCTGTAAGTGCATTTGCAAACTATAATGATGGGAAAATAATATTTGGTGTCTGTGATGACGGTTTGGTAAAAGGCTTACCGGACGCAAATAAAGCCTGCCTTGATATTGAAAATGCTATTAATGACAGCATAACTCCTGTACCTGAATATGATATTGTTGTAAATGAGAGAAATAAGACTGTTATTCTAAATATTTACAAAGGAAGTGAAACTCCGTATTTTTATCATGGAAAAGCATACCGCAGATCAGATACTGCAAGTGTACCTGTAGATACTGTGGAATTGAAGCGTTTAGTCTTAAAAGGAACAAATAGAGATTTTGAAGATTTACCGGCGAACAGTAAGGAACTTACCTTTTCTGTTTTTGAAAAGGAACTGAAAAATACACTTCAGATAGATGAGTTTGATAAGGATATCCAGAAAACATTAGGACTATATGTAAAAGATGTAGGCTATAATATTGCGGCAGAACTTCTTTCGGATAAAAATGATTATAGAGGAATAGACATTATTCGATTTGGAGAGACAGAAGACCGGATTATGGATAGGGAAACTTTTGAACACCGGTCAATAATTGCTGAATATAATAATAGTATTAAGATATACAGAAAATATTATCAGTATGATGAAATAAAAGGAATCAAAAGAGAAACTATAGAAATGATTCCCGAAAAGGCATTTAGGGAGGCACTTGCAAATGCACTCATACATCGTATGTGGGATATTCCTGCAGCAGTGCAGGTTGCGATGTATAAAGACAAAATAAAGATTACATCACCGGGAGGGCTTCCTGAAGATATTTCTGAGGAAGAATATTTACATTCACAGGTATCTGTTCTGAGAAATCCAAAGTTAGCAGAAGTATTTTTAAAACTAAACTATATTGAAAAATTTGGAACCGGAGTACGCAGAATAATAAATGCTTATAAAAATGAATATCAAAAGCCGGAATTTTCATTTACTGAGCATACAATTTGTGTAACTTTGCCGGTTATAGAAAAAAATAAGACAGATGATATGGCAGAAATAGTATTGAAAGTGATTGTAGGTTCGGATGAAATGACGAGGAAAGAAATAGAGGAGCTGACAGGCATAAAGAAAGCAACCCTTATTCGTATATTAAATAAGCTTCTAAATGATGGTATAATAAAGAAAAAAGGACTGACAAGAAATACAAGGTATTATAAAAATTGAAAAGGGTGAAAAAATGTCCCGCTTGTATCTCTGTAATACCTGTGGAAAATTGTATGAGAAAATATAGTTAAAGAAGAAACTGCTAAGAATAAGGAAGAGGAGCAGCTAAAGCTCCCTGCCGCAAATGGGTTACATTTAAGGAAGAATAATGAAAAGTGATAGGGCAAAATAATGAAAAATAATAAAAAACTTGATAAAATAATTAAAAAACTTAAGGAAGATCCGAGAAATAAAAGTTATACTGAACGTGGGATACCGCCTATATTTCAAATTAGTCCGGAAGCCCGTATCCTTATCGTAGGGCAGGCTCCGGGCAAAAAAGTAGAGGAAAGCCTGATTCCTTTTAATGACAAGTCGGGAGAGAAACTGATACAATGGATGGGAATTGACAGGGATACCTTTTACTCAGATAAGATAGCAATTATGCCAATGGATTTTTATTTTCCCGGTAAAGGAAAGACAGGAGATTTGCCTCCAAGAAGCTTTATTGCTAAGGAATATCATAAAGAAATTTTAGCATTGATGCCTAAAATTAGCCTTACAATACTTATAGGAGTTTATTCAATGAAATATTATCTGGGCAGTAAAATGGGGAAAAATCTGACAGAAACAGTAAAAAATTATAGGGAATATCTGCCTGATTATTTCACCATAGTACACCCAAGCCCTTTGAACTTTTTCTGGCAGAGAAAAAATCCATGGTTTGAGGAAGTAGTAGTTCCTGAATTGCAGAGGAGGGTAAGGGAAGTATTAGGCTAGAAAATTATCATCTCTCCCATGCATGAAATTTTTGGAAATTTTAGTAAAAATCCCGGTGTCTTGAAGACTTTCAATTATTTTACGTTGAGGAAAGTCTATGCTTAAGGCCTGTGTATTCTCATAAAGAGTAATTTTACCGGTATCTCCGAATATATCCCGTCCCGGAACGATACCCTGTTTAATAAAAGCAACCCAGTCATTTTGGAGAATTTCCATCTGCTTTATATTTTCGGGAGTAACGGTATAGTCTACATCCTTAATAGTCCCAAAAATAAACGGAAGTTCAGCACAATGATATGCGCCTCTAAGTCCGTTCCAGACATTTGGCACAAAATTCATGCGATAGCCGTAACAAGGAGCTTTAGTCGAGTACTGCTTTAGCTCCCGCAAGGCAGTAGCATGGAAAGGCATTTCCATCATTTTAAACTGCATTTCTATCAGAGAAGGATACTGTTTTTTTAGTTCATCAGCAAGGCTGACTCCGGCTTCTCCGTATTGTTTGAGACATTTTTCGAGAAAATCGGATTCTTTGACAGCAATACCTAGCCCCTTATACCAGGATTTGTTGTTAACCATTTTTAATTCATCACCTGTAGTGCCTAACATAACCGGCTTTGGAGAGAAGCTTCCTGCTTTCATTATATTTTTTGCATCATCTTTAAGGAGTATACCGTCTATGACAGGTGTGGATAATACTGCCAGGGGCATTTTTAGACGAATCAGCTTTTTCCATGGCAGGGAAAGTAATCGGTCAAACCTGGAAATATGATTATGTTTAAGAAAGAAATATGCTATTTTTTCTGCCTGCTCTAAGGTTATACAATCATTTGCTCCCGCAGAGCATACAATGAGTTTATCAAAATATTTGGAGCTTTCCTCACTCATCATATGGGTGGAAACAGAGAGACCGCCTGCAGATTGTCCCATAAGAGTAATATTTGAGTTATCGCCACCGAAATAATCAATATTCTTGCGTACCCATTTTAAGGCGCATTGTTGATCCAAAAAACCCCGGTTCACAGAGAGGTTTCCGTTTATTTTTACAGGAATGAAGCCGGGCTCGGACAGACGATAGTTTATGGTTACCACGACTATGTCTTTTGCTGCAAGATTCCTGCCGTTGTAAAGAGGAGTTGTACCGGAACCGTAGGTAAACCCACCTCCATGAATGAATACCAGAACAGGTTTCTTTTTTGGGGTATCATTTGTCCAAATATTTAAGACAAAAGCATTTTCATCGGTTTTATCACTGTCTGTTAATATTTCTTTACGCATCATAGGATTTTTAAGAAACAGGTTAAGAAACGGTGGGACATCGTTTTGAGGAAAGCGCAGACCTATACCGTAATTTGCGGGAGATTTTCGATATGTATCTATCATTTCAGGCATACCGAATCGCTCGGATTTTGCATATGGAATCCCTAAGAAACTTTGAATTTTGATTCCGTCTATATATTCATCTTTGCAGATAAAAGCACCTAACTCCGTTTGTTTTAATTGACTCATTCTCTTCACCTTTCAGATACATTATGATTGAATTCAGTGACAATACAGGTTAGACAATACTAACTTTATAATTGGTTTAACTTTATAAAAAAATACCTGAAAAGTCAAGAAAAAATTCCCTTGACTTATGGGTTAGCCTGAGCTAACATGTTTTTATTAATAAATGAAGGAGAGGAAAAACAAATGAAGTTAAAACTTAAAGATTTTATTATTGTCAGTCTGCTTGGAGTAGTTGGTTTTGTTATTAGTATGGCTTCGGGAATGGCTACGCAGTTATTTGGGGCTTATGGAGTTTTCGTACATGTTTCTATAGGAAGTTTCTTATGCGCCCCTGTTTATTTTGTTATGTGTAATAAGATTCCTAAAAGAGGTGCAATATTTATATACTATTTTCTGTCAGGAATAATTTATTCTGTTATGGGGTTTATTCCAATGCTTCCTATAATGGCTGTGTCGGGAATTGTAGGAGAGCTCCTTGTAGGTAAGGCGGATAACTACAAAAATATGGGAAGACTGAGTCTTTCTTATGTTATATCCCAACTTATATATTCGCTGCATGGATTTTTTTTCATTCTGGCTTTGGGTGTAGAAGGGTTGGTAAAAACTTTTCCTAATCTATTTACACTTGAGGCAGCTCAGAGCGTAAAAGATACCTTTTTTAATCCTATGAAAATGGCGGTGATATTAAGTATAGAAATTATTGCAGCCGTACTGGGAACATTATTCGGAAAATATATTTATAAAAAATTTTTTGATAAAACCGGTGATAAAAGGAGCATTTTATCATAATGAATTTTGAAAATCGCCTGTTCTTAAAACCAATAACAATAGGAGTTCTTATGATTATATATACAAGCATCTTATTTTTTAGTGAGATGCTTGTATATTGGGTTATGACTATATTCAGTTTTATATTACTTTTTTTTGTAAACAGAAAGAAAACGTTTTCTTTTATTACTGCATATATGTTATTGTTTGCTCTAATCAGGATAATGAATTTTTTGACCTTGAGTGGTTGGATAGGTTCTGTTTATACAATGGCTCTCATTGTGGTTAAACTGTTTCCTCTGTGGATTTTAGTGGGTATTATAACAGAATTTAATACTTCAGAAATCATAGCCTCACTGAGAAAACTTAAACTTCCGAACAATCTCTGTGTGGGAGTGTCAATATTTATTCGATTCATACCTGAATACAGAAATTATTTAAAGGAAATCAAGGAAGGGTTAAAGGTTAGAAATATTTCTTTCAATATAGTCAAACCGCTGCAAAGCTTTGAAATGTATCTGGTACCTTTGATTTACAAAGCATTTGACACAGCCAATATTTTAACCTGTTCACTGATAACAAAAGGAATCGAATTTGATTGTGAGAAAACTTCGTATGTTGACTTATCGTTAACATGGCGTGATTATGCAGTTATTATAGCAGGAATGGGGTTTATAGGGATAACGGTATGGGAAAAGTTGTAGAATTAAGTATAAACAGATTCTCTTATGCTGATAAAATTATTTTGGAGAATGTGAGTTTTACCGTTGAAAAGGGAGAGACAATAGTTATAGCGGGTCTTTCGGGCTCGGGAAAAACTACATTAATCAGGTTGCTTAATGGTTTGATTCCGCAAGTTTACGAGGGGAAGCTGACAGGAGAAATAAAGATCTTAGGCAAATCGACAGTTGAATATAAAGCAGGAGAGCTTGCAAAATATATCGGTAATGTATTTCAAAATCCCGATGATCAGTTTTTCTCAAATGAAGTTGAAAACGAAATAGCGTTGGTTGGTGAAAATACGGGATTAGAGCGTTCTATTTTGCTTGAACGGGTGAATTCTGCCATGGAACAGCTTGATATAGTATCGCTTAAAGGGAGAAAATTAAGAGAGCTTTCCGGAGGACAAAAACAAAAGGTAGCGATTGCTTCAACTTTGGTGTATGACAGCGATATAATCATACTTGATGAGCCGACTGCAAATTTAGATTTTACTTCAATCGAAGATATGAGAAGCGTATTGAAGAAACTTAAAGAACAGGGCAAAACCATTATTATAGCAGAACATAGGCTATTCTACCTGAAAGATATAATTGATAGGCTTATTCTTCTTAAAGCAGGACATCTTGAAAATATATTTTTACCTGAAGATTTGAATGAGAATATTCGAAAAGAGAATATGCTCAGGTGCTTTGACTATTCGGAGCTTACAAGTGATGCGGTCGAAGCAGGTGAAGAAGTGCTTGTAAGGGTAAATGACCTGTCGGTTAAGAATAAAAGCTACAAACTTAATGATTTAGCAGAATTCTCCTTAAAAAGAGGAGAGTGTATGGCGGTAATAGGTGAGAATGGAATAGGTAAAACCACTTTGGCCAAAGAGCTGATGGGGCTTTTACCTATTAAAAGAGGTGAAGTATCTTACGCGATATCAGACAGGGAAAGACTCAGATATACAGCAGCTAGCTTACAAAACTGCAGAAATATGTTCTTTTATGAGACAGTTGAAAAAGAATTGATACCGAGGGAAAAAGAAGCAGACAGAGAATATTTGGATAAGGTAAAAAAATACTTAATTCATCTTGAATTATGGGATAAAAGAACAATGAATCCGCATGACCTCTCAGGCGGAGAAAAGCAGAGGCTGGCACTCCTTATCTCCATATTGAAAGAATCAAAACTTATAATCTTGGATGAACCGACTGCAGGACTTGATTATAAAAGGATGTCACAGGTTTCATCAATTATAGAGGAAAGGACAAAGACAACTCCGGTTATTCTTATTACACATGATTTGGAATTGTTATTTAAAACCTGCAATACGGCTTACCTTATGTCAAAGAATGGGCACAGAAAAATCAATGTCAGAGGGAACGAAGAGGAGATTGTAAAATTTTTGAACGTCCAATTATGATATATATCTTTTATTAATTTCCATAATCTATCCGTATACCCTTCATAGGATTTATATAATCTTCAGCATAAAGGCAAAATATCCCTTTTTTATATTTTGACACTGTATCATTAGTTTGAGAAATGATTGAATAACTTTGTAAAATATGATAAAAAAGAAGTGGGTGTCAAAACAGAGCATCCCGGGAAGAAAACTCGAAATTTATATGCACTTTAACAGGAGGACAGAAAATGAGATTCAAATTTATCTTAATACTCTTTGTGATTTTTGCAATTTCATCATTTAATGTAGTTGCTTATGCTCAGTCAAATGATAAAATATACGGTTTAACTATAGATGATAGCTGGTATGAGAGAGTTTCACTTAAAGAAGTTGTTTCATCTCTGAAAAAGCTAAAAACAAGGCCTACTGCAAGGATTGTAATGTCAAAGGATACTGAACCGAAGGAATATGTTAAAATATTCAGGGAAATACACAAGGTGGCCGATGTAATGGCTGAGCCTGTAGATTCCTATGAAATGAACCTGTATGAAGATGTTGACAGCTATAAAAAACGATTTAAGGATTCATATAAATATCTGGGTAAATATGTGGATATCTGGGAAATAGGAAATGAGGTAAACGGTGAAGAATGGATAAAGCAGGATAACTCTTTGGTTGTAGACAAGATTATGGCGGCCTATGATGTAATTAAGGCTAAAGGTGGGAAGACGGCAGTAACCTTTTACTATGAAAACCCGGATTATCAAAGAGACATGATAAAATGGATAAAGACATATATACCCAAAAAATTAAGGAAGAATCTGGATTATGCTTTTATAAGCTACTATGAGGATGATAATGAAGGCTATGAGCCTGATTGGAAAAGCGTATTTAACAAATTCGGAAAGCTTTTTCCAAAATCAAAGATAGGTATGGGAGAGTGCGGGAATACTGCCAAAACTGCAACAGATAAGAGCAAGATAAAGATGTTTAACCAATACTATTCAATGCCGAAATATACAAAAAACTACGTAGGCGGGTATTTTTGGTGGAATTATGTATTGGACTGCATACCGATGAAAAACAATAAAGTTTATAAAGCGGTTTATGATGCTTTTAAGAACTAAAAAATATTATTCATAAAGGAAGGTAAAAAAATGTTATTTATATACTATCCAAAATGCTCTACCTGTATTAAAGCCAAGAAGTGGCTGGATGAAAAGGGAGTAAAATATACTGCCCGTCATATAGTGGAAGAAAATCCGTCTTATGACGAGTTAAAGGAATGGTTTGCTAAAAGCGGACTTCCGCTTAAAAAGTTCTTTAATACAAGCGGAATGTTATACAAAGAAATGCAATTAAAGGACAAACTTCCGGAAATGAGCGAAGAAGAACAACTTAAACTTCTTGCCACAAATGGAATGCTTGTAAAACGTCCTATTGTTGTTAAGGATAAAACTGTACTTGTGGGCTTTAAGGAAGCGGAATGGAGCGAAAACTTAACTAAGTAAAGCCTGACTGAAGGATATCATTTAAACTAAAGGATGAAAAATGTCAAAACACGAAGAAAAAACCAATGTAATGAGAGTTTTGGATAGCAAGAAGGTTGAATATACAAGCCATTGCTATGTAGACACACCAACCACTAACGGAGTTGAGGTAGCAAAGATTTTGGGACAAAACCCTGCTGATGTATTTAAAACCCTTGTAACCACATCAAAATCAGGGACGAACTATGTCTTTGTAATTCCGGTTGAGGAGGAACTTGACCTGAAAAAGGCTGCTAAGGCAGCAGGGGAGAAAAGTGTTGAAATGCTTAAATCAAAGGAACTCCTGCCATTAACAGGCTATGTGCATGGTGGTTGTTCTCCTATAGGAATGAAGAAGGCTTTCAAAACTTTTATTGATAAAAGTGCAGAAAACAGAGGTATAATTATCTTCAGTGCAGGCAAAATCGGTTATCAGGTTGAGATAAGGCTTTCGGAATTATCTAAAGTACTGGAATTTTCGCTTGAGGATTTGACTGTATGAAACGGGTTAAAACCATTGATTGTTTTAAAATCATGAATATATGGTTTAAAGGCTGCTCTTTAAGCGTAATCCTTAAAAATATTTCTATGGACTCGAGAGCAGTTGATTCCTTATCTAAAGCTT
>ERZ773067.1811-NODE-1811-length-11166-cov-4.453875_pt1 | contig 11166 bp, 10 predicted proteins | sample MGYA00580622_ERZ773067 | MGnify/ENA primary metagenome ERZ773067 (study PRJEB29015, sample SAMEA2737998) | human oral metagenome | biome: human oral; feature: human-associated habitat; material: dental | place: China | collected 2113 ...
TCAAAAGGTATCACTCCAAATTGCTGAAGACCCAGAAAAAAAATATTCTTCTAAGATATGTTTTAAAACACAATATACTCTATGATTTGCGTTTGCCTGTATTTAACTACCTATTAAACCTACTATGATTTTGTTATCTATCCAACTTTTATTATCTTTGCATAGCATTAAGTTGATTAGGTTATGAACGTAGAAAACATCATAAAAAGTATTCATCAGGAAGACGGACTAAGTCGCACACTCGGTATGGAGTTTATCTCTACGCCCGAGGACGACACTTTGAAGGCAAGAATGGCTGTCGATGACCGTAACAAACAGCCTTTCGGATTCCTCGCTGGCGGTGCTTCATTGGCACTTGCAGAGAATCTTGCTGGTGTCGGTTCGATGGCGTTATGTCCAGGAAAGATGGCTATGGGCATTAATGTTCACGGCAATCACGTCAAGGCAATGCCATACGGTGGAACAGTTACGGCTTACGGAAAACTGATTCACAAAGGGCATACGCTACACGTATGGAATATTGATATCAAGAATGGTGAAGACGAACTCATCTCAAGCGTACAAGTTACCAACTACGTCATAGCCCCACAAGAGAAGTAAATGGATTCTTTCTTTATCTATCGTGAGCCTTTCGAGAAGGTTTGTCATTGCTATTCACAACCAGAGAAGCCAACGGCTATTCCCTCGCTTGCTGAACTTAATGGGCGTAAGGGATTTGTCATTGCTCCTTTCTATTGCGATGATAGCAACACACTTTACTTATTAGATGGTCAGAAAGGTTCTTCAACGGTTCTACCTTTAGACGGTAGCAAGGGCTTTGATGCTATTCCCGACTGGCAGGACGAGGCGGTACTTACTAACGAAACGCCTTCTCTTCGCGAGGCTTATCACGACGACTTCTGCCGTTTTCATAAAGAGTTAGAACACAATAGATTCCGCAAGTTAGTTCTGGCGCGCTCGATTATCGAAACAAAAGACGAGCGTGCGACTCCTCGAAGTATTTTTCTTAAGGCTTGTGAGAAGTATCCACGTTCCTATATTGCACTTTTCTATACCGCAGAGACAGGTATGTGGCTTATCGCAAGTCCTGAAGTTCTACTCCGCAGTGATGCTGAGGGCTATCAGACAATGGCATTAGCAGGTACAATGAGGTATGAAGGTGAGGATATGAAGTGGTCTACTAAGAATCAAGAAGAGCAACAACTCGTTGCTGATTATATCCGTACTTGCTTGCAACCGTTTACTGCTGAGATTACTGAAAGTAAGCCTTACACTACACGTGCAGCACATTTGGCGCATCTTCGCACAGACTTCACTTTCCAACTTAAAGACACACAGCGACTCGGAACATTCCTTACAGCCTTCCACCCTACCCCTGCCGTATGCGGTATGCCAAAGGATGAAGCACAGCAGTTTATCCTTCATAATGAACAACTAAACCGCAGTTATTACAGTGGTTTCAGTGGACTACTTGGCGAGAAGGGTGCGGCAAAACTTTATGTCACCCTTCGCTGTATGCAACTCTCTCGTTCTACGTGTCGCCTTTATGCAGGTGGCGGACTCTTAAAGGAGAGTATAGAAGAGAATGAATGGCAGGAAACAGAAGCCAAACTTGACACTATGCGCCAGTTGTTAAAATGAGATTAGCCCGATAAGCCTTATTAGCCCAATTAGCCATATTGCCTTATCAGAACCAACAACCCAAACCCTCAACACCCAACATTCAACACCCACCACCCAAATGTACAGCAATAAAGAAAACGTAAACATTCTTACAGCCCTGCTCGTAAAGGAAAAAATAACGAAAGCCGTTGTATGTCCTGGTTCTCGTAACTCACCTATCGTACACAATCTCTGTGCTTGTCCCGAGATTGAGTGCTATCCTGTTACCGACGAACGTTCGGCAGGTTTCGTAGCATTAGGAATGACTTTAGCAGACAATGAGCCAGTTGTTGTGTGCGTTACATCGGGCTCTGCCCTGCTTAACTTAGCACCGGCAGCAGCTGAGGCGTTCTATCAGAAACGTCCACTGATTATTATTTCAGCTGATAGACCAGCACAGTGGATTGACCAACAGGATGGACAAACGCTTCAACAACATCGTGCATTGGAGCCAAATGTTCGCAAGAGTGTGACACTACCAGAGCCTCATAACGAAGAGGAACGCTGGTATTGCAATCGATTAGTCAACGAAGCGCTGAATGCAGTACGAATGAACGATGGCAGTCCTGTGCATATCAATGTTCCTATCAGCGAACCCCTCTTTGAATATAACGTTCCTCAACTTCCTGACGAACGCAATATTTTCCTGATGTATGCAGCAACGAATGAGGTTTGTGTCTATGAAATGGCAGCTGATTTCTTCCGTGGCAAGAAACTGATGGTTGTTCTTGGTCAGCTGACACCTGAGGTTGTGGGCAATTCGCTTGAGGCAATTGAGGCATTAAAGAAGGTTGCTGTCGTTCTTCAAGAGAAGTTAGCTGATGACGATATTGGACCAGCACAACCTATTGATGAAGTATTGAAGATGATTGGGGAGGATGAATCTTATCGCCCTGACCACCTTATATATATAGGAGGAACGATTGTCAGCAAACGACTCCGTCAGTTCTTACGTAAGTGTGAGTGCAAGATGTCAATCGTTGTGAATGGGATTGATGAGTTTTGTGACACTTTTATGCACACCACTGATATGATTCAAGGTTTACCAGAGGATGTTATCGGAATCTTTGCCAATGAGACAGAAGGCGTTAAAAAGAGTGACTTTGTAACGCTATGGGACAAGGCTTTCGATAAAGCCTTAGCCATCCGCAAGACCTTCAAACCACGCTTCTCACAAATGTTGGCTGTTAAGGCTTTCCATGAGAAAATGAGAGAGGAGGCTGTCGATGGTGAATTGTTCTATGGAAATAGCTCGGCTGTGCGCCTTGGCAACATCTTCTCTGATCAATATATCTATGTTAATCGAGGTGTGAATGGTATTGAAGGATCGTTATCTACGGCTGTTGGCTATGCTATTGCACATCAGGAAGAAGATGATGTGTACTGCGTTATTGGTGACTTGAGTTTCTTCTATGATCAGAACGCACTATGGAACGAGTCCCTTCCACCTAATCTTTCTATCCTCTTACTTAACAATGGCGGTGGAGGAATCTTCCGTCAGCTGCCAGGTTTGGAGCGTTCACCTTATCGGGATAGTGCTATTGCTGCCCAACATACAACCTCTGCGGAAGGAATCTGTCAGACACATGACATCGTCTACCTCTCTGCTCGCAACGAAGAAGAGCTTTACAAGAACCTTGACAAGCTCTTTAACTCGGAGGAAGGACCAGTACTTTTAGAAGTATTCACCAACGCAGAAGAAGATACACAGGCTTTGAAGGATTATTATCAAGTCTTTTAATGACCCTCAACGTATCAACTTTCGGTTTATATATCCATCATAAATAATAATAACCTGCCTCTGTCTATCCCCCTTTTAGGAACGACTTGGCAGGCTCCCTATAATCAATCAAAAACGAAAAGACCTTATGGAGAAAAGAGAATGGAAGCCTATTGAAGGCTTCAACTTTGAGGAAATCCTCTTTGAAGAGTACAACCACATAGCAAAAGTAACCATTAATCGTCCTCGCTATCGTAATGCTTTCACCCCGAAAACAGTATGGGAAATGTCACAGGCATTCAACTACTGTCGTGAAGCCATTGACATCCGCGTGGTCATTCTGACTGGTGCTGGCGACAAAGCATTCTGCTCTGGCGGTGATATGCACGTAAAGGGACATGGCGGATACATAGGTACTGATGGTGTTCCACGCCTCAACGTACTTGACTTGCAGATGCAGATTCGACGCCTTCCAAAGCCAGTCATCGCTATGGTTAATGGTTATGCCATTGGTGGTGGACACGTCCTTCATGTGGTATGCGACCTCTCAATAGCATCAGACAATGCCATCTTCGGGCAGACTGGACCAAAGGTTGGTTCCTTTGATGCTGGTTTCGGCGCATCTTATTTAGCACGTGTCGTAGGTCAGAAGAAGGCTCGTGAGATATGGTTCTTGTGTCGTCAGTACTCTGCTGTAGAAGCTGAACGAATGGGATTGGTCAATAAGGTGGTTCCTTTCGACCGTCTCGAAGACGAGTGTATAGAATGGGCTGAAACAATGATAGAGCGTTCTCCATTGGCACTCCGTATGATGAAAGCTGGCTTCAACGCTGAACTTGATGGTCAGGCAGGTATTCAGGAGCTTGCAGGTGACGCCACCATGCTCTACTATACACTTGACGAAGCACAGGAAGGTGGCAAGGCTTTCCTTGAGAAACGTAAGCCAGACTTTGATAAGTATCCGCAGTTCCCATAAGACAAGGGAACTGTGGGACAAAGTTCTGAAGCTTTAAAGACATAGTAACAGATGAACATAGTTCTTATAGTAACCTGTTTTTTAAGGACACTATAACATAAGAACTATCTCATCAATAGCACATGTAGAGTCTGAGGAACAAGAAATCAGACACATATAATCATACTTTGAGAAAATACAAAAGAACTTGATATGGAGCAACCTGATATTATAACAGCCGATCAGCTAATAACTGAGATTATAGAATGTGCTAAACGCATACGTCGACAACTTGGACCAGGATTTTTAGAAAAGGTCTATAAAAATGCAATGGTTGTTGAACTGCGAAAGCTAAAGCTCAACTTTGAAACAGAGAAACTCATCCAAGTACTCTATGATGGAATTGTTGTCGGTGAATATCGTACTGACATCATTGTTGAAGGAAAACTCATTTTAGAACTCAAAGCTACACAGGACCTATCAATAGCCAATGAAGTCCAACTGGTAAACTATCTGACATCAACACAAATAGATGATGGGTTACTTATCAACTTCGGCTCTGATAAGCTTCAATTCAAGCGAAAGTATCGTATATATCGCAAACTATAAAGAACCCTGTTATTCTAAGGATGTACTTTTCTGTTACTATATCTCAAAAGATAATGTTACTTTCAAAACTATGTTCATATGTTACTATGTCTTCCATTCCCCCACGGTTCTATTGTCCCACATTATCATGTTTAATTAAGAGTATACTATGTACAAGATAAACATCTCCTCCCGCACCCTCCACTTCCTCCTCCCTGCAGGTACTTCACGCGGTGTCTACACAACAAGGAAGAGCTATTATGTCACACTGTCTGACACGAATCAGCCTGACGTAGTGGGTATTGGGGAATGCGCAACACTCCCCGACCTGTCTTGCGATGCCATGACTGACGAGGAATATGAGCAGAAGCTCCGTAGTTTCTGTGATGACTTTTGCCACACAGGAGTTATTGACATCGATGCCATGCGCCCTTACCCTTCAATGCTCTTTGGGTTAGAAACAGCTAAGGCACAGTTGGATGCCAAGGGAAGCATCAACTTCTTTAACACTGCTTTTGGACGCGGAGAAGAAGGAATCACCATCAACGGACTCGTGTGGATGGGAACTTTCGATGAGATGTATCAGCGATTGGAAACGAAACTCAAGGCTGGCTTCCATTGTGTAAAGTTGAAGATTGGTGCAATTGACTTTGAGAAAGAACTCGACCTTATACGCCATATCCGTCAAACTTTCACACGTGAACAGGTGGAACTACGCGTTGATGCGAATGGTGCCTTTGCTCCAGAAGATGCCATGCAACGATTAGAAGCTTTGGCACAATATGATATCCACTCCATCGAACAACCTATCCGACAGCACCAATGGCAGGAGATGGCACGCTTATGTGCTGACTCTCCCCTACCGATAGCCCTTGATGAGGAACTTATCGGTGTCAATAACCCTGCAGAAAAAGTGCTTTTACTCGATACGATTCGCCCACAATATATCATCCTAAAGCCAAGTCTACATGGCGGTATGACTGGAACAAGAGAATGGATTACAATAGCAAGAGAACGTAACATTGATTCATGGATAACCTCAGCACTTGAGAGTAACATCGGACTGAATGCTATCGCCCAGCTAACAGCTGACATCTACGGTCCAAACATCACCACTCCACAAGGCTTAGGTACGGGACAACTCTTCACTAACAATATCCCAATGCCATTAAAAATCAAGGGCGATCAGCTTTGGATAAGCGATTGAGAAAAATTTTATTAGCCCTATTAGGCCAATTAGCCTAATTAGCCCAATTAGCCCAATAGCATAAAATCAAACAACAATGACACTACAAGACTTTCTTTCAGAATGGCATAATGATAATCCACAACTCCTTGTGCATACCAGTGGTTCAACTGGTAAGCCAAAACCGCTGTGGGTAGAGAAGCAACGTATGCTCAATTCAGCCCACATCACTTGTGATTTCTTGGGCTTAAAGGCTGGCGATACCGCCCTACTCTGTATGCCACTCGACTACATTGCAGGAAAGATGGTAGTGGTAAGAAGTATTGAGCGTAACCTACGCCTGCTGAGTGTAACACCGTCTGGACACCCTCTCTCTGACCATTCTTTGTCTGAAGCAGGTATCTCGAACGAGGAGATAACCTTTGCTGCGATGGTACCACTGCAGGTCTATAACTCTCTACAAGTACCTAAAGAGCGTGAGCGTTTGCGCCGTATCCACCATCTTATTATAGGCGGTGGTGCTGTTGATGATAAACTGTCAGCTGCTTTACAGGATTTCCCTAACGCCGTTTGGAGTACCTACGGGATGACGGAAACGCTCTCACATATTGCGCTCCGACGTCTGAATGGACCTGATGCCAGTGAATGGTACAAACCCTTTGACGGTGTGAAAGTATGGCTCAATGAAGAAGGTTGCCTTGTTATTGATGCCCCTGCTGTTTGCTCTCACCCTTTAGTAAGCAACGACAGAGCTAAAATTCTCCCTACGAACACAAAGGAAGGACTTAATACTCCTTGCTTCCGTATCCTTGGACGAAAAGATAATGTGATTGATTCTGGCGGTATTAAGATTCAGATTGAGGAAGTAGAACACCTACTGAAATCCTCTCTTACAGCCGATTTTGCTATAACAAGCTGCCCTGACGAGCGTTTTGGAGAAGCTGTGGTCTTACTCACTACACAAGGCGACACCAATGCAGTCAGAACACTCTGTCAACAATGTCTTCCAAAGTTTTGGCAACCTCGTTTCATCATCCACGTTCCTACCCTTCCCCAAACAGGTAATGGAAAACCAGCAAGAGCAGAGATTAAGGCTTTGGCACGCCAGTTATGTGATTCAAAAGCATAACATTGCCCTCAATCCAACTACATTCTGCATCCTATTTAGTACTCAGCACCAATGGTGCGGACCATCAGCACCATGTGTGCGAACTATCAGCACCACACGTGCGGACCATCAGCACATCTATTAAAAGACTTAAGAGAGATTCGTCATAACGAACTTAATCAATGGTAGGATATAACAAGTAAAAGCTAACTTAGACATAAGTTGCTTAGAAAAAAGCACAAGACGAGAATATATAACATAAAGGTAAGGAGATATATCATACTATTAGCAAAAAAGATGCACGTAGTTACAAATAAAATTAGCCCTTGCAACTTTTCTTCATCTCATCTCCAGACACATCTTCTCAGCCCCTCACAAACAATGAAAAACTTAATCTTTTGTTTGCCACAACCGATTTTTTTAGCTAATTTTGCAGTCACAAAACCAATACGTAATTTTTAAATGGACGATTATCACGCGGAGAATTTCAAACTGTAAGCGTGAGGATTACAACAAGAAGTTGCTAATCCCCACACTATTATTTAACTATGGAGATTAGCTAATGAAGACATATTGGAACATTAACGGAACCCTGAATACCATTAAAGAATGGCAGCCTAACTGCTGGATTCAGGTTACTTGCCCAACAGAGCAGGATCAGCAAGAACTCGAAGACACTTTTCATATTCCAGACTACTTCTTATCGGATATCAGCGATACCGATGAGCGAGCACGCTATGAATATGATGATGGTTGGATGCTGATAATCCTCCGTATCCCTTACGTGAAGGAAATTCGCTCACGAACCCCATACACAACAGTACCATTAGGTATCATTCACAAGAAAGATGTAACCATCACGGTTTGCAATTTCGAGACAAATATGATGCTCGACTTCGTCAGCTATCAGCAAAAGAGAAATGAGGGCTTTACTGACTATGTAGACCTTATCTTCCGTCTCTTCCTTTCTTCTGCTGTGTGGTATCTAAAACGACTGAAGCAAATCAATACTTTGATTGAAAAGGCTAAGCGTAACTTGGACAAAGGTGTAGACAACGAAAGTTTGATTGGACTGAGTCGTCTGCAGGATTCGCTTACCTACTTCATCACATCCATTCGTGGCAACGAGAACCTTTTGGCTAAGTTGAAGTTTAAGTTGCAGATTGACGAGTTGGATGCCGACCTGATTGAAGACGTAAATATTGAGATGTCACAGGCACGAGAAACAACGAGTATCTACTCTGATATTCTTGAATCCACCATGGACACCTACTCAAGCATTATCAACAACAACATGAACACCGTGATGCGTACGCTCACCTCGGTGTCAATTGTTATGATGTTGCCAACGCTTATATCCTCCCTCTTCGGTATGAACCTTGTCAATGGAATGGAAACAAATCCATGGGGATTCCCTGTTGCAATGTTCTTATCAGTCGTCGTTTCTGCTGCATCATGGTGGTTGCTACGCCGTAAACGCCTGCTTTAGAAGAGAGAAATTAAAAAAAATCAACTTAAAATTAGGTACTTTCAAACTTTTTATCTAAGTTTGCAGTTGATATATTAGTGGTAGAAGACTACCGTGCATCTATGCAATGGTCTGAAACCTTAAATGTGGAAAAACCCAAATCACAAACAAAAAGTGAAATGATGGACTCTCAAGAAAATGCCCTGAATCAGGGTACAGAAGAAGTTAAGCTGTCTGAAGAAGTTGCAGCCAACGCTACAACGGAGAATTCCGAAGTGCAGAATGTTAATACTGATGCTGTAGAAGAAAACCTCAATCAACCAGTTGAAACGAAGTCAGAGAGCGAGAAGGAAAATCTCGCTACTAAGACTTATAGTTCAAAAAAGGAGATTATTGAGCGCCTGAAAGCTATCGTTGACAGTAATGAAACACCAGAGAAAGCTGAAGTAGAGCACCTGAAAACGGTATTCTACAAGTTGCATTTTGTTGAACGCGAAGCACAGCAGAAGGCTTATCTCGAGAATGGCGGTGACCCAGAGAAATACCAGGTATTGCCTGATGAGGATGAAGAAATCTTCAAGGCAGAGATGACCATCATTAAGGAAAAACGCCAAAAGGCTTTCCTCGCACTTGAAGAGGAGAAGCAGCAGAACCTCAAGAAGAAAGAAGCTATCATCGAACAGATTAAGGCGATGGCTACTACTCCTGAAGAGGCTAACAAGAACTTTGACCAGTTCAAGAAGCTTCAGCACGAGTGGAAAGAAATCAAGATGGTTCCTGCTGAGAAGGCTAACGAACTTTGGCGCAACTATCAACTCTATGTTGAGCAGTTCTATGACTTGTTAAACCTCAATCGTGAGGCACGCGAATACGACTTCAAGAAGAATCTTGAGAAGAAGACTAAACTCTGTGAAGCAGCTGAGAAGTTGGCGGAAGAAACAGATGTTATCAGTGCATTCCACCAGTTACAGGAACTTCATCAGGAATATCGTGAGACAGGTCCTGTTGCTAAGGAACTTCGCGAGCAGATTTGGGCACGCTTCAAAGCTGCCAGCACTGTTATCAACAAGCGTCACCAACAGCACTTCGAAACACTCCGAACACGCGAAGAAGAGAATCTAACAAAGAAGACTGCACTCTGCGAAAAGGCTGAAGAACTTGCAAAACAAGAGAATAAGTCTTCTGCTGATTGGGAGAAACGCACTAAGGAGATCATTGCTATCCAGCAGGAATGGAAGACCATTGGTTTCGCTCCACAGAAGATGAACGTGAAGATTTTTGAACGTTTCCGTGCTGCATGTGACGACTTCTTTGGTCGTAAAGGCGAATTCTTCAAGCAGTTGAAAGAGCAGTTTGCTGAGAATACAGAAAAGAAAAAGGCACTTGTTGAAAAGGCTCAAGCATTGAGTGAGTCTACCGATTGGAAGGCAACATCTGATAAGCTCATCGCTTTACAGAAAGAGTGGAAGACCATCGGAATGGTTCCTAAGAAGATTGGTGACCAGTTGTGGAATGATTTCCTTGCTGCTTGCAACCGTTTCTTCGAGGCCCGCAACGCTGTTCACGCTGACTCTCGCAATGAGGAACATGAGAACTTAAACAAGAAACGTGATATCATCAGCCAGCTGAAAGAACTCGTTGAACAGACAGGTGAGAACTTACAAGAGAAGGTACAGAAGCTGACTGAGCAATATAATAAGGTGGGGCACGTTCCTTATAAAGAGAAAGATAAACTCTACAAGGAATACCACGAGGTATTGGATAAGATTTATAAAGACCTCCATATCTCTGCAGCACGTAAACGAGTTGACAACTTCCGCAATAACCTCAAGAAGGTTGCTGACCGCGGTGTTGATGCACTCGACAACGAGCGTGGTCGTCTGCTCCGTCGCTTTGAGCAGTTAAAGCAGGAGATAAACACTTACGAGAACAATCTCGGTTTCCTCAACATCAGTTCAAAGAAGGGCAACAGCCTTATTGACGAAATGAATCGTCGCATCCAGAAACTCAAAGATGATATGGATGAGGTGAAGCAGAAGATTAAGGCTATCGATGCTGAAAATAAATAAAAAGGACATTCTTATCTATTCAGTTTCATAATAATACAAGAGTAGATTGAAGGAAATAGAACCAAGAAAAGGGGTAATTCTTTGCAGAATTGCCCCTTTTCTTATCATCTATAACGCAATTATTTCTCTCACAACAAAGTGTTATTGTCGAATTATTTTCGCAAAAAGAATTCGTAACAGCTACGAATTTCCCAAGAGAGAGATAGAAAGAGTACCTGTCAACCATAAAACATTCCCTAAAAGTAAGTTCATCCGTTAACTCCAAATCAGTCATTAGAAACTAAATATATTTTGTTTTTATCGCAAAGCCATAATTTTTATACTTATGAAACCCGACATATAGTATTTCGAAAAATCATTACATACTTTCAAATAAAATACCAATAAATAATGGTGATTATACATGTAAA
>ERZ773067.1812-NODE-1812-length-11161-cov-2.364037_pt1 | contig 11161 bp, 13 predicted proteins | sample MGYA00580622_ERZ773067 | MGnify/ENA primary metagenome ERZ773067 (study PRJEB29015, sample SAMEA2737998) | human oral metagenome | biome: human oral; feature: human-associated habitat; material: dental | place: China | collected 2113 ...
CTTGTCGGTCTTCACGCCTGCGGGCGAGCCGCTGATCGAGGATCTACGCTTCGAGCTTGCGCCCGCGCAGTTTATAATGCTACGAGGCAAGAGCGGCGCGGGCAAAAGCACGGCTCTGCACTACGCGGCGGGTCTTTGGAGATACGGTCGCGGCGAGATCAGTCTGCCGCGCACGGGCGTGATGTTTATCCCGCAAAAGCCCTATCTAGCGCCGCTTAGCCTAAAAGAGCTCATCTGCTATCCGCAGCCGCCGCGCGCAGACGATGCGGAATTTTTAGAAATTTTACGCAGCGTAGGGCTTGAGAAATTTGCTCGCATACTAAACTCGCGCGCCGATTACGTTAAAATTTTAAGCGGCGGAGAGGCGCAACGGCTTAGTTTCGCACGTATTCATTACCACAAGCCGAGCTTTGTTTTCGCAGACGAGATCACGTCTGCACTCGACCTGCCTCGGCGCGCGAGCTGCTACTTGGTCTGCGCGCGGCTCTACCAAGGCTAGGAATGCTAGCGATCGTGCATCAAACGGGGCTTGAGGACATATTTGAGCGGACGATAGAGCTTTAAATTCGGCCCTTTAAATTTCACTCCGCAGGGATTTCGCCTTTAAATTCATATCTTTTTAAATCCAGATTTATTAAAATTACTCGTTTATATTAAACGGCGATAAAATTTAGCCGAGACGCTCGGGTTCGCATACATGGGCATCAGCACCCGCGCGGCTAGGCGCTTGCACGCAGTCGGTGGCATAGCACCGCCGTAGGTAAGTATTTACGGCGCAACGAGTAGTTCGGAAGTTGGTCGGCAGTGCGTGATCGCGGTTCTGTACGGAAATTTAAGTCGATAAAATTTAAACGCGAGATAGTCTGCTCAATAATGGGCGTCTCGATAAAATTTTAAGTCGCGTGGCGATCTGTAACGTAGCAGCGCGCCAAATGAGAAGGCTACGGCAGCGGTGCGATGCGTGGGCGTCGCGATAAGTCGGTAGCGCGTCGAATGGCGTGTAACACATCAGCGGCGCAGATGGCACGCCGTAGTCGAGAAGCGGAGCGGCGATACGTACCTACTCGGCGCCGTATGACATAACCTTCGCTTGGGCAAATCATCATCGTAACGGCGCTACGATCGAAGCGAACAACGCTGCCGCGACGACGGATCGGCAGTACAAGGGCGCGGCGTGATTGCGGCGGCGACAGCATAAAATGCCGCAATATGGCAACCGCGATCGACAGGATGCGTATGTAGGGAAAGCGCAGTGCAAGTAGCGCAAACGTCGCGATACGATGATGGCGATCCGCGGAGCGTATAAGTGAAGCAGCAGTGCGGGCGGCGCAATAACGCCGAGGCGATACGATAGCGGCGATCAGCGAGGCGTACCAGTGCAGCAGCTTAGCGCTTGCAGGCACTCCGCGTGAAGTCGCTAAATTTTAAAAAAAAGCAAGGAGATTTGATGCTTAAGGCGGGGATTGTTTATAAATTTGCGCTCATCGTGCTGCTAGGCTGCGCGCTTTGCATTTTGGGCTTTTCGGGCGCCTACTTTGCGCGCGGCGAATACGACGAAACGTGGATGAGCCTGCATAAGATCGCTGGATTGAGCCTGCTTTGCGTCGCGATCTTGCATATAATCACGAGGCGAAAGAAGCTCGTAAAGCTCTGGGGCGAGTTTTTGGACGTGGTTTTGAGCCGCAAAAATCCCGGTTTTTGCAATATGGATCGCATAATCGGCGCGATCGAGCGCTATAATATCAGAGAAATCGCTAGTAAAATGGGCTTTGAGCCGGACGAGCTCGCTGAGATTTTGAAATCAAACGGCATCAAGCTTGTAAGCGCAGATCAAGGCCTGCGCGAGCTTGCGAAGTTTAACGACGAAAAAATTTTCTTCATCTTGGTGCTTTTGATCGAGGCAAAATTCGGCAAAGCGGGTGGATGTAAGGTCTAAATTTTAAAAGGCTTAATAGCCCGCGTTTGCGATCGCTTCGGCTTGAGAGTGCGCGATGAGCGGATCGATGATCTCGTCGAACAAACCGCCCGCCATGATCGCGTCTAGGCGGTAAAGTGTTAAATTTATGCGGTGGTCGCTGATGCGGTTTTGCGGATAGTTGTAGGTACGAATTCGCCCCGAGCGGTCGCCGGTGCCCACCTGATCCTTGCGATCTTTGCGCTCTTTTTCTAAGCGCTCCTGCTCCTGCATATCGTAAAGGCGCGCCTTTAGCACCTTCATCGCCGCCTCTTTGTTTTTGTGCTGGTCCTTGCCGTCTTGGTTGGTGACGACTAAACCGGTCGGGATATGAGTGATGCGAACGGCGCTATCTGTGGTATTTACGGACTGCCCGCCGTGGCCGGAGCTGCGCATAACGTCGATACGAAGGTCGTTCGGGTTGATCTGTATCTCACTATCCTCGATCTCCGGCATGACGGCGACGGTGATTGCAGAGGTATGCACCCTGCCCTGGCTCTCCGTTTCGGGGACGCGCTGCACGCGGTGAGTGCCGCCTTCAAATTTCAGCCGCGAATACGCTCCCGCGCCCTTTACGAGCAAGATCGCTTCTTTGTAGCCGCCGACGCTGCCTTCGCTAGTGCTTACGATCTCGCATTTATAGCCGCGAAGATCGGCGTAGCGCAGATACGCGCCGAGCAGATCGCCCGCAAACAGCGCCGCTTCGTCGCCGCCTGTACCGGCGCGGATCTCAAGAAAGATATTCTTATCATCGTTGGGGTCTTTCGGAAGCAGTAAAATTTTGATTTTTTCTTCGAGCTGCGGCTTTTGCATCTCTAAGCTTTTAAGCTCCTCTTTGGCTAGCTCGCCTAGATCGGCATCGCTTAGCAGGGCTTTATTTTCTTCGATCTGATTCAAAATTTTAAGATACTCGCTAGCCGCCTCTTTGATCGGCTCGATATTGCGCTGCTCCTTAGATAGCGCCGTCATATTAGCGATATCTGCGGTAACTGCGGGATCGCTAAGCATGCGCGAAAGCTCGTCGTAGCGATCCAAAAAAGGCTTTAGTTTATCGGCTAGCATTTAAATTTTATGCGTAAGGGGCGCTTACGCGGCGGTTTTTAAAGAATTTACGAGTTTGGCTAGGCGGCTTACTTTTCTGCTCGCGGTCTGTTTTTTCAAAAAGCCCCTGCTTACGAAGCTGTGGAAGCTTTCATTAGCCGTTTTTAGAGCCTGAGTCGCTGCGTCTAGATCCTTGCTCTCGACCGCCTCTCTTACGGCTTTTGTAATATTTTTTACTCTGGTGCGATAAAATCTATTTCGCTCCGTTCTTTTTATGGTTTGTCTCGCGCGTTTTTCGGCGGATTTGTGATTTGCCATAACGTTCCTTTTCGGTTAAATTTGAACCTGCGATTATACGTAAAAAATATTTAATCGACGCTTAATTTAAGTAAAATTTAAATATAGTTTAAATTTATTAAGATTAAACTTTTTCTGGTAGAATTTCCCGATTTTTATACAAGGATTTGATAATGAAACTTTTCGGAACGGACGGCGTACGAGGCAAAGCGGGAGAATTTCTAACCGCCGAGCTTGCGATGCGCGTAGCGATGGCAGCGGGAATTTATTTTAGGAAAAATTCCGTTACGAATATGATTTTAGTCGGCAAAGATACCCGCAGAAGCGGCTATATGATAGAAACCGCGATCGTAGCAGGCCTTACCTCCGTGGGCTACAACGTCCGCCAGATCGGACCGATGCCTACTCCTGCGATTGCCTTTCTTACGGAGGATATGCGCTGCGACGCGGGCATTATGATAAGCGCGAGCCACAATCCATACTACGACAACGGCATTAAATTTTTCAACAGCGAGGGCTTTAAGCTCGATGAAAAAGAGGAAGTGCAGATCGAAAAAATTTATTTTAACGACGAGCTCATCGCCGAAGCGCGCACAAAAATGATGCAAATCGGCGCTGCAAAGCGCGTAGACGACGTCATCGGCAGATATATCGTGCATATTAAAAATTCCTTCCCGAAGCAAAAGACGCTGCACGGGCTTCGCGTGGTGCTTGATTGCGCAAACGGAGCAAGCTACAAGGTCGCACCTACCGTATTTAACGAGCTGGGAGCCGAAACTATCGTCATCGGCGACGAACCTAACGGAAAAAATATTAATGATGCTTGCGGCGCGTTAAGCCCGCAAGGTCTAGCCGGGGAAGTAAAGCGCCTGCGCGCCGACGTCGGCTTTGCTTTCGACGGGGATGCCGATAGGCTCGTAGTCGTGGATGAAAACGGCGAGATCATCCACGGCGACGCGCTACTTGGAATTTTAGCAGTCTATTTGAAAGGAAAAAATCGCTTAGCAGGCAATAAAATGGTAGCCACAGTGATGAGTAATTCTGCGCTGGAGGATTTTTTAGCTAAACACGACATCGCGCTTCATCGCTGCAATGTAGGCGATAAATTCGTACTTGAGACGATGCACGAGCTAGGCGCAAATTTTGGTGGCGAGCAGAGCGGGCACGTGATTTTCGGCGATTACGCCAAAACGGGCGACGGCATCGCAAGCGCGCTGCAATTCGCCGCCTGCATGCTGGATATGAAAAAGAAGGCAAGCGAATTTTCGGGGATGATTAAGCCCTATCCGCAAATTTTAAAGAATTTAAAAATTTCGGATAAAAAGCCGCTTGAAAAATTAAAAGGGCTAAAGGAGCTTGAAAAACAGAAGTTTTATCGCTTGAAGCAAGCCTTAAAGCGGACAAGATCCGCTCGCTCTTTCGCTACTCCGGCACCGAAAACGTTATCCGCCTCTTAATCGAGGGCAAAAACGAAAAACTGCTACAAAAGCGAATGGACGAGGTCGAGAAATTTTTTACCAAAGCCCTAAATGAGTAGCGTTGCGGTGAAATTTTACGGCGCGACAAGCTCATGGCTCGGTACAAAAGGCGCGGATAAAAAATGCAGGCTTTACATATTTAAATTTAGGCTGCGAGATGGCTAAGACCTGTATTAAATTTATCCTGCTTTTTGCGGCGATCTTTGCGATCGATCAAGCGATCAAACTTCTGTTTTTAAACGGCTTTTCGTGGCAGGGGGAGTTTTTTTCGCTAGAGCTTACGCTTAATCGCGGCGTTGCGTTTTCGATGTTTGCGTTTTTGGGCGAAAATTTAAAATTTATCCAGATCGCGCTGATCTCAGCGCTTGCAGCGTATGTATTTTGTCATAAAAAGCTCTTTTGCGAGCACTGGATGCCATTTGCGCTAATGCTTGCGGGAGGTTGCTCAAATTTGCTCGATCGCTTCATTCGCGGTGGCGTCGTGGATTACGTCGCGTGGCATAAGTGGTTTGAGTTTGCGGTGTTTAATTTTGCCGACGTGATGATAGATCTGGCCGTGGTGATTTTTATTTTTCAGGGCTTACACACCGCAAAAAAGGAGAGAAATGAAGAGAAATAATTACATCGCTTACGCGCTTTGGTTTTTAGGTGCGTTTTCGTGGATCGCAGCTATGCCGATCGGCGGCGGACTGCATAGAATTTATTGCGGCAAATTTATCAGCGGATTTGCTCAAATCGCGCTATTTTGGCTGGGAAGTTTTACACTATGGTTTTTAGTGGGCTTTTTGTTTTGGGCGATTTGGGGAATTTGGATTTTGCTAGACATATTTTTCGTAGGAATTTGGGTGGAAGATTTAAATGCTTTTGCAAGTGAGACGGAGGAGGACGACTACGAACAGCGTCTAAAAAAAGTCGATGCGCTCTTTGAGCTGTATCAAAAAGGCGCGATTTCTAAAGAAGAATTCGAAGCACGAAAAGAAATTTTAATGAGAGATTAAGGAGAAAAAATGAGTTACTATTGGTTTAAATTTGTCCATTTTGCGGGCTTTATTTCATGGATGGCAATGCTATTTTATATGCCTCGTCTGTATGTTTATCACGCTGAAAATTTAGACAAGCCTGATTTCGTAAAGGTCGTTAAAAAGATGGAGCGGATGCTCTATCACGCGATCGGCTGGATAGCAATGGCGGTGACGGTTTTTAGCGGCGTGATGCTTATCATTTTAAATCCGGGGCTTATGAAAATGGGATATTTTCATATAAAATTACTAGCCGGAGTTTTGCTAATCTGTTATCATTTGTGGCTGTATTATTATATGTATAAATTTGAAAAAAACGAGTGTCACAGGAGCGGAAAATACTTCCGTGCGATCAACGAAGGCCCTACGATCATAATGTTTATAATACTTTATGCAATGCTAATAATGCCGAATTTACCGAGCAACTAGCCCGTTTTGATAAAAATTTAATTAAAATTTGCATAAAATTAGAGCAAAATTTTAAAGGAAGCATGTGCAACATATTATTAAGAAAATTTTATCAAGCGAAAGTAGCGCCGGCGTTATATTACTTCTATCCGCGGTTTTTGCGATCGTAGCTCAAAATGTGGACTTTTTATCAAAATATTATGAAGCGTTTTTACATCTAAGTTTTACCATAGGCGTCGGCCCCGCAAAGCTCGATGAATCGATGCATTTTTTAGTAAATGACGTGCTCATGGCGATATTTTTCTTCGCTATCGGACTTGAGCTTAAGCGCGAAAAGATCGAAGGGCAGCTGCGCCATTTCTCTCAAATTTTACTTCCTAGCTTCGCGGCTTTGGGCGGAGTAATGATGCCCGCGATTATATTTTCAATCATTAACTGGGGCGATGCCGTCGCGATGAAGGGCTGGGCGATCCCAACGGCGACAGATATAGCCTTTGCTGTAGGCGTTATGGCACTTTTGGGCAAAAAAATCCCCGCGAGCCTTAAAATTTTCGTTTTGACGCTTGCAATAATGGACGATCTGTGTGCAATTTTAATCATCGCTTTGTTTTATTCCTCTACCATAAACGCAATCTATCTAGGCGGCGCAGCTGCCTGTGTCGCAATAATGCTAGCGATGAGCAGACTTGGCGTCGATAAAAAGCTTCCGTTTATCATCGTGGCCGTCGTGCTGTGGGTAATGGTACTAAACTCCGGTATCCACGCAACCATCGCGGGAGTGCTTGCGGGTTTTTGTATCCCGCTTAAGACCCGCTCGGGCTCTATGCTAAAGGATATGGAACATGGCTTAGCCTACCCCGTAAATTTTTTCATCTTGCCGATCTTTGCCTTTACAAACGCAGGCGTTTCGCTAGCTGGCATCAGTCCTAGCTTCCTTTTCGGTCCGGTGCCGATGGGTATAATGCTCGGACTATTTTTCGGTAAACAGATCGGAATTTTTGCCTTTAGCTGGATCTTAATCAAAGCCAAAATCGCCTACATGCCTGAAAACGCGGGCTGGCCGCAGCTTTACGCAGTAGCAATCATCTGTGGTATCGGCTTTACGATGGCGCTTTTCGTCGATGGCCTCGCATACGGCGGCAGCGATATGTATCATTACACGGACAAGCTCGCGGTATTTTTAGGCTCGATAATTTCCGGAGTAGTGGGATTTTTCGTCGCAAAAGCAGTCGCGGTAAAACAAAGCTAAAATCTATAAAAAGATTAAAATTTCAAAATTATACCGCCCAAAGAATTTCAAAATTTTAAGAGCGGCTCTAAATTTTAAAATTTATAAGCTAGAAAATTTAACTTAAAATTCTGTCTGATCCAAGCGCAGCTTAAATTACCAAAATTCCCGCATTTTGCATTAGGCTTAGCGCACATTCGTCGTAGTAGCCGCGCTCATGGTTCGGCGCATCGTAGGTAGCTACCGCACCTCGCGGAACGATGACGTCCTTATCAGCGCCAGTTTCGTTGAGATAGGTGCGCAGGCTAAGCGCAAACTGCATCACGCAGATGTCGGTGCAACAGCCCGTAATCACAAAGCGATCAAAGCCGCCCAGAATTTTCTTATCCAAATTATGAAAGCCGTTCGTGCTACGCTTAAAAGTGACGTTTTGCTCGCTTACGTAGGGCGCGAGCTCCTCGATCACCTCCGCTTCGGGCGAGCCAACTAGACAGTGGATCGGATAGCGCTTCATCTCCAAATCCCGCTCGGCGTGAGCGTCGCAGATGAAATGCACGTTTTTCGCCGCCTCAATCTGTCTAAGCACCGCAGGGGCGATCTTTGCTATGCTGGGATCGGCCATCGCGCCGAATTTTACGAAGCCGTTTAGCATATCGATCACAAATACCAAAGTTTTCATCAAAACTCCTTATAAATTTCAGGTTTCATATCTTTTAAAAAATCCATTTTAGCGCGAAATTTTAAAATTTCATCTAAATTCGCCCGAGCGATCTTCACGGCCTCTTTTTTGCCTAGGCGCGCGACGATCTCGCCGTAGGGATTTATCAGCATGGAATTTCCGCCGAAACTCTCGCCCTGCCCCGTATCGCCGCAGCCGTTTACCGCGCAGATAAAAATTTGATTTTCGATCGCACGGGCTCTCGCAAGTGTGATAAAATGCTCTATGCGGCTCTGCGCAAACTGCGCGATCACAAAAACAATCTGTGCGCCGCGAAGCGCTAAAGCGCGAAAAATTTCACAAAAGCGCAGATCGTAGCAGACCACGACGCCGATTTTAACCGCGCGATTTTGAAATTTTATGTCGCAAATTCCTAACCTATCGCCGCCACTTACGATCTCATTTTCGCGAGCGAGCGAGAAGGCGTGGATCTTGTCGTAGCGTAAAATTTCGGCTCCGTTTTGATAAACGAAAGCGGAATTATAAATTTTATCTTGCCTAGAATTTATCGCTCCACATATTAAAATAGCGCCGCAGTTTTGCGAAATTTCGCTTAAAAATCCCTTCGTTCGCGCAGCTCCCGCGTCGGCTAAGCGTTTAAAATTTTGTACACAAAAGCCCGTGTTAAAGGCCTCTGGCAGCACCACTACGTCCGCGCCGCGTTTTAACGCACGATCTATCAGGCCGTGCGCGCGAATAAAATTTTGCTCGCAATCTTTAAAATTTTGAGCTATTTCGTACGCCAAGGACATATTTTTCGCATAATCAAATCTCGAAATAGTCGTAACTACCCTTTTCCCCGATAGATTAAATTTTATCTTGGCGTTATCGTCTTTCAAAAGAGCTTTTATGCCGTTATATACGATCTCGCACTTACTTTTTTTAAATAGTCTAAGCTTTAAACAAAGGCTATTTTCGCTATTTGAAACATTTATAAATTTATCGGTAAATAGCGTTAAAAACCGCTCCAAAAAAATATATGCACTCTTTTTCAAAAAGCCGTATTCTCCGATATGAACGCCGTGTAAAGTGTGGACTATTTTTAGCCTTGAATTTAAAATTTTAAGCATCCGCGAATATATGCCTGCGCCCTTACCATGGGAATGGACTATCTCTATATCATTATCTTTTATAAATTTATTCAGCCCAAGGAGTTTTTTCACACTAAATTTTCTATGCGGCAAGATAAATATGTCTTTAATCTTTTTTGACTCGTTCCACAGATCATAGTAGGGCCTATCTTGCGGACAAGCAAGATATATCTCTATCTCGCTAGATAAATTATTTATAAGCAGATCGATGTGTTTTGGTCCACCGCCGTGATCGGCCCTAAGCGTAATAAATAAAATTTTCATTTTTCTTTCTTTAATGACGAACTGGCAAGCAATTCCTTAAGTCTACCTAACCACGTCATTTTTTCCAGATCAAGGGGTAGCCGCTCTTCCTTATTTGAAATACAGCATAAAAACTCCTCTTTATCTTCCGCGAAATGCACATAATCAGCCATATCTTTAATCTGCTCCCACTCCACGCTAACAACCTTTAATCCGCAAGCTAGATACTCATACATTTTTAAAGGATTTATACTATTTACGAGATCGGGATAATCTTTAACATTAAAAGGAATAATACCCACCTGCGAATTATATAAAAACGCAGGAATTTTATTATACGATATAGCTCCCAAAATATGCACGTTTTTTAGCTCCCTAAGCAAGGATAGATCTTTTTGCTCCGGACCTATTATAATAAAACTATAATTTGGCAAATTTTTAGCACAGTAATATACTAAATCCACATCAAACCAATCATGTATTGCGCCTACGTAAATTACCCTAGGCTCAGGAATATCTTCAAGCTGTGGCGGCAAAGACCTATCTGCCGTTTTAAAGAAATCGAGATCTATACCATTTGGTACATATTTCATTTTAGATTTATCTTTTATTTGATCGTATTTTTCCTTTAAATTTTTGGCCGTATAAATGACTGCATCTACCTTATTCGCGATATTTATCTCGGCTTTAAACTGCGTATCAGAAACTACATTAAAACCTTTTGAATAATCAGCTATCCTTAAAATCGATTTTTTATAAGTTATGGTATCCAGCAAAAAGCCGAACAACGGGCTATCAAACCACAATATATCAACTTCGCCAAAACCCAGCTCCTTTATAAAATTTAATAAATTTGGATACGTAAAATTTTGCCAATTCTTTAAAACGAAATTCGACGATAGAAATAGCTTGTTTTGAGGAGTAAAAAGGGAGCGCGGAACATAATAAAAAATGTCCCCCGTGCTTTCGCCGCCTTTTTTATAAATTCTTTCCCGCTCTTTCAGCTCGTTGCTATTTGCAAAAATTTTATGTATCGGCGAGATAGGATTTGAGATAAAAAGCACCTCATACCCTAGCTTTTCAAACGCCCTGGCATAGTGATGACTACCGACCTGAAATGGCGAAGTATAGTAATTTGCAACGGCCATTAAAATTTTTTTAGACATTTTTTATATCCTTAAACGTTAAAAAGATATGTTTTTTAGATATCTTCTCAATGCATTTAAAAGATTCATTTGATAAGAATTTCGGATGCGAAACAACAATAATATCTTTTGACTTATGGTTTTGAATTATGCATTCAAACAGAAACCTTGATATATTTTCTAAAGAAATAGCCCTATTGCTTGATTTAATTTTATTTATAAACGAAGGTTTTTCTATTTCTATGCCACTGCCGTCGCCAAATTCTTTTGAATCCATAAGTCTTAAAAGTGCTTTATTTATAATCTTAAAGAATATTCCTATATTTGAAGTACTTATTGGAATCTCAATAAATTTTCCATTTTTATCTTCTTTGGTAACATCATTATCAAATCTATATAACCATTATCGGATACATTCATATTCGCAAGATGAAATTGAAGAAATTTTTTATAAATCTATAAAAATACTCTATGATATCATATCGGAAGTAGACAAAAATTATAAACTACATTCTTATAGGGCTGGCGGATGGTGCGTT